>Ga0208958_1004269_pt1 | contig 10399 bp, 7 predicted proteins | sample RifOxyB1_FD_184032 | JGI IMG/M metagenome (GOLD analysis project Ga0208958, IMG submission 184032) | Soil microbial communities from Rifle, Colorado - Rifle Oxygen_injection B1 (SPAdes) | ecosystem: Environmental > Terrestrial > Deep subsurface > Rock core/Sediment | place: Rifle, Colorado...
CAGAGGGGCATCCCACGTGCGGTTTCCGCGCGCCCGGTTCCATTGCCCTTCCCGGATGCCTCCCATGTCGAACACCCCCTCCCTGCGCGAGCTCGAGCACCACGGCGCGTTCCTCGAACGCCACATCGGCCCCAACGACGCCGAGATCGCGCACATGCTGCGCGTCGTCGGCCACGACTCGCTGGACGCGATGACCGACGCCATCGTGCCCGGCAGCATCAAATCCGCGCAGCCGCTGGCCCTGCCCGCCCCGATCAACGAAGAAGAAGCACTGGCCAAGATCCGCGCCGTCGCCGACCGCAACCAGGTCTTCCGCAGCTTCATCGGCCAGGGCTATTACGGCACCCACACACCGAAGGTCATCCTGCGCAACATCCTGGAAAACCCCGCCTGGTACACGGCCTACACGCCCTACCAGGCGGAGATCTCGCAGGGCCGCATGGAAGCGCTGATCAACTTCCAGACCATGGTGGCCGATCTCACCGGCATGGAGATCGCCAACGCCTCGCTGCTGGACGAAGCCACCGCCGCCGCCGAGGCGATGACGCTGGCCAAGCGTTCGGCCAAGTCGAAGTCCAACACCTTCCTGGTCGCCGGCGACACCCATCCGCAGACGCTGGAAGTGCTCGCCACCCGCGCCGAGCCGCTGGGCATCACCGTCGACGTGGTGCGCTCCACCGACGCCTTCCACCAGAAGCTCGCCGTCGGCGACTACTTCGGCGTGCTGGTGCAGTACCCCGCCTCCAGTGGCTGGGTCGAAGAGTGGTCGAAGGACGCCGACACCATCCACGCGCACAACGCGCTGTTCGTCGTCGCCACCGACCTGCTGGCGCTGACCCTGCTGAAACCGCCAGGCGAGATGGGCGCCGACATCGTGATCGGCAACTCGCAGCGCTTCGGCGTACCGTTCGGTTTCGGCGGCCCGCATGCCGCCTTCATGGCCTGCCGCGACGCCTACAAGCGCAGCATGCCCGGCCGCCTGATCGGCGTGTCGGTCGACGCCGAAGGCAAGGCCGCCTACCGCCTGACCCTGCAGACGCGCGAACAGCACATCCGCCGCGAGAAGGCCACCTCCAACATCTGCACCGCGCAGGTGCTGCTGGCGGTGATGGCCAGCATGTACGCCGTCTACCACGGCCCCGACGGGCTGAAGCGCATCGCCGGCCGCGTCGCCCGCCTGACCGCCATCCTGGCCGAGGGCCTGCGCACGCTGGACTACCCGGCCGTGCATGCCAGCGCGTTCGACACCCTGTGCATCGAGCCGGGCGACGCCCGCGACGCCATCCTGGCCCGCGCCCAGGCCGCCCGCCTCAACCTGCGCGTGCGCGGCAACGGCTCGCTGTGCATCTCGCTGGACGAGACCACCACCCGCGCCGACATCGAAACGCTGTGGGGCGTGTTCGGCGGTGAAGACGCGACGCTGCCGTCGGTCGATGCGCTGGACGCCAGCGCGCCGTCGCTGATCCCGCAGGCCCTGCGCCGCACCAGCGACTTCATGACCCATCCGGTGTTCAACACGCATCACAGCGAACACGAACTGCTGCGCTACATGCGTGCGCTGGCCGACAAGGACCTGGCGATGGATCGCACCATGATCCCGCTGGGCAGCTGCACCATGAAGCTCAACGCCACCGCCGAGATGATCCCGGTGACGTGGCCGGAATTCGCCAACCTCCATCCGCTCGCACCGGCCGAGCAGGCCGCCGGCTACCGTCAGCTCATCGACGAGCTGGAAGCCATGCTGGTGGAGTGCACCGGCTACGACGCCGTCAGCCTGCAGCCCAACTCCGGCGCGCAGGGCGAGTACGCGGGTCTGCTGGCGATCCGTGCCTACCACCGTGCACGCGGCGAAGGCCACCGCGACATCTGCCTGATCCCCGAATCCGCGCACGGCACCAACCCGGCCAGCGCGCAGATGTGCGGCATGACCGTGGTGGTCACCAAGTGCGACGCCAACGGCAACGTCGATGTCGAGGACATCCGCCGCGCCGCCGAGAAGTACAGCGACCGCCTGGCCGCGATCATGATCACCTACCCGTCCACGCATGGCGTGTTCGAGGAAGACGTGGTGGCCATCTGCGACATCGTCCATCAGCACGGTGGCCAGGTGTACACCGACGGCGCCAACATGAACGCCCTGGTCGGCGTGGCCAAGCCCGGCAAGTGGGGCTCGGACGTGTCGCACCTCAACCTGCACAAGACCTTCTGCATCCCGCACGGCGGCGGCGGTCCCGGCGTGGGTCCGTGCGCGGTGAAGGCGCACCTGGCCCCGTACCTGCCGAAGACCTTCGGTGGCGAAGGCGGCGTGGGCATGGTCAGCGCCGCCAGCTTCGGCAGCGCCAGCATCCTGCCGATCAGCTGGATGTACATCACCCTGATGGGTTCGGCCGGCCTGCGCCGGGCCACCCAGGTGGCGCTGCTCAACGCCAACTACATCGCCAAGCGCCTGGAACCGCACTACGAGACGCTCTACACCGGCCGCAACGGGCTGGTGGCGCACGAGTGCATCCTCGACCTGCGCCCGCTCAAGGACCGCACCGGCATCAGCGCCGAGGACGTGGCCAAGCGCCTGATCGACTTCGGCTTCCACGCGCCCACGCTGAGCTTCCCGGTGGCCGGCACGCTGATGGTCGAGCCGACCGAGAGCGAATCGCTGCACGAGCTGGACCGCTTCATCGACGCGATGATCGAGATCCGCGAGGAGATCCGCGCGGTCGAGGACGGCCGCCTGGACCGCGAGGACAACCCGCTGAAGAACGCGCCGCACACCGCCACGATGGTGATGGCCAGCGAGTGGACCCACGCCTATCCGCGCGAACTGGCCGCGTTCCCGCTGGCCACGCTGAGGCTGCAGAAATACTGGCCGCCGGTCGCGCGCGTGGACAACGTCTACGGCGACAAGAACGTCATGTGCGCCTGTATTCCGGTGGATGCGTACAAGGACGACGTGGAGGCTTAAGCCGCCACGGTTCCGCGAGAGAAGGCCCCGCACTGCGGGGCCTTCTGCGTTTGCGGCTTGCCCGCCGCGCCCGGAAGTGACTTCTGGCAGCACTCGAAGTGACTTGCGACCCTGCCGTTCCGCCGGCCGCGCCGGCTAGCCTGCCGTTCCTGTCTTCCCCCGGGATGCGTCATGCGCCCTGTCCTCTTTTCCTGCGCCATGCTCGTTGCCGTTCTGCTGCCGAGCGAAGCCCGTTCGGCCGATGCACCTGCCTGCCATGCCGGCGCCTACCGCCTCCTCGATGGCAGCGTGGTGGGGATCGATCGCCTCAGCGAACCTGCCCAGTTGCGCTGGCAGCGCGTGGATGGCACCACCGGTCTGCTTTCGCCCGCGGACGGGGCATGGCGCAGCACGACGGGCTGGACCGGCCGGCCCGACGGCAAGGTCGTGCGTTTCGGCGAATGCGGGGAAGGCCGCATCGCCTTCGATAGACAGGCAGGCTCGAAGCTCGCCTTCGACATCACCGAAACGCGTTTTGCCGGCAAGGGCGAACAGTTGCGTGGCCGGCTGGTGCTGCCGCACGGCGATGGTCCCGTGCCCATCGCGGTCATCGTGCACGGGTCGGAGGACTACTCCGGCGTCGACTTCTACGCCGCGCAGCATCTGTTTCCCGCCCAAGGCGTGGGGGTGTTCGTCTACGACAAACGCGGCACCGGGCAGTCCACCGGCACGTACACGCAGGACTTCCATCTGCTTTCCGACGATGCCGTCGCTGCGCTGCACGAAGCCCGTCGCCTGGCGGGGCCGCGCGCGGCGCGCATCGGCTTCCTGGGTGGAAGCCAGGCGGGTTGGGTCGCGCCCCTGGCGGCCAGCAAGACCGACCATGCCGCCTTCGTGCTGGTGGGCTATGGCATGGCGGACAGCCCGCTGGCCGAGGACCGCGACCAGGTGATGCTGGATCTGCGCCGCGCCGGATACGGCGAGGAGGTGATGGCCAAGGCGCGCGAGATCACCGAAGCCACCGCGGCCGTCGTGGCCTCGCGCCGCGAGGCCGACTGGGAGCGTCTGGAAGTCCTTCGCCGCCGCTACGCGGGCGAGCCCTGGTATCCGGCGATCAAGGGCGAGTTCAGTGGACTGTTGCTGCAGCATACGCGGGAACAGATCGAAGCCACCGCCGCACAGCACGACAAGGGCACCACGTGGAACTACGACACGATGCCGGTAATGCGGGCGCTGCGCATCCCGCAGCTGTGGATACTGGCAGGCGCGGATCGCGAAGCGCCTCCCGAGGAAACCCTGCGGCGTCTCGTGGCGTTGGGGGAAGCAGGCCACCCGATCACCACCGTGGTGTTCCCCGGCACGGACCACGGGATCCGCGAATTCGAGACCGGCGACGACGACACCCGCACGTACACCCGTATCGCCGACGGCTACCAGCGCATGCAGGTCGACTGGATCCTCACCGGTACGCTTCCGCATGCACCTTACGGGCGTGCCCGGGTGGTTGCGCAGCCCGGGTACTGAGACAACGGGCGGCACCCCGGCGGATCAAGGCATCGAGGCGTCGGCCGGAATATCCCGGCACGTCAGTGTCCGCAAGCGCCGCTCCCCTTTCCCCGCGTCAGCGGGGAAAGGATGTTTCAGAACTCCACCTTCACCGAAGGCGCACTGCGTTTGGCTTCACCGTGGTACACCGCCTCGATGTTGTTGCCATCCGGGTCCAGCACGAACGCGCCGTAATAACCGGGATGGTAATCGCGCAATCCGGGCGCGCCGTTGTCCTTGCCGCCGTGCGCCAGCGCGACGGCATGGAAGCGGTCCACCATCGCGCGATCCTGCGCCTGGAACGCCAGGTGGTGGCGACCGGTCAGCTCGCCGTGCGCGGCTTGGCTGTCGGCGGTGGAGACGAACAATTCGTCGGCCCAGAAGTAGTCGTCGGACTCGCCGCCCATCGGCACGCCCAGTACGTCGAACACGGCGCGGTAGAAGGTCCTGCTGGCCTCCAGGTCGCGCACGACCAGCTGGATGTGGTCGATCAGGCGGCCACGGTGCAGTTCGTTCGTTTCCATGTCTCTTCTCCCTGGGAAAGCGACATTGATGCCAGCGGATGCGGACAGCCAGTGTCCGCAACCGCCCGTCGGGCCGTCGTCAACGTCTCCTAACGCGGCCTCCACGCGGCCAGACCGATGATGAAGCGAGCCACCCCCGAGTGGCCCCACGTCGTCCAGGAGACCCCCGATGGCTGCGCGCAAATCCCCCGCGAAATCCTCCCCCCGCCCCAGTGCCGACAATGCGGTGCGCGGCACCGGCGGCGAGCTCCACTTCAGCGCCGGCGGCAAGCATCCGCCGCTGACCACCAACCAGGGCATCCCGGTCAGCGACAACCAGAACTCGCTGCGCGCGCACGACCGCGGCCCCACGCTGCTGGAAGACTTCATCCTGCGGGAGAAGATCACCCACTTCGACCACGAGCGCATCCCCGAGCGTATCGTGCACGCGCGCGGCACCGGTGCGCATGGCTATTTCGAGCTGACCAGGTCGCTGAAGAAGTACACCACCGCGCGCGTGCTGAGCGAGACCGGCGTGCGCACGCCGGTGTTCTGCCGCTTCTCCACCGTCGCCGGCGGCGCCGGCTCGGTCGACACGCCGCGCGACGTGCGCGGGTTCGCGGTGAAGTTCTACACGCAGGAGGGCAACTGGGACCTGGTGGGCAACAATATCCCGGTGTTCTTCATCCAGGACGCGATGAAGTTCCCGGACCTGGTGCATTCGGTGAAGATGGAACCGGACCGTGCCTTCCCGCAGGCTGCGAGCGCGCACGACACGTTCTGGGACTTCATCTCGCTCACCCCCGAATCGATGCACATGATCATGTGGGCGATGAGCGACCGCACGATCCCGCGTTCGCTGCGGATGATGGAGGGCTTCGGCGTGCACAGCTTCCGGCTGCTGGACGCCCAGGGCAACAGCACCTTCGTCAAGTTCCACTGGCGGCCCAAGCTCGGCATCCAGTCCACCGTGTGGGACGAAGCCGTGAAACTGCAGGCGGCCGACAACGACTTCCACCGCCGCGACCTGTTCGAGGCCATCCAGAAGGGCGATTTCCCCGAGTGGGAGCTGGCGGTGCAACTGTTCACCGAAGAACAGGCCGACGCCTTCCCGTTCGACCACCTCGACCCCACCAAGCTGATCCCCGAAGAGCTTGTGCCGCTGACAGTGATCGGGCGCATGGTGCTGGACCGCTGGCCGGACAATTTCTTCGCCGAAACCGAACAGGTCGCCTACTGCCCGGCCAACATCGTGCCCGGCATCGACTTCAGCAACGATCCGCTGCTACAGGGCCGGCTGTTCTCCTACCTGGACACGCAGCTGTCGCGCCTGGGTGGGCCCAACTTCCACCAGATCCCGGTGAACGCGCCCAAGTGCCCCTTCGCCAACCTGCAGCGCGACGGCCACATGCAGATGCAGGTGCCCAAGGGCCGCGTGAACTACGAGCCCAGCAGCCTGCAGCCCGACACACCGCGCGAGACGCCCGCCGGCTTCCGCAGCCATGCCACGCAGGCCGACGGCCGCAAGGGACGCGTGCGGCCGCAGAGCTTCGCCGACCACTACAGCCAGGCACGGCTGTTCTTCCGCAGCCAGACCGCGCCGGAGCAGGCGCACATGGCGGGCGCGCTGGTGTTCGAACTGTCGAAGGTGGAAACCCCGCACGTGCGCGAAGCCATCGTCGGCCACCTGCGCCATATCGATGCGGACTTGGCCAGGCGCGTCGCCGATGGCCTGGGCCTGGAGGCACTGCCGCCCGCACCGCCGACCACGGTGAAGCCGCAGGACATGCCGCTATCACCCGCGCTGCAGATCATCGGCAAGATGAAGCCCACGCTGCAGGGCCGCTGCGTGGGCATCCTGGTCGACGATGGCTCGGATGCCGCTGCGATCGCCGCGCTGCGCAAGGCGGCGGAAGCCGAGGGCGCGCAGGTCAAGATCGTCGCGCCGAAGATCGGTGGCGCGAAGCTCGGCAACGGCAAGCGCCTGTCGGCGGACGGTCAGCTGGCGGGCACGCCGTCGGTAGTGTTCGATGCGGTGGCCCTGGTGCTGTCGGACGCGGCGGGCAAGGCGCTGGCGTCGGAGGCGGCCGCGGTCGACTGGGTGCGCGATGCGTTCGGCCACCTGAAGGCCATCGCGCACGACGACGGCGCGTCCGCCGTTATCCAGGCCGCCGGTATCGGCAAGGATGCCGGCGTGTTGAAGGCGTCGGAAACTGCCGCCTTCATCAAGGCCGCACGCACCCGCCAGTTCGCGCGCGAACCCAAGGTGCGCACCCTGCCCTGATCGACGTCGCATCCCCGCCCTTCGCCAGGAAACCACCGCATGCCCGAGACCCTCTACGACGCCCTGCGCGAAAGCCATGAAACCCAGCGCTCGCTGTGCCGCCGCCTGCTGCGCTCCAGGCCCGGCACGCGCGAGCGGCTGGACCTGTTCACCGCACTGCGCATCGAGCTGGCGGCGCATGCGGCCGCCGAGGAACGCTTCCTCTATGTGCCCATCCTCATGGACGACCGGGGGCTAAACTCCTCGCGGCACGCCCTGCACGAGCACCATCAGATCGACGAACTGGTGGAAGACCTGCAGTCCCTCGATCCCCGCCACGCCGCCTGGCTGAAGAAGGCGCGCGAACTCTCGCAGAAGGTGCACCACCATCTGCGCGAGGAGGAGAAGAAGTTCTTCCAGGTCTCCGGCAGGATCCTGACGGCGGCGAAGAAGACCCAGCTCGCACGCCAGTACCATCGCGACCATGCGCGCATGCGCAGGGAACTGGAAGCGCAGTAATCCGGCCCGCGACGGCGGCCGCGCCACACGGTAGGCTGCCGGCATGGACTCCCTGATCGCCGCCGCCGGACGCGCCCTGACCGCGGGCGACGTACTGGGCGCGCTCAAGCACGTGGGTTGGCGCGAAGATCCGGCGGCGCTGGCGCTGCGCGGCATCGCCATGGCCCAGCTCGGCGACTATCCGCGTGCGCGCGAACTGCTGAAGCGCGCCGCGCGCGGTTTCGCCCCGCGCGAGCGGCTGGCCCGCGCCCGCTGCGTGGTGGCCGAAGCGGAAGTGGCCCTGGCCCTGCGCGATTTCGCCCCCGCACCGCAGCGGCTGGAAGACGCCGCGCAGGCGCTGGCCGCACGTGGCGACCGCGCCAACGCCCGGCACGCGCAGTTGATCGCCCTGCGCCGGCACTTGTTGCTCGGCCGGCTGGACAACGCACGTAGCGCGCTGGACGCCCTCGACCTTGAAGGCGCGCCGGCCGCCCATCACGCCCTGGCTGCACTCGCCGCCACCGAGATCGCCCTGCGCTCGCTGCGCACGCACGATGCGCGCCTGGCGCTGCAGCGCGCATGGGCTGCCGCCACCAGGGCCGGCATTCCCTCGCTGTCCGCCGAGATCGCACAGGTCCAGGCCAGCCTGCAGCGTCCTGCCGCGCGCATCCTGCACGCCGGCCACGAACAGCCCGTCACGCTGGACGAGGTCGAAGCCCTGCTCGCCTCCGGCACGCTGGTCGTCGATGCCCTGCGCCACGCAGTGCGCGATGCCCACGGCGCGACCTCGCTCGCGCGTCGGCCGGTGCTGTTCGCGTTGCTGCGTGCGCTCGCCGCCGCGTGGCCGGGCGATGTTGACCGCAGCACGCTGATCGCGCGCGTGTTCCGCACGCGCCATCCCGACGAAACGCACCGCGCGCGCCTGCGCGTGGAGATCGGACGCCTGCGCCGCCTGTTGGCGCCGTTCGCCGACCTCACCGCCAGCACGCACGGATTCCAGTTGTCGCCGCATGGCGCGCGCAACGTCGTGGTGCTGGCGCCCCCGGTCGATGGCGAACAGGGCGCGCTGCACGGGCTGCTGGCCGATGGCATGGCCTGGTCCACCTCCGCGCTGGCCCTGGCCACCGGCGACAGCCAGCGCTCGGTACAGCGCGCGCTCGCCGACATGGAAGCCGCCGGTCAGGTGCGCGCGATCGGTCGTGCGCGCGCAAGGCGCTGGGTAGCGCAGCCGCTCACCGGATTCACGACGATCTTGTTACTCCCCGCCTTGCCGTCGTCTGCGTAGATTGGCCCCGTCGCCCACCCAGGAGCCCGCCATGAACGACACACCGCGCCACGCAGTCCACGTCAGCCCTGTTGAAATCGCCCGCGAATACGGCCCCTTCGACACCAGCGAAGGCGTGGCCGGCGTCACCTACGACGGCCACCACATCTGGGCCGCCATCGGCGAGCGACTGATCGCCGTCGATCCGGACAGCGGACAGATCGCGCGCAGCCTGCCGCGTGCGGCCGACGCCGGCACTGCCTTCGACGGCACTTACCTGTACCAGTTGGCCGAAGCACGCATCGACAAGATCGATCCTGCCACCGGCACCGTCCTCGCTTCGATTCCCGCTCCGGGCCAGGGCTGCGATTCGGGCATGGCCTGGGCCGACGGCAGCCTGTGGGTGGGCCAGTACCGCGAACGCCGCATCGTGCAGATCGACCCGGCCACCGGCGCGGTGCTGCGCACGCTCGAATCCGACCGCTTCGTCACCGGCGTCAGCTGGCTCGACGGTGAGCTGTGGCATGGCACCTGGGAAGGCGACGACAGCGACCTGCGCCGCATCGACCCGGATGACGGTCGCGTGCTCGAACGGCTGGAACTGCCGGCCGGCGTCCACGTCAGCGGCCTGGAATCCGACGGCGGCGACCTGTTCTATTGCGGTGGCGGCCGCAGCGGCCTGGTACGCGCCGTGCGCCGGCCCGCGCGCGCGGCCTGATCGCCCACGGCTTCGCGTTCCACCCATCCCTTGCATCTCCGATGCCCGACGGCATCGGCACGGGCGACGCATGCCCGCGTTCGCCCCACCTCCCCCGACCAGGAGCCCACCATGGACACCGTTGCACACGACACCCCGACCCTCGTTTCCCGCGATGCCTGGCGCGCCGCCCGCCTCGCGCTGCTCGCACGGGAAAAGGAACTCACCCGCCTGCAGGACCAGATCGCCCGCGAACGTCGTGCCCTGCCTTGGGTGCGCGTGGACACGCCCTACACCTTCGACACGCCGCAAGGCACGCGCTCGCTGACCGAACTGTTCGATGGCCGCCGCCAGCTGATGGTGCAGCACTTCATGTTCGCGCCCGGCTGGGAACAGGGCTGCAAGAGCTGCTCGTTCATGGCCGACCATCATGCGGGTGCCCTGCTCCACCTCGCCCAGCGCGACCTCACCTTGGTCGCCGTGTCGCGCGCACCGCTGGCCGATATCGAAGCCTTCCGCCAGCGCATGGGCTGGACGTTCCCGTGGGTGTCTTCGTTCGGCACCTCGTTCAACCACGACTTCGGCGTCAACTTCAGCCAGGAGGAGATGTCGCGCGGCGCGGTGGACTACAACTACACGCGGCAGCCGTTCCCGCACGAGGAAGCCCCCGGCATCAGCGTGTTCGTGCGCG
>Ga0208958_1004270_pt1 | contig 10391 bp, 8 predicted proteins | sample RifOxyB1_FD_184032 | JGI IMG/M metagenome (GOLD analysis project Ga0208958, IMG submission 184032) | Soil microbial communities from Rifle, Colorado - Rifle Oxygen_injection B1 (SPAdes) | ecosystem: Environmental > Terrestrial > Deep subsurface > Rock core/Sediment | place: Rifle, Colorado...
AGCGCCGAGGTGGCCATCGGCCCGCGCCAGATCATCGGCGTGTCCTGGTCGACCAGCAGGCCGATGGACATGGCCTCCACCCCGAACGCCCGCATCGGCTCGATCGACTTGTTGTCCGGGCTGTCCGGTCGCCCCGACAGGCCCAGCATGGCCGGGATGCTGGGGCCGTAGACATCGGCATCCAGCAGCCCCACCCGGGCGCCCTCGGCGGCCAGGGCCAGAGCAAGGTTCACCGCCGTGGTCGACTTCCCCACCCCGCCCTTGCCGGAACCGACCGCCATGACGTTGCGGACCCGGGGGTGGGGGGTGAGGTTGGCTTGGACGGCGTGCACGCGGGGCCTGTCATGGATCGCTTTCATGGAAGTCACTTGCTTGATCCGAACGGTATTCCAGAGGCGTCATTGTCTCACTCAGGCGGCGTCATGCAGGGCCGCGCACAAACCTGAACGAATGGGGTGCACTCATGACTTTTGGCCATGCAGTGGAAAGAAATTTGTGTTACCCGAATTACATTAATTTCGTGTTGACGTTGATGCCAGGACGCCCTTGTGCGGCCTGGATCACGGATTGATCCGCTTTGGGGTCGCTTCTCGTTCGGATTTTTAGGGGATTCACCAACATGAACTACGGAAACGCGAAAGCGCTCCGGCGCAGCCACCTTTGCGCGGCCCTGATGGCGGCGATTGCGCTGCCGGGCGCGGGTCAAGCGTTGGCCCAGGGCGCTGACGGGCAAAACCAGCCCACTGCGCAAGAAGAAGCGAAAACGCTGGACAAGGTGACGGTGACCGGTTCGCGCATCGCCCGCTCGCAGGTGGAAGGCCCGTCACCGGTCACTGTGATCAGCGCACAACAGATCGAAGCCGAGGGCTTTGTCAGCGTCAACGATGCGCTCAAGACTCTGACCCAGAACTTCGGCGCAGTACAGAACGAATTGAACTCCGCCGGCGGTTTCACGCCTAACGGCAGCCCGGTGAACCTGCGGGGCCTCGGCCCTGGCCGCACGCTTCTGCTGATCAACGGACGCCGCGCAGCAGATTACCCCTTCCCGTATAACGGGCAGAGCAACTTCCAGAACTTCGGCAACATTCCGACCGCCGCGGTCGACCGCATCGAGCTGGTCGCCGGCGGCGCTTCGGCGATCTACGGCTCTGACGCGGTGGCTGGTGTCGTCAACATCATCCTGAAGAAGAACTACGAAGGCAACGTCCTGCAACTGCGCACAGGCACCACCACCACCGGTGGCGGCGACTATCTGGACTTGCAATGGGTCGGCGGCAAGACCGGCGACAACTGGTCGATCACCTACGCCCTGCAGAAGTTCAACGACGAGACGGTCTACGCTTACCAGCGCGACTTCATGGACTCGCGTGCGGACAATCCGCTGCCCGACGCCGATCTCGGACCGGTGCCGGTGTCGACGCTGCGTATCAGCCGCACGGGAACCAACGTACCGAACACCTATATCGCTCCGCCGGCCGGGGCCTGCGCCCGCTTCGGCGGCGAGTATGTTGACTACACCTTCCGTACGCGCTATTCGGCCACGCACCCGCAGGCAGGCCAGCTGTACACGCTTGGCAATGCGTGCGGCTACTGGACGGACGTGGGCTACCAGTCGATCGCCAACGGCAACGACGACTACGCCGGCTATCTGTTCGCCAACCTTGACCTGTCCAACGGCATGGAACTGTGGGCGAGCGCGCAGGCCTACTACTCGAAGTCGGACCTGACCGGCGGTCTGGAAGCCATCCTAGGCCCGCACACGGATGGCGTTGGCGTCACCCAGACATTCTTCGCGACCAATCCGACCATCAACTCTAACGTGACCACTCAGCGCATCCTCACGCCGCAGGAAGTGGGCGGGATCGAGGCCACCCAGCAAAAGTTCACCGAGAAGTCGCTCGACGTCGCAGTGGGCGCGCGCGGTTCGTTCGGCGACCGGTTCGATTGGGACTTCACCTTGGGCCGCGCGGATTACAAGGCGGATCGCACCCGTCCGCGCCTGGATGGTTCTGCCGTGACGGAATGGTTCTTCGGTCAGCGCTTGAACACCACCGGCACCCCGCGCTATCTGATCAATCTGGATCGCTGGTACACCCCGCTCACCCCGGAGCAGTACCGCAGCATGTCGTCCGTCCTGAAGTACGACGCGCATTCCTGGGTCAACCAGGCCAGCTTCGTCGTTTCCGGCGACCTGTTCGAACTGCCGGCCGGTCCGCTGGGCTTCGCCGCGGTGGTCGAAGGTACGAGCCAAGGCTACAAGCTGCGTTCACCCGACGGCATCCTGCCGACGAACCGCACGGTCTATAACCTGACGGGCACGAACGGCGGCGGCGAGCGCGACCGTTACGCCATCGGCGCGGAATTCCGTGTTCCGGTATTCAGCATGCTCGACCTCAGCCTGTCGGCCCGCTGGGACAAGTACGATGACGTGACCAACGTCGACGATGCCAAGACGTGGGGGGCAGGTATCGAGTTCCGGCCGCTGGACACCCTGTTGTTCCGTGGCAACTACGCCACCAGCTTCAAGGCGCCGGACATGCACTTCGTCTACAACGAAGGCAGTGGCAGTTTCTCCACCGTTCTTGACACCTACCGCTGCTTGAACGCGGGTCTCGTTGCGGGTTCGTCCGCATGCAACACTACGACCTATACCTATTCGGTCTTCGCGACCAGCCGCGGCGAACCCACGCTGGAAGAGGAGAAGGGCAAGTCGTGGTCGGCAGGTCTGGTGTGGGACATCACGGACTCGATGTCGGTTTCGGCCGACTACTACGACATCCGGCTTGAGGGCGCGGTGACGACGCTGAGCAGCACCTTCATCCTTGATGCGGAGGGCGGCTGTCTCACGGGCCTGACCCGCAGTCGCCAGCCGTACCAGTTCGCGCCCGACTCCGCGTTCTGCCAGGAGATCCTGAGCCGCGTCACCCGCACCGCTGCTCCGGGCGAACCGACGGATCGCGTGACCGGCATCCGCAGCGGCCCGGTGAATCAGGCCTACCAGCGGGTGACAGGCATCGACGCCGCGTTCAACTGGCGCCTGGACACCGATCGCCTGGGAGATTTCCGGTGGCAGGTGGCATGGACGCACACGATCAAGAGCCAGCGCCAGACCTTTGCGACCGACCCATTGGAAGCCGACTGGCGCGACGATCCGGGTAACTTCGACTTCCGCAGCCGCGTGCGAGGCTCTGTGGGTTGGTCGCTCGAGGACTGGTCGGCGAACGTGTTCGCGACGCGCTACGGCTCGCTGCCGAACTGGCAGGAGACGGGCCGTATCGCGCCGTACATCCTGTGGAACGTCAATGTCGGCAAGGAGATCACGGAGAACCTGGACCTGACGCTGTTCGTGAACAACGTGTTCAACAAGTTCCATCCGACCGACCCTGGTTACAACACCTATCCGTACTTCTGGCGCGCTTACAGCCCCATGGGCCGCGAGATCTCCGCGCAGGTGGAGTACAGGTTCTAACCAGCACCCGCACGACCGCAGCAGGAGCCCGGTGGCAACACCGGGCTCTTTTTTTGGTTCTCCTCCCAACTGGGGAAGAGGCGCACGGCCGGCCTGGCAGAATTGCTGTTCTCGAAGCAACAAATCGGCCATGGCCGAGGGGACTTTATTGCCCAGCTCGGGCCTAGTGTGGGGAGGAGGTTACTCGCACGGCAAAAACCTTCCCTCGATCAACAACATCGACGGGGGCCCGATGGGTCCGCGCGACAACTGGGGTTACAGCACCGAGCCGCAGATGTTCGCCAGTCGTGGCTACGCCACCCTGCAGATCAACTATCGTGGCTCAGGCGGCTTCGGCAAGGAGTTCCAGGATCAGGCCTACGGACAGTGGGCCCAAGGCATCATGAACGACATCATCGATGGCACGCGCTACGTGATCGCTCAGGGGCACGCAGACAAGGACCGGGTGTGCATCTACGGTGGCAGCTTCGGCGGTTACGCATCTCTGATGGCGCCTGCGCGCGATGCGGAACTTTTCAAGTGCGCCTTCGGCTATGTGGGCCTTTACGACGCACAGATCCAGCTAACCAAGAGCGACACCAGCCGCAGCGAAAGCGGTCGCCGTTATCTACTGCGCGCTTTCGGACGCTCCCGCGCCGAGCAGGACGCGATGTCGCCGATCACATATGCAAATCAGCTGAAGTTGCCGATCTACTTGGCGGCAGGTGCCCGTGACGAGCGGTGTCCGCCCGAGCATACCGAGGCGATCGCAAAGGCACTCACTGCGGCAGGAAATGCGCCGGAGGGCATGATCATCCAGTCCGACGAAGCCCACGGCTTCTACAAGGAAGAAAACAACGAGCGTCTCTATACCGAGATGCTCTCGTTCTTCGACCGGCATATCGGCGGCAAGAGCAAAGCGCAAACGACTCACTGACGTCCGCAAGCGCATGGCTTCCAGCACATCCCCTCCAAGGGATGTGCTGCAGATAATGGATACTCGCCCGCCCTGTTTCACGGAAGACACCATGACTGCGCGTTTCCGTAATTCCCTGCCTCTTCTGCTATTGCTTGCATGCGTTCAACCTGAAGCCTTCGCCCAGAGCACAAAGAACGCGCCGCCTCCAGACCCGACCGCTGACCCCTTGCTTAGGGCAGCCGGCTTTCTGGAGAGCCATCCCGATCTCCGCTACCGTTTGATCGGGCTGGAGAAGTACGACAAGAAAGAGCACGACGATGCTTTGCGCTTCTTCCGGCGCGCCGCGTACTACGGCGACAAGCCCTCCCAAGGCATGGTGGCGGAGATGTACTGGACAGGAAACGGCGTTCCGCAAGATCGTCCGTTGGCGTATGCGTGGATGGACTTGGCCGCGGAGCGAGGATACGCCGGGTTCAGTGGATTGCGGGAGCGCTATTGGAGTCAGATGGACGAGACAGAGCGCGCTCGTGCACTCGAGATCGGGCGTGCGGTTTACGCCGATTACGGCGATGCGGCCGCGCAACCCAGGCTCGCGAACGTCCTTAGACGCGCGCGCCGTCAGATGACCGGAAGCCGTACCGGCTTCACTGGCAATCTGCAAATCTACATTCCCGGCCCCAGTGGTGATATCCAGATCGATGGCAGCAGGTTCTACGATGAGCGTTACTGGGATCCCAAGCAGTACCAAGCCTGGCACGACGACGTGTGGATGAAGCCGCGTATCGGCAAGGTATCCGTGGGCGAGGTGCAGCAGATGCCCGACAATTTCGAAGGAGGCTCGCGCGTCCACTCGGTGGAGCCCGCCACGAATGTCAGGGAGCCCGAGACACCTCCGGTCGACGAAAGCAGCATCGGCAACCGAAAAGACGGCTGAACAGACTTCTTCCATACCCCACCGGATGCGGTATAACTGCCGCATCCCGGCGGCGTCGCCGTCGGGCCTGACCTGAATCCCTGGGAGGGGAATATGCGCAAGACCCTGATGGCCGCCTGCCTGGCCGCTCCGTTGATGGCCCTGTCGCTGGTGGCCTCCGCCGCCGACCCGGTGGTCGGCCGCTGGAAGACCATCGACAGCGAGACCGGCAAGCCCAAGTCCTTCGTCGAGATCACCCAGGCCGCCAACGGCACGATCAGTGGCCGCATCGTCGAACTGATCAACCCGAGCAAGCCGAACCCGACCTGCGACAAGTGCAAGGACGACCGCCGCAACAAGCCGATCACCGGCATGGAGATCATCCGCGGCATGAAAGCCGAAGGCGGCGGCGAGTACGCCGGCGGCACCATCCTGAAGCCCGACGAAGGTAAGGTGTACAAGTCCAAGATGGAGTTGGTCGACGGCGGCAAGAAGCTGGAGGTGTCCGGCTGCATCGCCTTCATCTGCAAATCGCAGACCTGGATCCGCCAGTAAGCGTCGCGCTCCCTTTTTTTATCGCGGGCCCGGTCATGCCGGGCCCGCTGCGTTTCCGGCCCCGGAAAGGCCCCTCGCCGGTCCATGCGATAATCACCATCCCCCGTCACGATGCCCGTCATGAGCCGCACCGCCCTGGTCACCAATGCCCTGCCCTACGCCAATGGCCCCCTCCATCTGGGCCACCTGGTGGGCTACATCCAGGGCGACATCTGGGTACGCGCGCGGCGGATGCGGGGCGACACGGTGCACTTCGTCTGCGCCGACGACACCCATGGCACGCCCATCATGCTGGCGGCGGAAAAGGCCGGCGTCACGCCCGAGGCCTTCATCGCCGGTATCCAGGCCAGTCATGAGCGCGACTTCGCGGCGTTCGGCGTCGCGTTCGACCACTACGACTCGACCAACTCCACCGCCAACCGCGAACTGACAGAACTGTTCTACCAGCGCCTCGATGCCGGCGGACACATCAGCCGCCGCACGGTCGCGCAGTTCTACGATCCGGCCAAGGGCATGTTCCTGCCCGACCGCTACATCAAGGGCATCTGCCCCAACTGCGGATCGGCCGACCAGTACGGCGACAACTGCGAAGTCTGTGGCGCCACCTATGCGCCCACCGACCTGAAGGAGCCGAAGTCCATCCTGTCGGGCAGCACGCCGGAGATCCGCGATTCGGAACACTATTTCTTCGAAGTCAGCCGCTTCGAGGCCTTCCTGCGCGAATGGCTGGCCGGCGATGTGGCCCTGCCGGGAGTGAAGGCCAAGCTGCGCGAGTGGCTGGATGCCGAAGGCGGCCTGCGCGCGTGGGACATCTCGCGCGATGCGCCCTATTTCGGCTTCGAGATTCCGGGCGCGCCCGGCAAGTATTTCTATGTCTGGCTGGATGCACCGATCGGCTACCTGAGCAGCTTCCGCACCCTGTGCGCGCAGCGCGGCCTCGACTTCGCGTCGCATCTCGATGCCGGTACCGATATGGAGCTGCACCACTTCATCGGCAAGGACATCGTCAATTTCCATGGCCTGTTCTGGCCAGCCGTGCTGCATGGCACCGGCCACCGCGCGCCCACGCGCCTGCACGTCAACGGTTACCTGACCGTGGACGGCGCCAAGATGTCGAAGTCGCGGGGCACCTTCATCATGGCGCGCACCTATCTGGACGTGGGCCTGGAGCCGGAAGCGCTGCGTTACTACTACGCGGCCAAGTCGTCCGGTGGCGTGGACGATCTCGACCTCAACCTGGGCGACTTCGTCGCGCGCGTCAACGCGGACCTCGTGGGCAAGTTCGTCAACTTGGCCAGCCGCTGCGCCGGCTTCATCGACAAGCGCTTCGCCGGCAGGCTGGCCGATGCCCTGCCCAACCCGGCCATGTACCAGCGCTTCGTGGACGCCCTGGGCCCGATCGCCGAGGCCTACGAGCGCAATGAGCCGGCCACGGCGCTGCGCTTGACCATGGCGCTGGCCGACGAGGCCAACAAGTACATCGACGAGACCAAGCCCTGGGTGATCGCCAAGCAGGAAGGCGCCGATGCCGAACTGCAGGCGGTGTGCACGCAGGGCCTGAGCCTGTTCCGCATCCTCGCCGCCGCGCTCAAGCCGGTACTGCCGCGGACCAGCGCGGAGGCCGAGGCCTTCCTCGGCGCGCCGGTCGAATCCTGGACGGACGTCGCGGCGCCCCTGCAGGCGCACACCATCCAGCCTTACTCGCCCCTGTTCACCCGTATCGACCCGAAACTGATCGACGCCATGACCGACGCTTCCAAGGACACCCTGGCCGCCGCGCCCGCACCTGATGCCCCCGTGAAGAAGGCCGAGACCAAGCCCGCCGCACCGGCCGAGCCGAAGGATGCGACGGGCACCATCGGCATCGAGGATTTCGCCAGGCTCGACCTGCGGATCGGCCAGGTGCTGGAATGCGGCTTCGTGGAAGGTTCCGACAAGCTGCTGCGCTTCCTGCTGGATGCCGGCGAGCTGGGCCAGCGGCAGATCTTCTCCGGGATCCGCGCCAGTTACGGCGAACCGGAAGCACTGGTGGGCCGCAAGGTGGTGTTCATCGCCAACCTAGCGCCGCGCAAGATGCGGTTCGGCGTGAGCGAAGGCATGATCCTGTCGGCCGGCTTCGACGGCGGCGCACTGGCGCTGCTCGATGCCGATGCCGGCGCCCTGCCCGGCATGCCCGTGCGCTGACGCGCGGACCGTCGTTGCGGCGATGAACGCCGATCTCGTCGAACGCCTCGATCGCCTGTTGCCGCAGACCCAATGCGGCCAGTGCGGTTTCGATGGCTGTCGTCCGTATGCCGAAGCCATGGCGCGTGGCGAGGCCGGCATCGACCACTGCCCGCCCGGCGGCGATGCCGGCGCGCGCGCGCTGGCGAGACTGCTGCAGGTACCCGTGCTTCCCTACGACCGCCGCCGCGGCGCGCACAAGCCGCCCCTCGTGGCGGTGGTGGTGGAAGCCGACTGCATCGGCTGCACCAAGTGCATCCAGGCCTGCCCGGTGGACGCCATCATCGGCGGCGCCAAGCACATGCATGTGGTCATCGATCCGCTGTGCACGGGATGTGAGCTGTGCGTGCCCGCATGCCCGGTGGACTGCATCGTGATGGTGGCCGCAGCGCCCTGATGCAGCGTCAGCGCGTGCCAGCCTTGCAGGCGGAACAGATGCGTTCCACCTGGTAGCCGCGGGCGCGCAGCTTTTCGACCACCCCGTCGTCGCCCAGCAGGTGCAGTGCGCCGACGACCACCAGCGCGTCGTCATCGCCCGGCTGGGTGAGGATCTGCTGGATCCGGGGTACCCACGCGTCGTTGCGCTCCACGTTGATGCGCCTGTAGAGACGCGGGTACTGGCGCTTCATGTCCGCGGCCATGCCGCTCCAGAGTACCTCGGCATCGCCACGGCGCCAGGCCTGGTGCAAACGCTCGGTTTCGGCCGAGCCCTTCTCCGCCTGGTCCAGGGCCTCGACGATGAACTGGCGCTGCTCGGTGGCCTCCATGCCGTCGAGCACGCCGATCTGCTCCTGCGCGCGTTCGAGGCCCGCAGCGGGCTTGCCGGCTGCCTTCGCCTTGTCCATGAAATGGTTGTCCAGGCCCAGCTTGGGATCCAGGCCCTGCCGCGTCATCTCGACGATGCTGATGGTCAGGCCGACGAACCAGGGCTCGAAATTGTTGAAGGACACCACCGGCATGCCGTTCTTGCCGGCCCATCCTTCGAGCCGGCGCCAGGTGGCGGCATCCAGTTCCTGCTGCAGCGTCCTGCCGTCGGTGCGCAATGCTGCCTGCAGCATCATCTGGGGCATGGCAGGCGACTGCATTTCCTCGGGCGCCAACTCGAACATCAGGCGCTCGGCATCGGCGAACGCCGCCTCCACCTCCGGCGACAGCGGATAGTCGCCCGGGCGCAGCAGGTGGAACGAACCGAGCAGGTAGACCGCATTGTCCTTGTCCGACACTTTCCACAGCAGCGGCACCGGTGCGGCGGGCGCCTTTGCGGTATCGGCCGCCAATACGGAAGCACTGGCGAGCAGGCCCAGGACGAGAAGGGATTTCAACGGCATGCGTAACTTCATCGGTTCCTTCCTCAGAGTACCTTGATGGGTTTGGCGTAGGCTTTCTCGCCCGCGTCGACCAACAGGTCGAGCCGGTTCTCGGCCGGCGGCAGCGGACAGGTTGCGTATGGAGTGAATGCGCACGGCGGGTTGTAGGCGCGATTGAAGTCCAGAACCACCTTGCCGTCGCGCGGCGGCTCCGCATCGAGGAAGCGGCCCGCCGGATAGCTGCCGTGTCCGCTGGTGCGGTCGGCAAAGACGAAGAACAGCGGCCCCTCCGGTGAGCCCAGCGCTTCGAGCCTGAACGTCTTGCCGTCGCGCTCGAACTCCACCGCGCCCGGATTGGGCGACTCGTTCGCCACGCCGATCACGTCGACGATGGTGAGCGTCTTGCCGGGCGGATGCGGAACGTAGCGGCCTTCGACGCGCCACGCTGCCTGCAGGGGCCAGTATTCCAGGCCGACGAACCGCGTGCGCGATTCGGCATCGGCGTGCTTGACGCGCAGCGCGTGGCGACCGCCGCGCTCGATCACCGACAGCGCGCCCTTGCCTTCGTCGAAACCGATCACGCCCGGCGTTGCATCGCGGTCGCTCTGCAGTTCGATACGGCCCTTCAGCGGCTCGCCGTTGAGCGTCAGCTCCACGCCGCGTTCGGGAGTGAAGAAGATGCGACCCTCCTGCTGGGCCACCATGCCCATCTTCGGCGGCCCCACGACCAGCTTGATGCCGCTGGCAGGCCCGCTGCCGATGAAGTGCGACTTCAGTTCGATCCAGTGCAGGCCCACCAGGCTGGTCCAGCCATCCGGCGCCAGGAGCTGGCTTTTGCGCTCTTCGCGCCAGGCTGCGTTGTCGGCGAGGAAGCGGGCATCGACGACCTTGCCGGCGGCGTCGCCGCTCGTGTCGCCATCGCCGCACCCTGCCAGCACCCCCAGCAGCATGGCCATCCCCAGCCATCCTGTCTTCATCCCCATGTCAACGTCCTCGCAGGAACCAGCGGTCGATCTCGTTCAAGGA
>Ga0208958_1004271_pt1 | contig 10391 bp, 12 predicted proteins | sample RifOxyB1_FD_184032 | JGI IMG/M metagenome (GOLD analysis project Ga0208958, IMG submission 184032) | Soil microbial communities from Rifle, Colorado - Rifle Oxygen_injection B1 (SPAdes) | ecosystem: Environmental > Terrestrial > Deep subsurface > Rock core/Sediment | place: Rifle, Colorado...
TATATTCATTAATAAAAAAATAGGTTTATAAATATTTCGCTTGAAGTTTGAAAATTTGAAAGTTTATACGTCGAGATTTAATAATTGGTAAAGCATAGAAACTTTTCGGGAATTTTTTTGAAAATTTTTTTATTGTATAAATATTTCGTTTTTGTTTGAAATATTTTTTTGAAAATTTTCTCGTCGGAATAGAAGAAAAATTTTGTTGATGTAGAATAGTTAAGAAAGTTCTTTGATAAATTCCTTTAATAATTTATCTATGTATTCAACTAAACAAATCTTAATAAACTCTTTTGGATTTAATTTTTTATGAGTTGGCCTGATGTATCTCCTGGCGAGGTAGCTTATGAATCCGAATTATTTAGGTGGATTGAATCAGATTTAACGGGAAGAGTCGTTGGTTCTTTAGGTGAATTAAAAGAATTATTCCCCGAAGATGATTTGCATGGCGAGGTTTTTTTATCTGAAAAGAATGTTGATCGGAGGGGCATGAATAAGTATGATTTATTCTCGAGAAAATTAAAGTATCGTAAAGGGAGTTTTCTGAATTCTCAGAAAGATGTTGCGTATAGATGCCATGGTTGTGACAATATTGTAATCGGACCTCCTGAGTTTACAAAGCTAAAAATTCGGGCAGTCAGGGCAGATTGCTCAAGTTGCTATTATCCTTTAATTAATCAAAAATTTGAATGGGTTGATTAAGAATATCCCAAATCCACAAAACTTTTTAATACTTCTTGTCCTCGGAAAATTATGGTTGCAACTATTCAAAAAATAATTTTGAAAACAGGCTATGAACTTCCTGTTGTTAGTTTTATTGAAGACTTGCTTGAAAAGAAATATCATCCAAAAGAAGATGTTGAATTGCTTCAAGCAGTAAAATGTTATAACCCGGAATTAGAAGTTTTGTATGCTTATTACAGCGACGGAGAATTAGTGGATATAATTAAAAGAGAATTAAATTGTCTTGAGACACAATTGATTGTTAAAAAAATGTTTAAGGGGAATTAATATCTTAAATAAATTTTGGGATTCAAAACTCAGAGAATTCAATGTTCTTAAAGAATTTTCTATTTATTCCTTCCCAAAAACATTTATTATTTTGAGATTATTTTTTATTTTCTTTTTTGCTTCTTCTGAACCTGCATTAATCGGAGCTAGACAAATTCTTGGAACAAAACTAATTAATAATTTTGCTTTTTGTTTTATCATATAATCTAAAAAGGGAACATATTTCCAAAACAAGATTCTATTTTATAATTATTTCTATGTTAAAGAATACATTTATTGATTCTCACTCAATCCTTTTCTGCTACGGATTTTTCTTATCACATCTTGTTGCATTAACGATGGAAGTTTTTCAAAAAGCTGGTCAAGGAGAGAACTTGTTCCTCTTCCTTCTGTCGCGCTTCGCAAGTCACTGCTCCATCCAATCATTTCAGCGACGGGGATTTTCGCTTTTATCTGAGAAAGATTCCCTTCCTGAGTCATGTCAAGCATTTGCCCTCTCTTCCCGCCGATTAATTTCGTCGCTGCTCCAATGAATTCTCCTGGAACTTCTATAACATGGATTTGAATTGGTTCCAAAATTGAAGGCGAAGCGCTTTTCATTGCGTCGTAAATTCCTTCTCTTACTGCAGGATAAACTTGCGCAGGCCCTCTATGAATCGCATCTTCGTGAAGTTTAATATCCATCAAAGAAACTTTCATTTTTGAACACGGCTCTCTCGCCAAAGGTCCTTGGTCAATCACCATTTCAAATGCATCCATAACCATTTCAATAACTTCTCCGATGTGAACTTCTCCGCGCGTCTCATCAATTAAAATATTTCCTTTGTAAACATCTCGCAAACTTCTTATCTCGTCTCCACCCCATCCGATTTTCGCAAGCGTATCCGCAATGCTCTGTGATTTTTTCTTTATTCTTCCCTCGGATAAATCCCCTTTCTCAATAAGTTCATCAACCTGCGAGTCAAGCGGTTCAACTTTCATAAAAAAACTATTGTGTTTGTTTGGGCTTCGTCCTTCAAATATTTCTGATGGCTTAGCAACAGTTTCTCTGTAAACAACAATCGGAGCAGAAGTTTTAACCTCAAGACCTTTTTCGGTTTTAATTCTGTTCTCAACAATTTCAAGATGAAGTTCTCCCATTCCAGAAATCAAACTCTCGCCTGTCTCTTCATTAATTTCAATTTTTATCGACGGATCTTCTTTAGAAACTTTTCTTAGAACCTCAATCATCTTCGGCAAATCCGCTGTTTTCAGAACTTCTATGGATTTTGTAATAACTGGTTGGAACAAATGCTTTATCTCTTCAAAAGGAGTTTCTTCTTTGACAGTTATTGTTTCTCCGACGTCAACATTCAATCCAGAAATCGCAATAACATTTCCAGCTGGCACGCTTTCAAGTTGCTCGGGCTTTATTCCGTTGTAAACTAAAACCTGCTGAATTTTTCCCGCCCTCTTTGCATTGTTGCAGTAAATTTCCATTCCGCTGTGTATCGTTCCAGAATATAATCTTCCTGCAGAAATTTCTTTTCCAGAACGCGGGTCAATAATAATTCTTGTAATCACAAAAGCTAATTCTCCTTCTTTATTGCAACTCATCAAATCTTTTCCAAATTGACTATCTAAATCTCCTTTCCATATTTTTGGAATTCGGTATTTTTGAGCTTCAATCGGATTAGGCAAATGTTTTACAGCCATGTCAAGAACAACGTCAAACAAAGGCGCATTTTGCCAAACCCATTTGTCTCTTTCCTCAGTTGTCAAACTTCCGTCGTATAAACTGTAAATATCTTTGAAACTAACATTTTTCTTTTTCATAAAAGGAATTGACAATGCCCAGTTTTCCCTCGCTGAACCAAACGCAACACTTCCATCTTGAACATTCACGTAGCATTTTGGAGCAAAACTTTTTTCAGCAATCTGATCAACAAGATGATTAAATTTTTCAATAATCTTCATAAATCTTTCTTGCATTTGTTCGGGTGTAAGTTTGAGTTCATTGATTAATCTATCAACTTTATTTATGAACAAAACTGGCTTAACTCTTTCTTTCAACGCTTGTCGCAAAACCGTTTCTGTTTGAGGCATGATTCCTTCAACAGCGCAAACCAAAACAAAAGTTCCGTCGATGGCGCGCATTGCTCTTGTAACATTCCCGCCAAAATCAACATGCCCTGGCGTATCAATTAAATTAATTAAATATTCAGTTCCTTGATAAGAGTGCGCCATTGAAACATTTGCAGAATCAACTGTCATCAATCGCTCCTGTTCATCAGCGTGTTGCCACGTCGCCATTCCGCCTTCAAGGTCGCCTGCATTTTTCGCAGCCATCATTCCCGCAGCAGCAAGAAGATTATCTGTAAAAGCAGTTTTCCCATGATGAATATGCGCGCTCGTCGCTACATTGCGTATGTTCTCTTGCGTCGACGTCAGTCGTTTAATTTTTTCAAAACTTGTTTCTTTCTCTGCCATATTCTTAAATTCCCTAAGAAATTTTATAATAATTTAATTGCAGAATTGGTTTTTAAATTTATTGCTATGTTTCAGAATTTTCAAAAAGGAATTGAATCATCCTGAACTGCAAAAGTGATATCGCAATAAACCCCTTCTCCATCCCCCCATGCAAAGCATTTGAATTCTGGGTCAAGAATTTTATTTTCAATAAGAAAAAGATTATCGGCTTCTTCAACTTTCGTCCAATTAGGAAAATTTTTTCTCGTTGCTGTTTCCAAATTTTTTCTAATCCATTCATAACTATGTTTTCCGTCAAAGAAAATTTCATAGAAACCAAAGAAATTATCTAGAACATTTAAAGTTATAAGTCTTGCATCTTGAATTTTCCCCATAGCTTCTCCAATATTGTAATATTCTTTCATTGATTGAGAATTTCTATAGCCAAGCAATTTAGCGCTTTGAGTCAAGGTAAATTCTTTAAGTTCAGGCGTAACTGCTTGATAAATCCTAAAAAATTTTGTCAGACCTTCACTGTGTGCTTTATCACTTAAGGTGTAAGAAACATCTGACATTTCGTCAATTATTTTCTCCAGAATTTCTTCTTTGTTCATGATTATAAATTTTCTAAATCCTTTTTAAGAATTATTGTCTTCAAGAATAAATAATTATCTCGCTGAATCTGCTTGAGCTTCTGATTCTTTCTTTTTTCGCACTGCAAAACTATCCTGATTTCCCTCGCTAGCCATCACAATTTCTTCAGCAAGTCCCTGAGCAATTGTTTTTTTCTTATTGAATGCTTTATCTCCTGAGCCTTGAACAATCCATCTCAACGCAAGGTTAACTCTTCTTAACGGAGAAACATCAACTGCCTGCGGATATCTCGCGCCACCGTATTCAATAACAGTGATTTCATCTCTTGGAGCTGAATTCTCAATTGCTTTTACAAAAACAGCGACGGGATTTTTCTTTGTCTTGTTTTCAATTAAACTAAATGCTTCAAGGATTATTCTTGTATTTTTTGAATATTTCCCTGTTGAATGCCCAAGCATAATTTTATGTTTTTTTCCGCGATGCCCCGCAACAGCAAGACGATTAATCAATCTCTCGACAATATTAACCTTTACCTGCCCGAATTTCTGAACATTTCTTCCCTGACTTTTTAGAATTAATTTTGGTTCAAGATTTATAGCAGACTTCAATCCAATATCTCCCACTTTTATTTCCGAAAGATCATATAAATCAAAAATTTTGAAATTCATTTTATTTCCTTCTGTCATTTTAATTATTTGCTTCTTGAAGTTCATTTAATTTCTCTCTCAAGGAATTGATATCGCCATAATTAGAAAGATTATATAACATATCTTTCCTCCCCCCATTTCCATAGAGTATTGTGGCAAAGAATTCTGAATTTTCAATCCCAAAAACAAATATGTTCTTTTTATCAGAAGGTGATTCTTTGATAATCATCAGAAATTCATCTATGTCTAATTTTCTATCATATCCAACATCAACTCCAGTTCCACTTCCAAGCCCCATTTTATCTTCTACCTTTCTCAATCTTTCCACTAACTAATCTTGATAATGGTTGATCATTTACTTTAATTACTTGAAATCTGATTCCACGAATATCTCCTTTTGCTCGTCCCTGTTTTCCGCCGATTCTTTCAATCATAACTTCGTCGTGCTCGTCGATAAATCTCTGCGCTAAATTTCCAGGGATGAAAACTCCGACGCTTCTTCCGTTTTTTGTCAACTGAACTTTGCAACATTTTCTCATCGCTGAATTTGGCTGCGCTGCCTCTTTCTGAAATTTAGAAAGAACAATTCCTTTTGCCTGGCTCGCGCCTTCAAGCGGATCTGCTTTTTTGAAAAGATTAAGAGTTCGAACCCTATGCTCCCAGCTATTCCATTTGAATTTTTTTCTATTATTTATTTGCTTTGTCGCATTTTTTAATCCCATTTGATATTAATATTCTAAAGAATTTCCTTTATAAAACTTTCCGATATTGAAATCAAACAATTCTAAAATTAATCTTTCTGATGAGGCATATAAAAAATAGTATAAGTTAAATAAAGAGCACGCATAGATTCGTCCGCCTCCCCTTTTGAATTAACATAAGGCCCAATGCAAGTTGACTGCGTAATCATTTCTATTTTTCCTTTCCTTAGAATAGATTCAATCCCCAGTGAAAAATTTAATCTGCTCATGCTTTCATCAATTTTAGTGATATTTTTATCAAGGGGAATTTGATAACTAAAAATTTTTGGTTCTAATCTTTGAATACCCATAAAAAATCAATCAATTCAAACTTTAAAAATATTCTCGTGATAAAAATCAATCAAACAATTCTAAATTCTCTTCCAAAATAATCTTTGACGATTTTTTGCATTTCAAGAAGTCGTCGTTTGTTTCTTCCAATCAACGCTGCCTTGCTTTGCGAGCCTGCTGTAAGAACAATTTCTCCGTCGGTAATTTCCAAACCTTTGAATGTGACAGGGCTTACAATTGCTTCAATAAAACTTTTCGCGTCTTTGATTCCAGTCGGCGCAGAAATAATTTTTATTCTTTTTCTTAAAATCGCGTTAATTCTTCTTACATTCGTTCCTTCTTGCCCGACGGCTTTTGAAACCAGATTTTTCGGAACGCAAAAAATAATCGCTTCGTTATACATGAAACAGAATCGCGTGCTTATATGAGTAATCTTATTAAATAAATTCAGATGTCGCATATCTTGCATATTAATTGTATTTCCCATTTGACAATAAGAAGTGTAGATAAATTTGTTTTATAAAGTTTTGTCTTCTATTATTTACTGCAGTGAGACGAGGATATTTTTTAAACTTGTTTTCTCCCTCGGTAAAAACATTATTAAAATGATTATCTCACTTGATTTTTATTTAAATGATTTAAACTTAATAAGGATTAGACACTCTCATAAAAACAAAAAATTTTTATAATTGGATATTTCTGATATTAAATGAAAGAAGATCTTATTAGAAAAGTTTATTGGACTGTTGCTCCTATTGTAATCCTTGTAGGTTCCTTGTATTTTATTAATCCATTTAAAAAAACTGAGTGGCCTGAATCTATTATTGTTCCCAGTGATGAATGTAATTTAGGAATTGTAAAACAACTTAAAGAATTGGGGTCAGGGCATGTTTATCCAGATGAGTTTAATAATTTGTATCCCACTAAAGGTCCTAAGTATCATTTGATGAAAAGAACAGAATGTGAATGCTATTGGGAAAAAATAGAAGAAGCGAATTGATTATTATTTCAGAGCTACAGAATTTTTAATTAATTATATTCTTTCTGTATAAAATCAAGAAGGTTTAATTTTTCATACCTAGTTAGAGAATCAGTTAAATATGGTTTCCCACTATTTAATGTAATTCCCTCTAATTGCCCATCAGACTTATCTAAAGGTCCATTTGAAAAAATAATTCTCTTATAAGCATTTTCTTTTGGAGCTAACTGAACAATTTTCTTGGCAATACTCAAAAGGTCATCTAATCTATTTTTATTATCAAAAACAGACTCCCATTTTTTACCATTAAATGATTCTAAATAAAAAATTTGTCTTCCATTTGGAATAATATCAGTGTAAACATTAAATTGAATTATCTCTGTTTGATGCATAAAATACCAAATTGTAATTGACTTTTTAAAAATTTATATTCCCAAGAATTACTTATTAACTCTTTCAACTACTTTTTTGGTTGCTGTTTTTTTGTCTTCTTCTTTTTTTACCAAAGGTCCGATAACCTCGACGAGAAGCCCTGGCAATCCTGTTCCTATCGGAACCGGCTGATTAAGAATAATGTTTTCTATGACACTAACAAGTTTTTCCTTGTTTCCTTTTATCGACGCATTTACAAATTGCTTGTCTGGAATTTCAAAAGTTGCTCTCGCTAAAATTGATTCTTTCTGAGCAATGATTCCCATTCTTGTAACACCTTTAACATTTCCTGTGCTTGTCATTGCATCGGCAACCATCTTAAGATGCCTTATATTAATATCAAGTCCCTGATTATTCAGCACTTCATAAATTTCATTAATTATTAATTGTCTTGCGGCTTCAACTCCGAAAACTTCTGCAACTTCGTGCAAATCATTTGAAATTATTTTGTCGCCGTGAACTTCTTTTAACTCAAGCATTTTCTTTAAATTTGTCCCGAGAGTTAATATAACATAATCCCTCTCTTTCTTGACAATTAATATTTGCTTAATGCCTTTTATCCCAGAAATTATTGTTTCTTTAAGTTTCTCTTTTAATTTGTAAATCTCTCTGAAATTTGCGTCAGCGACGTTAATAATTATTGAATTATCTTTTTCCCTTGCCTTGAACCCCAAATCATTAAGTTTATCGACGACTTTCTTTATTGAAGTGTGAATTTGCTTTAATCCTTCATTATCTATAACGATCTGAATTTTTTTATCGCTGAAATCAAGATTAATTGATGAAGCAATTTCCTTCAGAGTGATTTCTTTTATTTTCTCTGCAAAAACCTTAGCATCTTTTTCATTGTTGTAATCCTTATGAAGATAAATTTCCATTTTTGGCGACGATGGTTTCTTTCTCGCGTCAAAGATTTCTATAAGTCGCGGAAGACCCATAGTGACCTGCATCTCTGCAACACCAGCCATATGGAATGTTCTCATAACCATTTGCGTTGATGGTTCACCAAATGATTGCGCGGTTACAATTCCAATTGCTTCTCCTGGCTCTAAACCTTTATTGAGATGAATCTTTGAAACATCCAATCCATCATCTCCGTATTTGAATTGAATAATATTATTATTGCTGTCTCTCACTGTCCCGTCGTATTCTGCTCTTAAATCTTGAAGCGCATTTGACAATCTTCTATAAAGATAACCCGATTTAGGAGTTCGCAACGCCGTATCCATCAGTGAATCTCTTCCTGTAACTGCTCCAAAAAAGAATTCATCTGGCCTTAAACCGCGTATAAATGAATTGTTAATAAATCCTCTTGCCCTCGGTGATAAGTCTCCTTTCTTAAAAAATGGTAGAGTTCTTCCAGTGTATCCAAAATCAATTCTTCTTCCGCTTAACTGCTGCTGCCCGACGCAACTTGCCATCTGAGTGATATTCAAAATATTTCCCCCGCCACCTGATTTAATCATATTGCTTACAGGATTATTCACAGGGAAATCTTTCTTGACAACATTACCGATTTTTGTTCTTACATCATTCAGCACCTGAAGAATTTTAATCTCCCTCGTCTCTTCTCTTGTCTTTCCCGGAATAATTTCAATTGTGTTTTGATTATATGAATCAATTAATTCTTCTGTTCTCTTTTCTGCTTTCTTTATAATTTCTTTTCCAGCATTAATCAAACTTTCGTCCAAATCCAAATCCTCGACGGAAATTGTAATTCCTCTGTCAGTTAAATACGCTGTTCCCAAATTAAATGCTTTTTTAATTATGTCAAATGTTTCTTCTCTTCCAACAATCTTATCAAGTTCTTTGATTAATTCTCCATCCTCGTCGCTGAATGTTGTTTTGTCTATAACTCCCTTCACAACTTCTCCATTTTTGATTTGAATGGAATCATTTGAAAAATTCATCTTTGGAAGTATCTTTGAGAAAACTTCTGTTCCAGAAATAGTTTTTTTAGAAACTTTGTAATCAATTCCTGATTTGAATAATAATTGATTTGCATAATCTTTTGAAAGCTCATCAAGCCCAAGCAAATAATTTCCAGTTATCGCGTCGACAATGCATCCAATTAAATTTGTATTATTTTTCGGAGAGATTAAATTTTTCTTTACATCAAGCAGTATCTTTGCTTCTGCTCGCGCTTCTTCTGTCTGCGGCGAATGTATATTCATTTCGTCCCCATCAAAGTCCGCGTTGTATGGTTTTGCAGCAGCAGGATGAAGTCTGAATGTTCTGCCCGGAAGAATTTTCGCGAAGTGAGCCATCAAGCTTCCTCTGTGCAAACTTGGATGTCTGTTGAATAAAAGCACATCGCCGTTTTGCAAATGCCTCTCAACTTTGTAACCTGGCGAGATTTCATTTATAATTTCTTCTTTAAGGTCTTCGGAAATTTTCTTTCTTTTTCCGTCGGGACGAATGATATAATTTGCTCCAGGATATTTATCTCCCATTCGGATTAATTTTTTTAATTTTTCAATATTCAAATCAGTAACTGTTTCGCAGACAGTTACAATTCTTGCGATTTCATAAGGAATTCCAACTTCATTAATTTCCATTGATGGGTCTGGGGAAATAACTGTTCTTCCAGAGAAATTAACTCTTTTACCTGCTAAATTTTTTCTTATTCTTCCTTCCTTTCCTTTTATTCTTTCTGTAATTGTTTTTAATGGCTGTCCGCTTCTGTGTCTTGCCGGAGGAATTCTCGCGACGCTGTTGTCAAAGAAAGTTGTGATATGGAATTGAAGCAAATCCCACAAATCTTCTATGATTACTTCTGGAGCTCCTGCGTTTAAATTTTCCCAAAGTCTTTGGTTTGCTCGAATAATATCTGAAAGTTTGTGAGTTAAATCATCCTCGCTTCTTTCTCCTGTTTCAAGAATAATGCTCGGTCTTATTGTTACAGGGGGAACAAGCAAAGAAGTCAAAACCGCCCATTCTGGTCTCGCTGTTCTCGGATTAACCCCGATCTTTTTGAATTCATCATCAGAAATTTTTACAAGCAATTCTCTAATCTCCGTAGGGAAAATTCTTGTTTTTCCACGATAGAAATTTGTTGGCTTGTCCAATCTTATTTTTTCCTGCGCTGAATTACAATAAGGACATTTCTTAGCGTCTTTTGCTTTTTTCGCTCTTCCGCTCGGAGAATATTTTTCCAAATCTTTTTCAGACAACATTAATTTTCCGCAATCATGACAGAAACATCTCAATCCCAATTCAATTATAGGAATATATTTCAAATGCATTACA
>Ga0208958_1004274_pt1 | contig 10384 bp, 7 predicted proteins | sample RifOxyB1_FD_184032 | JGI IMG/M metagenome (GOLD analysis project Ga0208958, IMG submission 184032) | Soil microbial communities from Rifle, Colorado - Rifle Oxygen_injection B1 (SPAdes) | ecosystem: Environmental > Terrestrial > Deep subsurface > Rock core/Sediment | place: Rifle, Colorado...
GGAGACATGCAGCCAGTCCGCGCCCGCCAGCCGTGCAGGCCAGTCGTGGGTGCCGCCGCCGACCCGAGCGAAGGCCGAGTCCGCGCGGTCGTAGAGCACCTCGCTCGGCCGCTGGATCGCGCCGGGCGTGAGGAAGTACAGCCCCATGCGTCCCGCAACCTGCAGCACCGCGCGCGTGTCGACACGATGCCGGCGCAGCTCGCCAAGCGCGGCTTCGCCCAGCGCGTTGTCGGCGACCACGCCGACCATGCGCGCGTCATGGCCGAAGCGCGCCAGCGACACGGCCACGTTCGCTTCCGCGCCCCCGACGTGGACATCCAGCACCGGCGACTGCAACAGCATCTGGCGGCCGGGCGCACCCAGTCGCAGCAGCAGCTCACCGAAACAGACGATGGTTCCCATTCCCCTTCTCCTCCCGTGCGTGGATGCCGCGCGCCACCCGCCAGGCCTTGTCCATGGGACAAGATAAACCGGCTCATCTGACAGTTGTTGTTGCAGCGCACACTCTGTTAGCGTTGGTTTTGACCAGCGGTGTCATTTTATCAGCTGGACAGGGTCACAACACGGAAAACACGCTTTTTTACCAACAAATTGTCGCTCCATGCGGCCATGGTCCCTTGAGGAGGGGAGGAACATGCCAGTACGCCATCATCGCCGGAAGACACCGGTTACCATACTTGCCGTCTCGATCGGTCTGGCTCTGCAGTTGGGTGCCGCGGCGCATGCTCAGGAGACCGAGCCATCCGCCGACGCAGGCGCACAGGAAAACGTGGATACCACGCTGGATACGATCAGCGTGACCGGCTATCGCGCCAGCCTCGAGAAAGCGCTCGACATCAAGCGCGGCGAGAAAGGCATCGTCGACGCCATCGTCGCGCAGGACATCGGCAAGTTTCCCGACCTCAACCTCGCCGAGTCACTGCAGCGCATTCCGGGCGTGGTGATCACCCGCGATGCGGGCGAGGGACGCAACATCACCGTGCGCGGTCTGGGCCCGCAGTTCACCCGCGTGCGCCTGAACGGCCTTGAGGCGATGAGCTCGGTCGGCAGCAGCGACGGACAGGGCGGCGCCAACCGCAGCCGCAGCTTCGACTTCAACGTGTTCGCATCCGACCTGTTCTCGCAGCTGATCGCACGCAAGACCGCCTCGGCCGATGTCGAGGAGGGATCGCTGGGTGCGACCGTCGACCTGCGTACGGCACGCCCCTTCGATTTCGATGGCTTCACCGCCACGGGCAACCTGCAGGGCAGCTTCAACGACGCTGCGGAAACCACCAGTCCGCGTTTCGCCGGCCTGATCTCGAACAGCTGGGCCGACGGCCGATTCGGCGCCCTGCTCTCGGTAGCCTATTCGGAGCGGGACACCGTGGAAGAAGGGTCGGGAACCGTGCGCTGGGCCGGCGGAACGACCAACGGCGGATTCAATGCGGCCTCGCCCTTCACGCCGGCGCTGGCTGCCGACGTCTACGCGCCCCGCTTCCCGCGCTATACGCTGATGGAGCACGATCAGAAGCGACTGGGCGTGACCGGTGCGCTGCAGTTCAAACCTTCGTCCGACACCACCTTCAGCCTGGACGCGCTGTACTCGAAGATCGACGCGGTTCGCGACGAGCGCTACATCGAGGCCAACAGCCTGAGCAAGTCCAGCGGTGCCGGCAGGAAGAACGACATCCGGGTGATCGATGGCGTGATCGAGAACGGCGCGCTGGTCTACGCGGTGATGGACAACGTCGGCCTGCGCGCCGAGAACCGCCATGACGAATGGGAAACGACGTTCAGGCAGATCAGCCTGGACGGCGAACACCGTTTCAGCGACAGCTTCCGCATCAGCGGCAAGGTCGGCACCTCGAAATCCGAACACCGCAACCCGATCCAGGCGACGGTCATGATGGATCGGTACGGGGTGAACGGCTACAGCTACGACTATCGCGGAAACCGCAATCTCCCCGTGTTCAACTACGGTATCGATCCGACCGATCCGAACGGATGGAACCTGTCGGTCATCCGGCTTCGCGAGAACTACGTCACCAACGACTACGACACAGGCCAGCTGGATTTCTCCTGGATCGTGTCGCCGAGCTTCACCCTGAAGGGCGGCATCCAGGCCAAGAATTTCGGCTTCGTGTCCAGCGAGCGCCGCCGCGCCGCCACCGAGACCATCGTGCCGACCAACACCACCGGCGGCACATCCACTTCGCCCGTGCCGTTGCCGACGGACCAGATCGTCCTGGCCAGGCTCCGCGGCGTCAGCGGGTCGCCGGGTACGTGGGTGGTGCCGGACTTCGACGCCATCGCCAACATGTACGGCATCTTCAGCGATAGCGGCACGTTCACGATGGCCAACTACAACCCCAGCGACCAGAGCGTCGGCGAGCAGGATCGCGGCGTCTACCTGATGGGCGAGTTCAGCACGGACCTGGGACCGGTACCGTTCTCCGGCAATTTCGGCGTGCGTTACGTGCGCACGAATCAGAACTCGACCGGCGTCGGCACAGTCAACGGCACGCCGACCGTGATCACCGTGGACCGGGAATACAGCGATACGCTTCCATCGCTGAATCTGGTGGCCGAGATCACGCCCGATTTCCTGATCCGCTTCGGCGCCGCCAAGGTGATGGCGCGTCCGCCGCTCGGCAACCTGAGCCCGGGCGTGACCGTCAGCGTCAGCGGTTCCGCCAGGACCGTCTCGGCCGGCAACCCGCTGCTGGATCCGCAACGTGCTAAGACCTACGACCTGGGCCTGGAGTGGTACTTCAACGAAGGCGCGATGCTGGGTGCCGTGCTGTTCTACAAGGACATCGACAGCTTCATCCAGAACACGCGCGAAACCCGCCCCTACAACACCAGCGGCCTGCCCAACAGCCTGCTGGATGGCACCACGGCGCTGCCTACGGATGATTTCGTCTTTACCGTCCCGATCAACACGCCGGGCGGTGGGCTTCGCGGCGTCGAGCTGAACTACACGCAGCCGTTCACCTTCCTGCCCGGCTTCCTCAGCGACTTCGGCATGCAGTTGAATTACACCTACGTCGATTCGGAAGTGCAGTACCTGCTGTCCTCCGGTGCGCTGGCGCAGAAGGAAGAGCTGACGGGCACCTCCCGGCGGAGCTGGAACGCCTCGCTCTACTACGAAGGCGAGCGCCTTTCGGGACGCATTTCGGCCACCAACCGTTCCGACTACCTGATCCAGGTGCCCGGCACTGAAGCGGGTTTCAACAGCGCGGCCAACGGCGTGCACGGACAGAGCGGCACTACCGTCCTCGATGCGTCGATCCGGTACAAGATCAACGACAGGCTCGAGGTCAGTCTCGAAGGCAGCAACCTGACCAACGAGGCGCAGGAGTCCTGGGTGTCCAACCCCGCCGTAGAACTGCCCCTCGAGTACAGCGAGACCGGCCGTCAGTACCTGCTGGGCCTGCGTTACAAGTTCTGATGACTTGACTGTACCGCACCCTCACCGGGGTGCACCGAAGCCCGGCCGCCTCTCCCGGCCGGGCTTCTCTTTTGGCGCAAAACGCAGCCGTGTCAAACGTGCCGCCACACCCCAAGTGCGCTGGGCACAAAGGCCATGGAAGTGCGGGATGGTTCGATCGAAAGCCGCGTACGGGAGCGACCGCGTGTCGTCCGCCAAAGCCGGATCCCGATGTGTCAAGAGCAGGGCACCCATGCCTCGCACTCGAGCCAGCACCGCTCCCCGGCCCTTCCGCATGCCGCTGTTCGCCCGCGATCCGCCGTCCCGGCCGCTCGGGGAGGACTACTGGCGCTTACGAACTGCAGTCCCGGATCCGCGCGACCCGCAGACGCCTCATGCCGGGGTTCTCGATCAATCGCATGCCAAGCGGAGGTTGAGGGGGATGGCCTGCCCTCTTCCCGAGGCAGAGAGGCTTGTGCCAGCCCGCATCATGCGTGGGATCGAGTCCAGCCGTCGGTTCGGCCGACCGGCGCGCTCATGCACCCGCTGCTGGAACCCACACGTCTGTCCATGCGGCTCGAACGGGCTCTGGCGGTAACGCTTCCTGCCCATGATGGAGCGCGCGACCACCCGGGCCCGGCGGGTGCATGTCGCTGGACGGATGCGCCCCTGCCAGCAGCGGGGGCGCCCCAGAAGAAATCAAGACTTCAAACGCCGCGCCGTGTCAGCGCAGCGGTTCACCGCGCGGATAGCTGCCCGACTTCGGCTCCATCACGTCCAGGTTCCATTCGCTCTCGACGAAGGGCTTGCGGACTTCCTTGTACTGCGGATAGCCGCCCACCTGCTCCTGGCTGTCGATGATCTCGCCCCGCCCTTCGATGACATCGGCGACGATGCGGCGGTCGATCAGGTCACGGTTCCAGGGCGTGGCGCCCACGTTCTCGATCACCGCATCCTGTACCTGGGCGGATGGCAACAGCGCGACACCGAACGGCAGCGGGGGGGCGACGCTCAAGCGATTGAGTTTCACCGGCGCGGTGGTGTAGCTGCCGGTTTCCTGGATGCTCTGGTTGCCGATGCGATCGACCACCCGGTTGTCCTGCGCATACAGGTCCAGGTCGCCCGAACCCCCGATCATCAGGAAAGCGAGCGGCTCGGTCGACCTGCCGGCGCGCATGACATTGCCCCGCACCACCATCTGGCCTTTCGAATAGGGATGGCCCAACCACTCTTCCGCGATCAGGTTGTAGTGGATGGCGCGCTGTCCGGGGTTGTAGATCAGGTTGTTGATCACCTGGCCGCGCGCCCCGCCCTTGAACAGCGGGCTTCGCTCGTAATTGTGCGCGTACAGGTTGCCGACGATCAGCACGTCGTTCACATGGTCATGGATCAGTGAGCCCTTGGAGTGCTCGCCCTTGGCATGGATCGAATTGGCCAGTCCCTCACCGACGATGTTGTTGCTGTAGGTGATCCGGCGCGAGGCGTTGGCCATCCATTCGGCCTCGTTCTCGCCATGGAAGCGGGTGCTGGACGCGCTCAGGTTCTCGTCGGTGGCCCAGGTGAGGGAGCAGTGATCCACGATCACGTCGTGCGCACCGCGCACGGTGGTGATGGCGTCGATGTCGCCGGAGCGCTTGGGCAGGCCGCCATCGCCCGGCCGGATGCGAAGGTGGCGGATGACCACGTCGTGGGTGGCGATGGTCAGGCCGCCCTTGATGATCGTCACCCCGGGATGCGGCGCGGTCTGGCCGGCGATGGTCAGGAACGGCTCGTCGATGCGCAGCTCCTTCATGCCCAGGTCGATCACGCCGCCCACTTCGAACACCACGATGCGCGCCCCGTTGGTGCTGACCGCTTCCTTGAACGATCCGGGACCGTCGGCCGCCAGCGTGGTCACGCGCACGATCTTGCCGCCGCGCCCGCCGGGCGTGTGCGCCGCCGCGCCCTGGGCGCCAGGAAATGCGAGCGGACGGGTATCGGTGGCGAGCACCGGCGCCATGGCGAGCACCAGCAGCGCGGCCAGGCCGCGACTCAGCCCGCGGGCGCGCGCCCCCGTGGGGAAACGGTCATGAAACATTGGCTCCCTCCCAGGAGTGGATCGACGCATCGTGGCATCGGGATGGATTTTGCGGCAGTGCACATTGTCAATGACACCGGTTTACCATATACAGGCCATCAACCTGCGCTGTCACTCGGCAGTGCAACAAAACGCAGCGGGGAGAACCCACTTGAGTAACGACCCAAACGCCCTCGCCGACGCGCGTTCCGCGGCGCCCGCGCTGGCTGCCATCGCGGACGGTTTCGTCGGCGCGCGCCGCCAGGGCCGGGCGTTGCCCGGCTTTCCCGGCGAGGTGCCCGACGATCTGGTCACGGCGTATCGCGTGCAGGATCTGGCCATTGCGCAGTGGCCCGACCGCGTGGTCGGGTGGAAGGTGGGCTTTATCGCACCGGAACGGCGCGACATATCGGGCGACGAGCGCCTGCTCGGCCCGATCTTCGCGCGCCAGCTGCAGTTGGCTACCGGTAGCCAGCCCACGTTCGAGGTGTTCTCGGGGGGGTTCGGCGCGGTGGAAGCCGAGTACGTGCTGCGTCTGGAGGCCGACGTGCCTGCGGACAAGACCGACTGGACGCCGGCCGAAGCCGCTGCCGTACCGTCGACCCTGTTCATCGGCATGGAAGTGGCCAGCAGCCCGCTGGCGACGATCAACCAGCTAGGCCCGCGTGTGGTCGTCTCGGACTTCGGCAACAACAATGGCCTGGTGATGGGCGCCGAAATCCCGGACTGGACCGACCGCAGCGACGCCTCGCTGACCTGCACCACCTCGATAGACGGCCGGCAGGTCGGCCAGGGCGGCGCCACCACGCTGCCCGGCGGCCTGCGTGCGGCCTTCGCCTTCGCACTGTCGCGCTCTGCCCGCCGCGGCCGTCCGCTGAAAGCCGGCGAGCTGATCGCCACCGGCAACGCGACCGGCATCCACGACATCCTGCCGGGGCAGCAGGCACGCATCGACTTCCACGGCCATGGCAGCATCGAGGCGCTGGCCGTGGCGGCCAGCCCGAAGGACGAAGGAGACTGGCGCGCATGATGAACCGTCGTCGCTTCCTGGCCGCCGGTGTCGGGGCCGCGGCCGCCATGCCACTGGCGGGAAGTCACGTGCTGGCCGACGAAGGCAGGCACGTGCTGACCGCCACCGACGTGCACGTGAAGGACTATCCCACCGTCGAGGCGGTCCGCTGGATCGGCGAGACGATGGCGCGCGAGACGGGCGGCCGGGTGACCCTGCGCCAGTACCACTCCGGCCAGCTGGGCCGCGAGTCCGAGGCCATCGACATGGCGCGCTTCGGCGCCATCGACATGACCCGCGTGTACGCCGGCGCGCTGAACAACGCGTTCCCGCTGACCCAGGCCCTGTGCCTGCCCTACGTGTTCGACTCGGTGCCGCACATGCGTCGCGCGATGGACGAGGGCGTGGGCAAGGTGGTGCTGGAAGGCTTCGCGAAGCGCGGCCTGGTCGGCCTGGCCATCTACGACTCGGGTGCGCGCTGCTTCTACAACACCCAGCACGCGATCCGCGTGCCCGCCGACCTGCATGGACTGAAGGTCCGCGTACCGGTATCGGACATCTTCATCCGCATGCTGCGCCTATTCGGCGCCAATCCCACGCCGCTGTCGCTGGGCGAGGTGTTCTCGGGGCTGGAGACGCGCATGATCGACGGGGCGGAGAACAACATCCGCAGCTTCCATTCCAGCCGCCACTTCGAAGCCGCGCGCTACTGGTCGCAGACCAACCATTCCTACGCACCTGACGTGCTGCTGGTGTCGCAGCGCACACTGGACGGCCTGCAACCGCGCGACTGCGAATTGCTTGTCGAAACCGCCCGGCAGTCGGTGGGCGTGATGCGGTCGCTCTGGGATGCATCCGAAGCGAAGGCCCGCGAAGCGGTCTTCGCCGCGGGCGTGGAGCACAACGAAGCCGACCTTGCCGCGTTCGCGCGCGCCTCGCAGCCGCTGCTGTCCGAATACCGAAAGGATCCGGCGATCGACGCACTCTACCGCCGCATCCGCGACCTGGCCTGAGGACCGACGATGTCAGAAGAAGCCGCATTTCCTCCCGCCACGCCGCTTCAACGCGGCATGGACGCGTTGTCCAAAGTCGCCATCGCGATCGCAGTCGCCGCGCTGTTGGGATTGGTGGTCGTGCAGGGCTGGCAGGTGATCGCCCGCTACGTCATCAACGACTCGCCCAGCTGGACCGAACCGGTGACCGTGCTGCTGCTGACCACGGCCATGAGCCTGGGCGCCGCGGCCGGTGTGCATACGAACAGGCACTTCGGCTTCTTCCTGCTGGCCGATGCGGTCGGTCCGCGCCTGAAGAAGGCGTTGCATGCCGTTTCGCCGCTGGTGATCGCCGCCATCGGCGCGGTGATGGCGTACTGGGGCGCGGTGCTGTTGCTCGACGGCCTGGACATCCGCATCGCCGGTGCGCCCATGCCGCAGAGCATCGGCTATCTGCCGCTCTCGCTGGGTGGCCTGCTGATGGTGGTGTTCGCCCTGTACCGCCTGTTCCTGGTGCTGCGCGCGCCGCCGACCGACGAGACCCGCTGACCCATGGCGATCACCCTGCTCTTCTCGATCTTCGCGATCCTGCTGCTGATCGGCGTGCCGGTCGCGTACGCACTGGCGGCCGCGTCGCTGGCCACACTGCTCTACCTGGACCTGCCCAGCATCGTGCTGGTACAGCAGATCTCATCGGGCACCGGGTCGGCATCGCTGATCGCGATTCCGCTTTTCATCTTCGCGGGCGAGATCATGCTGCGCGGCGGGATCTCCGAGCGTCTCATCAGCCTGGCAGCGTCGCTGGTCGGCCGTCTGCGCGGCGGACTGGGCCAGGTCAGCATCCTGTCTTCGCTGTTCTTCGGCGGTGTGTCGGGCTCGGCCATCGCCGACGTGTCGGCGGTGGGCGGGACGATGATCCCGCAGATGGTCAAGCGCGGCTACGACCGCGACTTCGCCGTCAACGTCAGCATCACCGCCGCACTGGTGGCGCTGCTGGTGCCGCCCTCGCACAACCTGATCCTGTTCTCCGCAGCGGCGGGCGGCGGCCTGTCCATCGCCGACCTGTTCGCTGCCGGCATCGTGCCCGCGCTGCTGATGACGATCGTGCTGATGTTCACGGGCTGGGCGGTGGCGTGCAAGCGCGGCTACGGCACGGAACCGTTCCCGGGTATGCAGGCGGTGCTGCTGCGGCTGGTTTCCGCGCTGCCGGGCCTGGGACTGGTGGGCCTGATCTTCTTCGGCATCCGTGCGGGCATCTTCACGGCGGTGGAGAGCGCCGCCATCGCGGTGGTCTACGCGCTACTGGTGACCAGCGTGCTGTATCGCCAGCTCTCGCTGAAGGAATTCTTCGCCACGGTGACGCATGCCGCGCGCACCACCGGCGTCATTCTGTTCGTGATCGCCACCGCAGCCGTGTTCGGCTGGCTGCTGGCCTACCTGCAGGTGCCCGCCGCGGCCGTCGAGGCGCTGCAGTCCATCGCCCACAGCAAGTACACGGTGCTGCTGCTGATCATCCTGGTGCTGCTCGTGCTGGGCACGTTCATGGACCTGGCGCCGATGATCCTGATCTGCACGCCGATCTTCCTGCCGGTGGCGAGGGCTTACGGCATCGATCCGATCCACTTCGGGCTGGTGCTGGTGCTGACCGGCGGCATCGGCCTGGTGACACCGCCGGTGGGCTCGGTGCTGTTCATCGGCACGGCCATCGGCAAGATCACCATCGCGCAGAGCATGCGTACCATCTGGCCGTTCTGGCTGGCGGGGCTGGCGGTGCTGCTGGTCGTGGCGCTGTTCCCCGAGCTTTCTCTGTGGCTGCCGAAGGCGCTGAAGGGATGATTCCGTAATCGGCGCTACCGCACGCCAGGACCACCCCCAGCCGCTAGAATCCCCCGAAACGACGACCGGACCCGCCCTGCCCCATGCCCGCGCGCAAGAAGCCCGACAGCCCTGCCAGCCTGCCCACCGGTGGCAAGGCCGCGACCATCAACGACATCGCGCGGCTCTCCGGCGTCTCGAAGAAGACGGTGTCGCGGATCATCAACCACTCGCCGCTGGTGCGGAAGGACACGCGCGAGAAGGTCGAGGCGCTGATGCGCGAGGTCGGCTATTCCCCCGATCCGATGGCCCGCGGGCTGGCGTTCCGGCGCTCGTTCCTGATCGGCATGGTCTACGACAACCCGACGGCGCAGTACATCGTCAACATGCAGTACGGCGCGCTGGACGCCCTGCGCGACTCCGGCTTCGAGCTGGTGGTGCATCCCTGCGACAGCCGCAGCCCCGGCTACATCGACGGCGTGCGCCGCTTCGTGCAGCAGCAGAAGCTGCACGGCGTGATGCTGGTGCCGCGCGCCTCGGAAGACCAGGCGCTGGCCGACATGCTGGCGGAGATCGGCTGCCGCTACTCGCGCATTGCGTCGGTTTCGATGGACGAGCCCTCGCGCATGGTGGTCACCCACGACCGCGACGGCGCGGCCGAAGCGGCCGAGTACCTGCTCTCGCTCGGCCATACCGACATCGCACTGATCACCGGCCCCAGCGCGTACCGCTCTTCGATCGAACGCACGGACGGCTTCGTCCAGGCACTGGCCAAGCGCGGGCTGGAGATTCCGAAGTCGCGCATCATCGAAGCCGGCTACACCTTCGAATCCGGCGTGGTCGCGGCCGAGAAGCTGCTGTCCGGCAAGAACCGGCCCACCGCCATCTTCACCGGCAACGACGAAATGGCCGCCGGCGTGTACAAGGTCGCCATGCGCGCGGGCATCAGCATCCCGCGCCAGCTGTCGGTGGTGGGCTTCGACGACAGTCCGCTGGCCTCGCGCCTGTGGCCCTCGCTGACCTCGGTGCGCCGCAACACCCGCGACACCGGCCGCACCGCCGCCGCCATGCTGATCCAGCCCGAGGGCACACCGATGCTG
>Ga0208958_1004276_pt1 | contig 10372 bp, 8 predicted proteins | sample RifOxyB1_FD_184032 | JGI IMG/M metagenome (GOLD analysis project Ga0208958, IMG submission 184032) | Soil microbial communities from Rifle, Colorado - Rifle Oxygen_injection B1 (SPAdes) | ecosystem: Environmental > Terrestrial > Deep subsurface > Rock core/Sediment | place: Rifle, Colorado...
GTACTTCACGAGCACAGCGCCAGGGTCGTCGAACGACTGACCGTCAGTGATGACGATGATCCTGTCGAAGCTCCGGCCACTGAGCGCACGGTTGAGCGCAGCGCCGGTGTTGGTGCTTCCACCAAGCCTGTTCTGCATTGCCGAGATCATCTGCATCGACGCCAGCACCGGCGTCTTGGCCGGGATCTTGGCCTGCTCTGCCGTGGTCGCGAAGCACCACGTAGTGACGCCTCCCTGCCGCGCCAGCGCGCCAGCAAGAGGAGCCACGGCCTCGACGCGAGTGACCTCAGACTTCGCCGACAGCAGCGCGTTCATGCTGCCGGACAGGTCAACCATGAGCAGCGTCTCGCCGGAGAGGCGCGGCAGGTTGTCGGCTGAGGCGTCCATGGCCTCAGCGAGCGCGTCACGAAGGAACGACGGCGCAGAGTCCGGCAGGTGCTTGAGCGCCGCGTAGTAGCGATAGGGGAACTGCTTGGCCTTGCTCGGATCCGCAAGGATTCGAGCAACGAGATGAAGGGCCTCCTCAGAAACTCCATGCTCAACGAAATTCCTCAAGTTGCGCAAATATCCCATGTACCCCATCACGGGGATCGCAGCCTCCCACGACTCCTTCGACGCGCCGCGGTCAGAGATGATCTGCTCCCACGTCGCCTCAGTTGCCTTGCCGGCGATGAACGGGAGAAGCTCGAGGTTGACACCGTCAGTCTCACCGACCGCCGCGTATTTGCCGTCGTCGTCCTTGACGTACACCGGCCGCCTGTCGGTGCCGTGCAGTAGCCATTGGAACAGCGCGCTCTGCTTCTCGTCCTTCGGCACGGGATGCGACAGCTTGACGGCGTCGCGCTGGCTGTACGTGCGGCTCGACCGCTGGTACTTGACGGCCTGGTACTCGGTCAGGCGGTTGAGCGCTTCAGCGACGGCACGCAGGAAGCGCTTCGGCCGCTTCGCGCCGATGACGTCGAGGTAGGCGAGCGCCTCGAGATGCTCGTCGCCGCGGGTCCACGCCCACTCGGCGGCATTCCGCCCGTAGTTGTAGTCGCGCGGTCCCACAAGCAGAAGCTCGGTGGCGAGCAGTGTCGGGGTTGTCCGCAGGTAGAGCTTCTCGCGTCCCCACTTGGTGAGCGCCGCTACGAGCTTCAGCCCGCCCGGTTTCGAGAGCACTTCCGCAACCAAGTTGCGGAAGCGCTGGAGGCGGTCATCCAGCGTCTCGTAGAAGCTGTCGCCGGACATGAGGCTCGACGCCATGAGCCGGTACAGCTCAAGCTCCGGCTTCTCGTGGTATGCCTTGCCGCCCTCGTGAGTCGTCCTGGTTTCTTGTGCCTTGACTGCGCTGTATCCCATCGTGTACTCCTCTCGTTGGGATCTGGAGACAAAAATATACTCCTGGGAGTTGATCGGTTTGGTGCTTTGATCATGAAGTAACCAAACCTGCGCCGCAGGAGTAAGTGTGTGTTCCGGGGAATTAGGTGAAGCAGTAGTTGCTCTCAATGTAATAAGAAGTAACTGCTTCTGCGCCGCCGAACTTGAAGTTGTCAAAGAGCAATGTATCGGGGGGCTGACCCCAACGCCACCAGACAAGCGCATCATAGCACGGGTAGATTGATCCTGTCAAGTGGTCGCAGACAAAAAAGTGACCCGGCTTGTGGCCGGGTCGGCAGGGGATGCTATCCCGCTGTGGTATGTGGTTGCGGGTGAAGGGGTTGAGCCTTCCAGGCTTGGCTTATGAGACCATGCTCCTCACCGGAGGACCCGCGTCAACGTGTTCTACACCACGACTTTCTTCTTGCCGAACGGGTTCTTCCACCGGCCAATCCAGTACAGGATGTTCGCGCCGACGGTCAGACCAAGTGCCTGGAGGATCTGCGAGATCTCGGGGATGGTGAGATTGCCGTCCTCGGCGATGCCCGGGAGCAGGGTGACGAATAGCGCCACGAGAACCGAGATGATCACCGGTCCCTTGCTGTGCGCCCACCATGCCGCGACGGAGCGCAGCCATGCCGGCGCTCCTGTCCACGCCTCAAGCCGCTCAAATCCCTGCTTGACAAGCTGCGTTACTGCGCCGACGGCGGCGATGATCGCACCAATCTGCACCGGGTCGAAGCTGACAATTGCAGTGTCCATGTGTCACTTCCCCTTCTTGCTCTTGGCAACCGGCTTCTGCCCCATGTTGCCCTGCGGCATCTTGTGCGGACCAGTACCGTGGTCCTTCGGCATCTTGGCCATGTCAGACATGTCGTTCTTGCTAACCTTGACGTGCTTCATTTCTCTTTCCTTTCCATGAGGAAGCGGCCAATCAGGCAGGCTGCCCGATGCCACCACTTCTGCTCTGTCTCGCTCATGTTATATGATGATGGCCGCCAGTCAAACCACTTGTTCGCACGCTTCTCAAGCTCCGCTTGATGAACGTACCGCTGGCACACCCAGCAGTAGTAAGCCTTCTTGTCTGGCTCATACTGCGCCGTATGCCCTTCAGGGCATGGCCGGACCGGCGGAGCGTAGGTCACTTGCGCCGCTTCGACTTCGGCATCGACCACGGGTAGTCGCCGGGGTTCGACGGCCGCCAGTTTGGGTCGTGTACCGGGCTCGGGATCTGCTCGCCGGCACGCCCGACGCCCTCACCCATCCACTGTGCGTAGCGCCGCAGGAGGAGAGCCAAGACGCTCAGGACATGCGGCACGCACGTAGCCTGTCGAATGCCTGTGACGGTCTCGTGAGGGCTGTTGACCGACCACACGCTCTTCTGACGGCAGATGACCATGTCAACCTGGCGCGCCACGGCCTCGAGAAACTCGCCAAACGACGCGGGCGAGCCGTCAGGCTCACTCGCCTCGGAGGTCAGGTCTCGCTCGACCTCGTCAACGAACTGCGTCCAGAACCGACCGGACGCGAGGCCGGCCGGGAAGTCTTCGCTGAACCACTTGAGGATGTCTACCTCGAAGTAGTCGCCGGCGGTCTTCAGCGCAAACTTGAGGTCACACTGTACGCCAGCTCCGCGGATGACCCGCGCAAGCTCAGCCCACCGAGACTCCCAGATCTCGCGGATGTCCGGTTGCTCGGTCTCCGGCGGGTCCACGACGTCCTCTGCCACCTCGACCTCAACGGCGGTCACCCCAAGGTCTTTCTCTTCGCCGGAGTCGCTCTCGTACTCGTAGCTCTTCTTTCTTGCCATTACTTCTTCCCTTCTGCGCGTGTGCGCTATCGTGCGAACGCCAAGATGCCCTCGCCAATCGCAAGAGACATCCGCGCCCGCCAGCCGGGTTTGCTCATGTCCTCGGCGTCGCCGAGGTTCGACAGAAAGCCAACCTCGACCAACACCGCGGGGGCCTTGGTCCTGACCAAGACGTAGAAGCGAGCTTCTTTGTCGCGGTCGCCGTCATTCAGGTCACACCGCCACTGCATCAAGGGGAACTCATCTCTTACGGCGTCGAAGATGAGGTCGGACAGCTTGTCTGCCCTCGTTTGCCCAGGAGGGGTCCACACCTCAAAACCGCACGCCGAGGTGTTCTCAGCCGCGTTGGCGTGGATGCTGATCAACGCCCCGGCATCGATGTCGTTGGCGAGTTTCGCCCGCGATTCTAGTGACATCGCCAGATCGCTGATCCGAGTCAGCACCACGTCGTGTCCAGCACCGCTCACAATGTGCTTGACGCGGCGTGCGATGTCGAGGACGACGTCACTCTCGTGAATGCCATCAGGAGACACTGCACCAGGGTCTGCGCCGCCATGGCCGGGGTCGATGACAATCTTCATGACCCGATCGCCTTCAACACTTCAACGACGATCTTGACAACCGACTCAATTTTGTCGGGGGCCATGAATGCCAGGATGATGCCGCCGATTCCTATGATGACGCGCGCGTATCGTGGCGTCATGTTGTACTCAGCCTTCAGCTTCTCAAACCTAGTCATGCTGCCGCTGACAGCCTGAAGCTCGTCGCGAAGTTTCTCGACCTGACGGTCAATCTTACGAATGTCGCGTGCTTCCTCCGTTGACTCAAGCGCGGCCATGCGTTCCTCAACCTCCTTGTCCGCCTTGTTTTTGACGGCCGCGTCGAACTCGGTGCGGCGCTCGACAGCGCCGATGCGCCGATCCATCAGCGGGAACAACCCAGCCTGTGTTCCGTCCTGGTTTAGCTTGCCGTTTCCGAAAAGCTGGACTCGAAGCTCGGCGAACTCTGAGCGGATGGCGTCATGGACGTCACTGATGGCCTTCGCTACCTCTTTCTGGCCGACCTCGAGAGGGGTGATGCGCGCCTCGATGGACCTGATTTTCGTGTCATGCACAGCACACTGCGGTGACACCATGTCTAGAGGGTTGACTACTTCGCCCATACGGAACTCCTACTTGACTTCAATCCATGACAGTGCGGCGTTCACTGTTGCGTTGCCGGTGAACGGCGTGGCAACTAGGACGACGCTCTCTTGAATGTTTTTGAGGCCAGAGTACACAACGGGCAGCAAGACCACGCCGTCTGTACGCTGACTTCCGCGAGATGCACCCAACGCCACGACGAGACCGCTGTCTATGACCACCCCCGGGGTCGAGACAGCAGCGACGGTCGAGGTCACCTCTGCGCCGCTGATTGAAGAGCTGTAGGCTGCCCAGGTTAGCACTGCTACTGGGCTGAGCTGTAGCGTCCACACAATTGAGTTGGTTGTCGCTGACAGGTCAACCGCCAGCGGGATGAGCTGACCGCGGAATATTGACGAGTTGAACGTGGTGGCGGCCCTGATGCCGAGGATCGTGCGCTCGGCGTTGATCACACCAGACCCTGCGGCGCCGTTGTTGGCGGCGAACTGGATGCCGCCAGCGCCGTCAGTACCACCCTCACTCATCACGGCTGAGCAGTGCCAGTCGAGCGTGACGGTGCCACCGGCAGTTGCCGTGTTGGCCACTTCAGCGCGGACCGGGCTGCTTCCGCCATACCCCATGTACACGCCAGCGCTCTCGTTTGCCCATGTGAACTCGTGGCAGTAGTAGATGACGCCGTCGATGCCAAAACCCATTCGGCAACGGCCGGTGCCGAGGTACTGGAAGTCGATGACGAGAATCTGAGCCTTCGTGAGGTCAAGCGTCTGAGCGCTAGGCCCAGTGCCGTCGAGCATCGTGTCAATGTTCCAGTTGGCCTGCGCGACGACGGTGTCCACCGACTTGACGCTGATGTTGTCGAAGATGGCCGTGACGCCGCCGGCCGCGTCATGTGTGCCAACGGTGACGTAGCTAGTGGTGCCTGTCGCAGTGAACGCCAGCGTCAGCGTGTCACCCTGCCGCGTGGCGGTGTCGCCGGTGTTGGTCGTGGTGCGTAGCCCAAACTCACCGCCAGTGCTCGTGGTGCCGGCGGCGATGACGGCGTTGGCGGCAGTGCCGCGCCGGACGATGGCGTTGAGCACGTAGCGCACGCCTGCGACGGTGGTGATGGCTTGGTACACGTAGCCAAGCGCGGCGCCGTCGGTGGTGACGGTCATCTCACCGCCTCCAAAGGCGGTGGTGCGCGACGGCGTGGCGGCGGCGCCCGTCCAACCAGTGACGTTGGTGCCGAACTCGCCGTTAGTCACAAGCTCTGTGCCAGTGCTCGAGCGTCGCACGAGGTTGACGGTCGTACCATTACGCTCGAGGAAGAAGCCGTCATACGGGCAGTAGTAGCCGATGCGCGCGAGCGCTTCAGTGGCGGCGGCCGACATCGTGAAGGTCATGAGCACCATTTGGCTTTTGGCCGGCTGGTATCGGTGGTAGACCTTGCTCTGCCGGAATGCGTAGTTCCCCGCGGTGGTGCCGCCGGTTGAGAGCCGCACAGCAACCTTGCCCATCTGCCATGCTACGCTGCCGCCACTCGCGATGCTCTCAAACAGCAGGGTGTTGTCCCAGTACTGCGATATGTTCTCGAAGATCGTTGACGGCGACGACACGCGCAGCCGGCTGAAGGCGTCGAGCTGAGCCGAGTCGGCCAGCCGGAGGGTTGCGAAGTAGCTCATCTAGATCACCGCCCAGTCAGTCTCGGTCACGTCCACACCTACAATGTGCGCCGAGTCCCATCGTGCGGCTAGCACCAGGGTCAGTGTGCCGTCGATGGTCTCGGTGCCGTTGGCGTTGACGGTGACCGTGTTAGTTGTAGTGTCAATCTTCTTGACGTGGTACTGCTTGCCTACGTAGCTCGCCACTGCCGGCAGCGTGATAGTGAAGCTGCCACCGGAGGCGTCGCACAGGATGACGAAGTCTGTGGCTGTCAGCGTGTGGTTGCCGGTCTTCTCGGTGACAGTGACGAGCGCGCGGCTGAGCACTACGCCAGGAGTCTGGTACTCCTTCGTGACGCCATCAGAGCTTACGGCGGCGAGCTGGCCGATGGCGATGGCGGCGTCATCCCAGTCCGCTGCCGAGTAGTCAAGGATGACTTCTGCGCCGTCTTCGTCAACTCCCCTGTCTTTGATGTCAACCCCGCTGGTGACGTCAAAGTCTGTCCTGACAGTTCCGCCAGGGCCAATAGCAGCAAACCTGTACCTGTTTTGAAAGTTTGCTGCCATCAACGGATGACCGCTGGAGGCCCCGCTGAACAGGTAGAATTTCGCAGATGTCAGACCGCGCTCAACAGTCGCCAATATTTGGCTGACTCCCCTGCGGTCAATGGCTACTAGCCCGTAGTTGCTGACGGTGTCGTCGGCATTGGCGTGCTCTACTATGTTGTAGACGTCCAGGGCAATCGCCCCACCGGCGATTGACCCCTTGGATACGACGTAGAAGTTCCATATTGACAGGATGTAGGTTTGGTCTGCGTCTCCAGAAATACGTACCTTGAATGCATGTTTTGTGTCAGTCGCGTGCGTCGGAACGGTGAAGCAGCAAAGATACTGATTTGTGACGTTCTGCTTTATTGTGATGTCCTTTGACCACTGTTCTGTGTTTGCTGAAGCAACACCTGACCAGTACTCAAGCTCAGCAACCGGGGTCGCATACCAAGTGGCGACCGGAGCCGGCAGGACATTCATCGCCAGCCTGAACGTGACAACAAGAAAGCCCGCTCGCGGGAGACCAAGCTCAAACTCTGGGCTTGTCAAGAGCGCGTCGCCACCACCGGTTGGTGCAAAGATTGCATGCTCGAGTGCGGCTGAGCCACCGCTGAATGTCAGGTTTGCATTAGTCGCGGTCCACCCGTAGATGGAGCGTACCTCCGGCTTCACTTTTGACCGCGTGTACCACGCTCCCTCGCGGATGAAGCGCGCATCGAGGTCAGTCGGGAGATCCGGCGGCGTCATGTTTGCCGCATCCCCTCGGTCGATCGGCGTGTCGTCGTCTGCGTCGTCGTCAACGTAGCAGTTGAAGTCGTACTCGCGGAAGGCAAGGCTGTAGACGCCGTCGGCCTTGATCTCTGCCGAGATGAGGATGGCCGGCTGCGTCGTCAGGCCGTCGGCCGTCGAGAACGTGAAGACGTCCCCGGGTAGCAGGTTCACGATGTCAGTTGTCGGTGCGCACGTCCCGGTCCACGAGAACGGCGCAAGCTCCGGCAAGCGACGGTGAATGTGACCGATGCGCGCCGCCATAGCTGCGTTGGTACAGCCGGTCAGTGGCAGTTCGGTGCGCTTGACGTCCGCAGCGTCGTAGCCGTCGGGGTCCTCGGCGCGGTATGCCTGCTCGTCTGTGGTCCCGATGGTGTGGTACGTGACGTTGACGACGTCGGGCGACTCGCCGACGGGCACGTCAGCGCCCTCGGGGTCGGTGATCCACTCCTCAACCTCGATGTCGCACGACGTGATTGGTCGCACGCTATTGCCGTAGGCGTTGGCTGTGATTGTGACCGTCTGCGTGAGCGTGACCGAGTCGTTGCCGCCGATTGACAGGATGGTGCGCAGCGTGCCGTCGTCGCCGTCAACGTAGACGCGGTCGCCAGCAACAAGCTCGGTCGTCGCAGCCCCACCGGTGCCGGTGAGCGTGGCTGACGCTGTAGCTGCCCACGACCCGCTGACCGGCTTCGGCCGCCACTCCGGCACCGGCAGGAACTTGCCGTTGATGTGCATGATCGCGCACGAGCAGTGTGCCAGCACCTCGCGCAGCGCGTCCACGGAGTTGCGCATCGACAGCGCGCCGTTGAAGCTGAAGCGCTTGACGGCGTCGCCCATGACGTCGTCGTCACACATCTCCTCGAGCCACTGCCAGTCAGCCAGGAGGAATCGTCCCGTCGAGAGCCCGCGCCACTGCTCGGCGTCGGTCAAGATGTCCTTGACAATCACGATGGGGTTCGTTGACATCGTCTTCGCGCCGCCGGCAAGCGGCGTGATCTTCTTCCCCGTCGGCACCGCGGTGATGTTGATTGAGCCAGGCAGCGACGTGCTGTACAGACTGATGCGCATGATGCAGCCGGCCACGCCGCGCAGCGTCGAGAAGTAGCCAGCGCTGTTGAGGAGCGTGCGGGCAGCGCCGGGGTCGGGGATGCCGGCGTCAGTGCCGAGGAACGTCTCATAGTTTGAGAACCACGGGTCTGTCGGGTTCTCTGCGCTCGCCTCAGCCATCCACTCGCTTGCTGTCTTGCCGTTGATCTCGACACTGCCGAGCGACTGCTGCTCGCCGTGGCAGAACAGCACCACGAGGATAGCCCACGAGTCGTTCGGGTTTGCCTTCAGGAGGAAGCACTGGCCGGTGACCTTCGCCGTACCGTAGACGACAGGGAGATAGCTTCCGAGGATCGTTGGCGTCACAGAAAGCTGACGGTCAGATGCTCCCTGTGACCTCGTCCCCACCCACCCGGAGGGGTGTCGGTAGGTGTTGAGCGCCCACGGGACGCTGCCATCCATGACCGGCGGGTTGACCTCGAGCCCCGGAGGATGGCTCACGTCATCGTAGCCAATGTATCCAGGCTGGCCGGAAGACTTTGCGTTGCCTGCCGCGCCGCCTGCGCTACCATCACTGGCCGAGTCGCCACGCTCGATTGTCCCGCGCGTGCTCGTGTGGCTGCTGATAGTGTGCTTCGGGCTCACAGCGGCACCACCTCGGTCATCTTGAACCCGGCGATGCCGATGACGCCGCCGTCGATCACGGAGTAGCTTGTCGAGCTGTCGTCACGAGCGCCGTACCAGTATCGCTTTCCCGTGAAGTCGGCGGTGACGCGCGTCCGCGCAGCCGGCGCGGCGCTGTTGAAGACGATGCACTTCGGTGCGTAGGCTGGCAGGAACGGCTTTGGTCTCGTCGAGCAGTTTCCCGGTCCAAACCAGATGCCGCCGATGAAGAACGACGTCACGGTCTGGTTGACCTTGATGACTCTGACGCGCACACCGAGCGTGCTCGCCGGCGCCGTCGCCGTCCCGTAGAGGTCAGTCCACACGCCCGGGGTGACACCGGTGTTCGTGACCTCGGCCGTGCCTGTCTCAGACCCGGCGCCACCGGCGTCGTCGCGCCAGCTCAGTGCAACCTTGACGCTTGCGTCGCTGCCACCAAGGTAGAATGACGCCCCGTAAGAGTAGACACCAGTAGCAGTGGCCGCGCACACAGCGTGTGCTCCGCTGATGCTGTCGTTGGTCCCGTCATTCGTGACTTTGACGGACGAGCGCCCCATGCGCGCGAGGTATGCGGCGGTAGCCACAGACGCGGCGTCACCAATGAGCGTCAGCCCGGTGACACCGTCTTCGCCGTTGCACGCCTGATTCGACGCGATGCGATTCACAGTTGAGTAGACAGTGTAGGCAGACGTCTCCTGAAAGACGCCGTCAACAAAAAGCGCGTTGACTGTGCCAGCGGCTTCAACTGGTACGATGAATACAGTCTGCGTGCCGTCCCCACGCTCGGGGCCACACACCACACCGCGGTGGTGACGCGAGACGTCCTCGCGCAGCCAGAACGGCTTCGCCATGCCACCAACGTGGTGGTCCCACCATACCAGGGCCGAGGCGGCGTCGTCGCCAGATGGGTGGTCGCCAAGCTCTACCTTGAGGCTGTGGATCGGGTACTCAGACCAGCCGCGACCACCAAATGGACCATATGGGCTGCGCCATGTGACGACGTCAGGGCGACCGACGCCGATGTCCAGCGGAGTCTGGATGCCAAGGTCAGCCGACGGGAAGACGTGCTCGACGCTCATAGCGTGCTACTCCCCGGCCCCATCTGTGGAGGCCCCGGAGGGATTCCGGGGTCGTCGCTCACGCCGTAGTCGGCGCCGGCCTGGCTGTCTACTCTGTTCATGTCGTCAATCCCACGATGGAAGATCTGGAGAGGATGCCAGAAGATCGGGTCCCACGTTGGGACCGGCTTCTGCGTGTTGCTACCCTGTCCGAAGGCAAATGCTTGGTTGCCGAGCTTCATGACATCACCCGGCTCCGGCGCTATGTTCGCGCCACGGAAGTTCAGGATGTTCCCAGCAGCCCACGGATCCCCAGACGGTGTGCCGAGCCTG
>Ga0208958_1004278_pt1 | contig 10371 bp, 10 predicted proteins | sample RifOxyB1_FD_184032 | JGI IMG/M metagenome (GOLD analysis project Ga0208958, IMG submission 184032) | Soil microbial communities from Rifle, Colorado - Rifle Oxygen_injection B1 (SPAdes) | ecosystem: Environmental > Terrestrial > Deep subsurface > Rock core/Sediment | place: Rifle, Colorado...
CGGGGCAGTGACGCTTTCGAATTCAGATGTTTCTGGTCTTGGGACTGCAGCAACGCTGAACGTTGGAACGGGAGCCAATAATCTGGTTCAGCTTGATGCAACGTCTAAACTTCCCGCTATTGATGGGAGTGCGCTGACCAACATTAATGCTGCGAGACTTGCTAATTCAGCGCTTTCGATCTCTGGCTTGGCCAGTGGAAATTATTTGAAATACAACGGTTCAAACTGGGTGAATACGAATCTCGTTGCTGCAGATGTTCAAACCGCGCTGGGCGCGGGTTCGACCAATATCACAACCCTTGGAACTGTGACGACCGGCACCTGGAATGCCACCGCCGTAGGGGCAACCCATGGTGGTACTGGGCAGACTGGTTTTGTGATTGGCGACCTGCTGTACGCTTCAAGTACGACGGCGCTCTCCAGACTTCCTGCTGCAAGCTCGGGATACGTGCTGACAAGCAATGGAGCAGGTACAGCTCCAACTTGGCAAGCTGTATCGGGTGCTTCCGACGCAACAAAGCTTCCTTTAGCAGGGGGTACGATGAGTGGGGCAATTGATATGGGCAATAATCGAGTTCGCAATCTTGCGGCCCCCGTCGATGATCTGGATGCAACCTCGAAGACTTATGTGGACTCGGCATCGGGTTTGCCCACCATGATTTCTGCTCAATCGGCTGCAACGTATGGGCTGCTAGCTGCTATCGCATATTGCAGAAATCTGAACGCAGCCTGCGATCGCATGGCTGATAATTCAGCATGCGATGCCACGACCTACACAGGATGGCGACTCCCAACGACCGAAGAGTTTACGATGTTTCTTGGAATTACAGGTGCGAGCACGACCGCTAACCATTGGACCCGGTCCCCTTATCACGCAGCAGCAATGGGTTATATTTATATGATTTTAGGGACTGGAGCTTGGAATGGAACCGCTACTCTAACCAACGCTTATTATGCTCGTTGTGTACGTTGAATTAAAGGATTCGTAGGATGGCTCACTTTTTTAACTATTTATCGATGAGGCTTACGACGATCATATTTTCGTTGGTATTTGTGTTCGGACTGGTAATGCCGGAGGCTGCTTTTGCCGCGGCGAGAACTCCGACAATGATATCGCAGCGTTCTTCGGCTGCTTATACTGTAGTAGCGGCTACAAACGCCTGTCGATCGATGAACGCTGCCTGTACTTTCCGAATTAACGGAACCGCTTGTGATGGTACAACCTATACGGGGTGGCGCCTTCCAACTCTAGAGGAACTGGCATTATTCGATGGCATCGTTACTTTGTATGGATATTCACATTCGATAAGGCTCAATGCTGTCGCATATCTTTACACCGTGCCTTCGACAGGAGCTATTGCGACAGCTGCGCCCACAGGTTTTGCGTATTTTTATTGTGTCAGGTGACGCCCTGCTCCTGGTTATTTTTCTAATATTTTGACCTCGTGGACTCGGCTCCGCAATTGACCTCTTTGGTGTGGCTGCTTACACTACTAATTAAAAAGATGGTGATTCAAGGAGCCTGACCGTGAGTGATACAAAAACTAACGCTGCAAAAGTTCAACTTAATCTTTCTCAAACGCTTGGCATGATCGGTCCGTACGTCAAAAAGAGGGTGATAGATCAGATTAAGGCCGTTTGGTTAATCGTTCTGTATTTGATTCTGTTTCAGACTCTGGTTTTGGGCATTCCAGTTTCCGAGGCCTCGGTCATCGCTATCGGAATTGTGCTCGTCGTGATCGGGCTGACTTTCTTTATGGAAGGTCTGGTCTTGGGGCTTATGCCTTTGGGCGATATCATCGGAGTGAAGCTGCCGCAAAAGTCCAAGCTTCCCGTGATCCTGATCTTTTCGTTCATTCTTGGAATGGGGGCGACGTTCGCTGAACCCGCAGTGGGTATTCTTCAGGTTGCCGGTTCTTCAGTGAAGGTGTGGGATGCACCACTCCTGTTCCTGCTTCTGAATAAATATTCTAATTACCTAGTCTACGCTGTCGGGATCGGGGTGGGAATTGCAGTTGTGTTCGGGATGCTCCGTTTTCTCTACAGTTGGTCGCTCAAGCCATTTATTTTCGCCATCATTCCCGGGCTGATCGTGATTTCGATTCTTGCTGCTTTCGAGCCGAACCTTCTCTTTCTTACGGGTCTTGCGTGGGATTGCGGTGGTGTGACTACCGGCCCCGTTACAGTTCCGCTTGTTCTCGCCCTGGGTATCGGTATCTGCCGTATCGTGAGCAAGGGAGAGGGCTCGGGTGGCGGTGGTTTTGGTGTCGTGACTCTGGCCTCGGCGTTTCCGATTCTGACCGTGATGATGCTCGGAGCATTTTTTATGTTCAGCGTTCCTAAGCCGGATAAGGAAGTGGATTTTCTTAGCATGAAGAACAGGTCTGGAGCTGTTGCGCTGTTCAAGAGTGCGGATGAGATGACGGGGTATGTGCTCAAGAACGCGAGCCCCGAGGGGCAGCTTGCGTATTTTGAGGGCAAGCAGGAGGCGATGTTAGGTGCTGTTAAGAAGCTTGCGACTGACGAAGCGATGAAGAAGGCAGCCTTCGGTGACAACGCTCATGTTATTTTTACGGAATGGGCCTTGTTTAAATCGACCGAGGAGCAAAAGATCGCCGTATTTGGGGGTTCCGAGGGCGTCCGCAAGGAAATGGATCGGTATGCCGCCGTAGGTGCCAAGAGCATCGATTCATGGGAGCTTACCGCTCGAAATTCCGTTGCCGCCATTCAGGCTATTATACCTCTTTGCGTTTTCTTCTTTCTTGTTCTCTGGCTTGTCTTACGGGAGAAGATCCCTCACATTGACGAACTTTCACTTGGAATTGTGTTCGCTGTGATTGGCATGGGGATTTTTAGCGTCGGGATCGAATTAGGTCTTTCGAAGCTCGGCGGACAAGTGGGAGAGAAACTGCCAGCCGCGTTCAAATCTATCGAACTTCTGGATCAAAAGACTGTCGTAAGGAACTTTGACCCTGCGGTGGTGCAGACCTCGATTGACGATCACGGGAATATCGAGAAGTTTTTTTATTTAAAAGGGGACAACAATTATACTCCTCTCGCCTACAGTCCCTCGGGATTTGATCCGGCGAGTAAACAGTACAGCTACGTGCCCAAGAAAGGACCTCTTTTTGGAAAAACGGGAAGTCTCATCGGCATCTTGGTCGTGCTTCTTTTTGCTTTTATAATGGGGTACGGAGCGACGCTTGCTGAGCCAGCGCTGAATGCGCTTGGTCTTACGGTCGAGGAAATTACCGTCGGCACGTTTAAAAAATCATTGCTGATGCAAGCCGTCGCTATCGGCGTAGGATTGGGAATGTTTGTCGGCGTGGCGAAAGTCATCTGGAGTGTCCCGCTGATCTGGCTATTGGCACCTCCCTACATTCTGCTGATGTTTATTACAAAGGCGTCTTCTGAGGAGTTCGTAAATATTGGTTGGGACAGCGCTGGCGTAACGACCGGTCCGATCACAGTGCCGCTCGTGCTGGCGATGGGGCTAGGTATCGGAAACCAGGTGGGCGTAGTGGAGGGGTTTGGCATTTTAGCAATGGCTTCAGTTTTCCCGATTCTTTCGGTGCTGCTGGTGGGGTTGTGGGTAAATCGTAAACAGAAGTCGACTTTACAAGACAACGCAGCGGAAGGCGTATGAGGGAAACGAACATGAATTCAATAAAAAAAGCAGCGAAGGTGACGTGCGAAATCCATAAGAGCCTTTCTCGAACTATGCTGGATGTCCTTAAAAAGCAGGGAGTCGAGCATGTCCATTCGCATTCGCGTCGTACATTAGTGTTGAGGGAGCAAGCAGCGCTTTCTTTTCTTCCTCCCACGATGGGTTTAGATGAAGATCCCGCGGAAGTATGCGAATTCTATGTTCCTTGGGAACAGGCTGAGCAAGTGCTCAAGACTCTTTCCTTTAGCATTGGGCTTTCGTCGCCAGGAAAAGGCTCGATCTACGCTGAGGAGGTTCAGTTGATGAATCCTGATGGGCTGGATTTCTGCAATATTCAGCTAATTCCAGGAAACGGTGCAGAAAGTGAGATGTTGTTGAAAAAGCTGGCCTGTATCAACTGTGTTGTTCAGCGTGGCCTCGGCAATGAGATTGCCCTGCATGCGCTTGAGGCCGGGACTAATGTGCCCGCCATTAGTTTTGGCGTCGGCACCGGTCTAAGAAACAAGCTGGGATTGATTCGAATTACGATTCCTGCGGAAAAAGAGCAGGTCAGCATGATCATCAATGAACATGATCGTGATGAAATTATGAATTCCCTAATTGAGGCTGGGAGGCTGGATCAGCCGGGGCGGGGCTTTATTGGGGTATCTCCGGTCGCGATGGGAGTGATTAATTCCAAAACCTTTCGGGGCAAACAGCGTCACAGTGCCAGCATGGAGCAAGTGATCGCGGCGATTGATCAGCTCAGACATGGAGCAGAGTGGAGAAAAAAGACTGCTTCGCTTCAAAGTGGTTCGGGGATGTTCCTCAAGAAAACCTTTCTGACGGATATGCTGAATCTTGTTCTAGTATGCAATGAGGGCAAATCCGGGGATTTAGTAAACGCGGCAATGTCGGCGGGTGCTGGTGGCGCGACGATCAGCAAGATAAAGTATGCCACTCTCAGTGCCAATAGTTATTCTGTTTCACCTGCACGGGAAGCGATCTCGATGGGAATTTCTCCCAAAACACTAGAACCTATTTTAAAGGCTATCGAAGCAATTGGCGCCTTTGACACGGAGACTGCGTGTATTGTGGAAACGAGGCCACTGCCAATTGCCTGTACTTATTTGGGTAAGAAATAGGGTAATTGCGGATACTATCAATGGGTGTCTCACGATGATTGGATCACGGGTGTGGAACGATTGATAATTCTGATAAGCAACTTGCAAAAGATGCTCAATTAGAAGCTGGCCATTCACTTTCGAAATTTTAGAAATCTTTCTCAAAAAGGATACTCAGATAATCGAGGACGACCCTGACCCGCGCAGCGTTTCGCAAATCCGGATGGTAAACGATCCAGATGGGGACAGAGACGGCCATTTCGGGAAGGATCGGGACTAGCCCGGCATTTCCAGCCGTCATGAAACTGGGAAGAATACCGATTCCTAAACCCGCCGTTATCGCTGAATATACGGAACTCCACGCGGCCGATTTGACGGAGGGCGGCCTGGTTTTCCCGAGCTTTTTAAGCAGATCGGATTCAGGCTCTGACAGGACGTCGGGAAAAAGTCCAATGAATGGAAAGCGATGAATGTCCGCCGTCATTTTTGGAATCGCGGTACGTGAGAAGAGTTTTTCGCTGCCGAAAAGACTAAGCTTCATCGTACCTGCCCGTCGAAGCACTAACCCGCTTTGTTTTGGTTTTACTAGGCGTAGAGCAATATCGGCTTCTCTGCGCGCAAGGTTTACCAGCTCTGGACCGGTGAGGAATTGAAGCTCGACCTGCGGGTTTAGCTTTATGAAAGGGGAAAGTCTCGGAATGAGCCAATGGTTGGCGAGTGCACCGGGAGCCGCAATTTTTACAATTCCCTCGGGGCGCTCATCTTTTCCAGACAGGAGGCGTTCCACTCCAAGCATCGTTTCCTCGGTTTGCTGGATGGCCCCTAAGATCCGCGTCCCGGCTGCAGTGACGACGAAGCCATCAGATCTTCGCTCAAAGAGTCGCGTTCCCACTTCGGCCTCAAGAGCCGAAAGGTTTCTTCCCGCCGTAGTTTGATTTACGCCTAGTTTCCGCGCTGCCTTTTTGAGAGAGCCTGTTCGATAGATTTCGATGAAGTATCGATAATTATCCCAATTCATACAATCTATATTAACATAGCGAATGCAAAAACGCATCCGGACGATGCACGATTATGCATTGATAGGGGATGCGCAGGCAAGTATAACGCAAGGCACGAATAGGAGCGAATTATGAAAAAGCTGTATTTCTTGTCTTTACCGATTATTGCACTCAGTCTGGCACTGAGCCTCGGAGCGCTAAACAAGGCGTCAGCGGCATGGGAACCCGTTATGAGCTGCCAGGGGGGTGACCTTGCAATCGATCAGGAGTGGTATCAATCCCGAGGGCAGTGGTTTGTTCGGTCACAACTCGTTTTGAGAAATCGTGCTGCGGTCGAATACTTCGTACGTCAGGGGGCTTTCGGTGATCTGAGCGATAAACGCCGTACTGCCATCTTTATCAATGAGTGGGGTGAACTCATTATTCCAGGGGGAGTGGATTTTACGCCCGGCGCAGGCGGGCGTTACCCCTTTGTTACTGCTACGACCTGGCGCTTTACAGAAGATGAATACCGCCGCGAGGGTTACGGTTTTATTCTTCTTAATCTGACGGACGAGGGTTACGGCAACGTACGAATGTCAGCTATCAAGGCGAATCCTTATCCATCGGAGAGACCGGAGCTGGCAAACTGGTTCTTTCATTCTTGCTGGAGAAGGAATTAGCGGTTCTACTGGTGATAATCAATCTAAGCGGAGAAGAATTTATGCTTCAAAAATATTGTGTCGGTATATTTGCAACCCTGCTGGTATCACTCAATCTCTTTGTGGTGAATTCGTTTGCGGCAAATGCCGTAACGCCGGGCTGGAAAATTAATCAGAATTTAAGGTTTCATCTGGGATATCTGCCTCAAACTGGAGCAGTCAATGTTTCTGGTCAACTCAGTCCCGCGCTCCAAAACATCCCTGCATACGAGCCCGACATCACAAATATCGGCTACAAGGATATTCTCAAGCTTGGATTTCCTCTGCCGACGCGGTCGGCTCCAGAAGAGCTGAAGCTCTATTTAAAATTATACGAATTTCCCAAGTCGCTTGATCACGTCATCAGCGCTGAAAAGGTGCTCGATTCGTTTTTTTTGAAAAACATCCCGGGTGGCAAAGAGCTGTACGCCTATATTCAGAGTCGGAGCCAAGTACAGGTCAAGTATGCTGCTATTGATTCGAGTGACAAAAGTTTTTCAAAAGTTCAACCTTTTGCGGGGACTGCACCAAAAAAGCAGGATGATTTTGATTCATCTGTTCCGTTTTCCTCAGTCTATGTAGTTCCTGAGAAATCCGCCAAGGCTACTACGGAATCAGAAATGGCTGCGGCCAGCGCCGCTGGAGTTCTGGCCGTTCATCGAGCAATCATAGATCTCTATTCAAGAACCTTCATTCAGCTTGGGGAAGGGGCTGCTCAGGACAAGGTCTTCTTTGCAGAGCAACGACGGTGCAGCGACAGGCCTGAAGAGCTTTGTGGACTCAGGGTATTTGAAATTCAGAAAAAGCCGTTTGTTTTTCAAAATTACAAAGATCTTCCCATGCCACAAGATCCCAAACGCGTATTCCTTTCGGGGCTACTGCTTGTGAAGGTGACAGATTACGCGGCTAAGAACCCGGTCATTCCGAGTCGTATCAGTGCGTTGGTGCCGGGAACGGCGGAATTTGCGAGTTTGTTCAATGCGGTTTGGTCACACCTACTTGAAGTGGGTTCTGTTTTAGATCTTAGATCATTAAAGAAGTGAGGTTTTATGAAAAGGTCGAAGTTACTTTTATTGATGGCTCTTACATTTTGGACAGCGGATTCAGACGCTGTTCAACAAAACCGAGATCGCGATGGTCTTACCCCTCTGCATCTTGCCTCTGGCCGTGGCGATATGAGCGAAGCGTTACGGTTGGTGAAAAAGGGTGGAGACCTGTTTGCGCTCGGCATGACGGCAAGACCTCAGTTGATCTGGCAAAGGCAGCTGGAAATCAGGAAATTGTAAGACTACTTACGAAATCACCTTGATTCCTTTCACTGATGCACAGTGCAAAGCGCCGTTCTGTCATGTGCAAATATTGTAACGGTCTTCCCTGAAAGCGTCAGAGTTTCAGTGGACGGACTTTTGTACTAAAAAATGACATAGCGCGGTAGCTTACTTAAAATATTTTATATTTCGATGAACTTTTTAGATCTTCCGGTGTTTAAAGGGGTGAATGAACACCATTTCCGACGAATCACTCTACGCGAAGGTCAAAAAAGGAGATTCCGACGCGTTCGACATTCTGTATCAGCGCTTTGAGAAGCGTCTGTTTCAGTTCGTGTATGGGTATGTTCAGAATCAGCAGGAAGCTGAAGAGGTATTTCATGACGTGCTTGTTGAAGTCATGACTGGGCGGGAGCTTCAATTCGATCAGGCTACTTTTGGTACCTGGATATTTCGAGTTGCACGTAACCGCGCGCTCAATCAACTCCGTTCAAGGCAGCGGGGACAGATTGCATACGAACATGCGACGCTGCCTCCAAGCACGTCTGCGCCAGAAGCACTGCTCGAAACACACGAACAATCTATCTTGCTCAAGCGTGCTATCTCCCGGTTGCCAGAGCACTTAAGTGAGGTTTACCGCTTACGCTGTCTTGAACTCAGTAATCAGCAGATGGCTGAGGTCTTGGGTATTCCCCTGGGGACGGTTAAATCGAGGACCCACGAGCTTGTGAATCAATTGAAGGAAGGAATGCAATATGAAATGTGAAGAGGTTCAACAGGAACTTATCGCCTATCACTTCAAAACAGTGCGAGAGCCTATTTCCATCGAAGTAGAAAATCATTTTTTGGAGTGTCAGGCGTGTTTGCGCTCCTATTTCGATCTGAAACGAGCAATGGAGAAGCCATTGAGCGACTCGGTGCCGTCCAGGGCCTGTCGAGCCAGGATCAAGCACGAGATAATGCGGAAATATCGTCCCTCCCTGTTTGATAAATTATCATCCTGTCTCTTGACGCCTATCCCTTTATATCAAGGTGTAGCAGCATTTGTGGCTATTACAATTCTGGTAAGCGTTGGCGTAAACATCCGCTCTCAGGTCAGCTCCAGGAGGATCTCCGAATCCTTCGGCCGTACGCCCGGAATTCAGATGGATTCGTCGGACGATAATGCCGGCAGCGGAAACATTTCCTGAAAGGACACGGATATGAAAACAAATATATTCTCAATGGCTTTGATCGCGCTGACTTTGGCTGACACAGGCGTTCCTTCATTGGTGTTGGCTAAACCCATCATGCAGTCTCGAATGTATGACGGAAAAGACAGCGATTTAACTGATTGGAAGCAACGTCCCGAGGAGTCGTTTAAAGATGGTGCGAAGTCATTTCAAGCAGTCAAAGACACCCTTCTTAAGGCATATTTCGATAGCGGGCTTACTGAGGATGATCTTTTCCGTGCTGCAACGCAGGGGATGCTGGAGCATTTGGATAGAAATCGTTGGAACAAACTCTATTCACCGTCAGAACATGCTGTATTGAAATCTGATTTGAATGGAGAGGTTGTGGGGGTGGGGTTGGCAATTCAGCTCGACGAAGCCACTGGAATCGCGGAGGTCTTGAATGTGATTTCTGGTAGTCCTTCTGAGAAGGCTGGAGTACGTGCGGGAGACCGTATACTCAGCGTAGCCGGAAAATCATATAAGGGAAAATCTCTGCCTGAACTTGTAAGAGATTTGCGAGGTAAGGCGGGTACGGAAGCTAAAATCACTTTGCTCCGTGGAGACGTCGTGAAAAATATGACTCTGAGGCGGGATCGAATTGTATGGGCGGCAGTTGATGCATCAGTCCTTCCAAATGATATTGGGATGATTGTCATTCGCAGTTTCCAGGCCAATACCACAAGGCAGCTAAAAGCTGCTCTTGAACGCATGAAGGAAAAAAACGTTCGAGGTCTTGTTCTGGATCTGAGGGGAAATGTGGGTGGAAAACTTGACGTGGTAAAGGAATGTGGGGAGGTATTACTGCCGAAAGGGAAAGCTATTGTTACTATCGCTCGCCGGGGCGATAAACGTGAAACCTTTACCTCCAACAACAATGCTCCAATTCTATCAATTCCAGTGGCAGTTCTCGTCAATTCCAGTACCGCCTCTGGTGCTGAAATTCTGACAGCTGCCCTGAAATCTGGTCTCAATGCATCAATCGTGGGTGAGCATACCTTTGGTAAGTGGAATACCCAGGAGCTTGAAGAACTCCCGAACAAATTTGCCTTCAAATATACAACAGGGCTGTTTTACTCACCCGATGGAGAAACATATCAGGGGCAAGGGCTTGATCCTGATGTGCCTGTCGCTGCGGACAGCGGAGACATTGAGAAACTGAGGACGATTGGTAATTCTGACAAGCAACTTGCAAAGGATGCACAGTTAAGAGCTGCCCATTCGATTTTGAAACTTAGACTATGAGTTATAACTTTTTTAGAAATCCACTGGAGGAGTGCCTTTCCAGTTTGCAGTGGATCACCTCCGCTTTGCTTTTATTTGAATAGAGATCTGAGTCACGGAAACTGCCCCTAAAATGAGGCAAAGTCGCCGCGTTCCCTGCCTCGTCAAATGGATATTTTTCACCCAGGAGGCCTTTAATTTGCACCAAATGTGCAGATGA
>Ga0208958_1004280_pt1 | contig 10369 bp, 12 predicted proteins | sample RifOxyB1_FD_184032 | JGI IMG/M metagenome (GOLD analysis project Ga0208958, IMG submission 184032) | Soil microbial communities from Rifle, Colorado - Rifle Oxygen_injection B1 (SPAdes) | ecosystem: Environmental > Terrestrial > Deep subsurface > Rock core/Sediment | place: Rifle, Colorado...
GTCTTGATGATGAGGTATCAACCCTAGGAACAACCGTTGAGGCTATTAGTTTTATTCGTCAGAGATATGTCTTTGGTAAATTCTTAGCCGCTGCCGTACATGGAGTGTTAAGTGGATCAGCAACGGAGATTCTTGATGATATAAATAGCCCCATAGACAGGTTATATTTGACCGATACTATTCCGCTACACAATCGGCCAAGGATAGACCCACTTATCAAAAACGAAAAAATAATCGTTGTATCTTGGGAAAATGATCTGGCTGAGGTTATAGATCATTTACACTGGGATGAATCAATCCGAGAGATAAGATAAACCGCGCTTCGCGCGGTTTTTTTAATTTCTTTTTTTCCTTTTTCGTTGACGTTGAAGTTTTTTCTTATACTTATACTTTTCCACGCTCATACCATCCATCAGATCAAACCACCCAGCGTCTGCTACATAAATCCATTTACAAAATCCGCACTTACAGCTGCCTGCATTTCGCGGATATTCTGGCAATAAGTCCTTACATTTAGGACATCTAGGTGCTTTTTCTCTCGTTCCCTTCGTTCCCCTTACTCTAGATGACATCTATACCCTACTTTTCTTTCTTAAGAACTATCACAACCATACTAGATTTTATGATTTATGTCAATAAAAAGACAAAGCCCGTCGCGAGTGACGGGCTATTGCCCCACTCACAACGGGTATTAGTGTTTCCGCCGGGAAGCCTCGAATGCGTCTCGAACGGAATCGAACATGGTCTTCTCTTTCTTGTGATCGGCCTGAACGACTTTCTCGTCATGGTCTCGATTGACCACACGCGAAGCATCAATCAGGCCACCGATTCGGCTGGGGCGACCTCGTACAAGACGATGTCGCCTATGGCTCATTCGGCCACCACCGACGATCATGGCACTCTCCTACTGATTCGGGTGCCATTCGCCACCGATCAGGAACATCCAGGAATGCTTGTTGACGTTCCTGGTGACCGATCCGGTCAGTGAGAGGTCGCTCCGAATATCTCGCGTGTACGACACCCCTGGAAGCGCATTCCAGGGATCGTTGAGAAAGTTCAACGCTCCGTAACTTACCTTCCATGGCCCTACCGACAGCTGGACGGTCGCCAGATAACCAAGTTTTAGCTTTTCAGGGTTCGGCCTGTCATCATTCTTCCAGTCAGTAGGTTCCCACTGCCCGAAGAAAAAGCAGGGCCAATGAAGCGTACTGAACTTGACTTCCCGATCGCCGATCTTACCCAGAGGCATATCGGCAGCCAGAAGCGGTCCTGCCCAGGGCGCTCCCTGCTGAAAACCCGCCGAAGCAGCCACGAACACGTCGGCCCGACCGAACTTGTACTTGGGTCCGAAGAGAACCCACGACTGTTTCTGCTGGAGAGCGATCTCCAACGTTCGGCGATTCCCGTCCTTGAGCCGAACAATCGCCGTAATCCCAGTCGCGAGAGCGTCCTCGCCGCCGGAGATGTTGACGAAGTCCCACTTGAACCCGCCACCAGCGGTGGTGGGTGTGGCCGGCGCCTGCTGAGCAGCCGCCGGAAATGCGATCATGACAAGAGCGATGACGAGCAACGCGATCCAGTGTCTCACGATTCTACCTCTCTATTGGATGTGAACGAACTGTCAGATACTTTAATTATATCATATAATCGTAGTCATTGTCAAATCAAAAAATTGAGTGTGGGCACTATTACCAGGATACTTACTGAATATATCTTTTACATAATGCTAATTTTGTTGTAATATACATCAGTTATAGTATTAAAGGTGGGCAAATATGCCCCCGTAGCTTAATGGATAAAGCAGGACTCTTCTAAGGTCTTGATGGGGGTTCGATTCCCTCCGGGGGTACATAGATCACAAAAGGCATCTCTTTTATGGGATACCTTTTGTGATCTCTATCCAACGGAGGCAAGCGAAAGCTTGACGTAGGGAATCGAACGCCACAGCGATGTTTAGCGAGCAATTGGTGAGCTAAACCGCGAGGCGGTGGCTAGACCAATTTGTCGGAAGACAAATTGAGTCGAAGCCGATGATCCTCTGGGGGTACTAACAGCGCTGCTATACGAGATGTTGACAAATACCACGAAAGTGGTATTTTAGGTTCGGTTCCTTCGGAGATAAGCTGTGCCAACAAAAAAGGAATTACTAGCCGAAAACAAGCGCCTCAAGCGAAAACTCAAAAAACGAAAAACTTCGATGCGTCCCCCTTCCGAAGATGAAATTCGGGATGAAGCGCGAAGACTTCAGGGAGAACGAGAATATCATGAGATTTATATGGATCGCCTACGCCGGGGCCGTTGCGGACGTTGTAACAGCGTACGCTGTGTTTGCGAATAGCAAGTAATTTCGAATCCAGCAAGCCTCTCGTCCTTTATGGTCTGAGGCTTTTTTAATTTTAGAGTAGTACTAACGACACTATTATACTCATGTTGACATATACTGTTATCGCGTTACCATGTTTCTGTTCTTTGAAAGAGCTTAAACATGGACAACGTATGCAGTGTTTGCGACTGTTTTCCCTGTATGTGTGGGTCACACGATTATCCATCGGATGTTTGTCGAAGTTGTGATTGTAACCCGTGTATCTGCCGTCAAAATGATTTTTCAAGTCCTATCGAGCACGAGAGACGGCAACAGGCAGAGATTAGTGGAGATGATGATACATCTTCTTGGTAGACTTTAATTACTTGCCGACCAGCGTCGGCTTTTTCATTCCAAACAGGTTCTGACTTCATACATCCGGCATTACGGATAAATACAAAAAACGCCAAGGCATAAAGCCTTGGCAGAAATTATTATAAAATATTTACACCTTAATAGGGTCTACCGGATATGACATAGGTAAAGTCATCGCCCAGTTTTTTGGTTCCGACTGCGGCAAAGGGCGTATCTACGATTCCATCAGGACCAGCTGACAAACATACAGTATTATAGGGCCATCTAACACTAGGATTACCCAGAAAGATACTGTTAACCATATAATGATTGCCCCAAGGATCTGGCCCTACTGCCGAAAGATATGCCCCCCTCCAGCCCATGCCCATAGACGGGCCGTAACCCACATGTGCCATATCTTGATAAGGATAGGCATTTAGGATTCTACCTGACGGCCGATCTTCGACAAGATGATGCTCAAGCATATCTACGGTCTCGTCAACGCCATAAGCAGATGCCCAGCCGATTGTAGTCTGCCGAGTAACCACATACTTTTCAACTCTCTGCTCGATATCACTATGAATTTGTCGATCAGCAATAGACACCAACGACAGGTTGCCACAAATCTCCGGGATTATAAACGTATAAGCCGACTTAAGTGTTTTGACCCGAAATATGAATGCGTCCAGATTTTCACCAGACCACTGAACATTGTAGAGCAAATCCGCAGTACGATTATTCATTCCAGTCTGTGATCGATATACCATCCATAACATTTTAAGACCCGGGCCCATAACGCACCGCGTTGCGTTATTATCTAGCAACTCCACATCGTCACATAATCTGGGACGACTATCGGTTACCGCAATCTTTGCTAGAGCGTTAATAACAGATTCGGGAGAATCCACTCCAGCCCTAGTCAACAGTACTTGCAAATCCGAAGCATACGTATTTGCCATTAAACGCAGATCGGCACCGGATCGTATTTTGGATGTAAAGGCCGTCGCACCACCAAGATGAGTTGCAATATTCCAATGGACATCAGAGGCCATACCACGATGAACATAATCGCTGAAACTATATGAAGCCACTTGCCTGATTACGGAAGTACTATAATCTAAACTGTAGCTAAATAATTCCGCACCTTCTCCGCGAACTCGAATCGCATGGCCCTCACTGAACAGAAGATTGACTCGATTATCAATCGTACAAGGAAAACGACCATCTAATCTTACGCAGGCTCCGGTATCAACGATCATTCGTGCCAGCGATACGCCAATAGCCTCACAGTCTTCCTTGACCTTGACGACACGAGCATCATCAACATAGCTCATCACAGTTGGAGCCATAACACTAGCTAAAACCATTAATGTAATTAATATGATTGTTGCCTCAATAAGCGATAAACCACGTTCATTACTCAGGTTACTTTTGCGTCTCATGTTCTACTCCCTAGTTTTCAACGAGCACAAGCCTTCGCCAAGTGAACCACTTTGTCAACTCTATGTCAAGGTATGTAGTTTTAGACAATAATGCCGGTATAATTAAAATTTCAATTTTTATACGTTTGTTTGACAAATACTATGTAGATGATATTTTAGCCATATGTTCTTTAAGGAAATATGATGGCCAGCTTCAAAAGAATTATCAGAAGTAAATTCTATAAATTGCCATCAAATATTAAAAAGGGGTTATTAAGAGCCACTCTTACGAGCGGATATATGAAGAAATTTGTACGTGCTTTGCCCGAGTCCCCAACTATTGTTGCTTTTTCAAATAAACAAGTAGTTGGCTGGTCATCGGTTTTTATCGCAAATGGTGAATACCTGGTAAGCACATACGTGAATCAACGATATCGGCACAAAGGAGTGGGAACTCGTTTGATTGAATTAATGCTAGCGATCTATCCCAATATAATATTGTGCCAATGGAATTCAGAGACCGAGGCTTTATTCTTGTCATTGAGAAAAAAACATGGCGATAAAATAGAAGTTAGAGATTGGTGGAGATGGGTCGCTAGATATCGAAAGATGATCAACGAATTATCGAAATAATTGACAGAACACCGCCAAAATGGTACTCTGTTTTTAGTTCTTTAACAGGTGGCAACTATGGAAGTATTCTGGCGCAATAAACACAAAAGAGCTGAAATCTTAGATGCAATTGAAAAAGATGCTGCGATTCGCTTGGGCAATACTGATCCGGAGTCGGGCATCCTCATCGGTAATAGCCATGTTTTTGTGAATCCCCCAGATTATGGTATTGATGGTTATTCACTAACTGTCAATGATTTAAGAGTTATGCTTAGGATGCTAGAAGCACCAATTATCTGTGACGGATGTAATGTCAAACCACCATTTGAACACAGATGCCACGGAAATAGATCCGTCATCGCTGGTGAGCACACCGGACAGACATGCGAGTGTAAAGATTGTCACTTGGCAACCGGATCTTCATTGGAAGTACCTCTAGTCGATTAACATCGACTTTTTTAATATTTAAAACTTTAACGTCCCTTATTACATTCGGCTTTTTTCTTGCTTTATATAGCATTTATTGATTTAATTTCCGTATGCCAATTTTGAATATAAGGAAAACAAGAAATGGGAAAGGAATCTTTACCGCTAAATCATTTAAATCTGGTCGGATTATTTATGAAATAAAAGGCAATTTGATTAGAGCAGAGAAAGTAATGGAATTATGGAAAACAAATCCGAGAAAGACAGAAAACATGTTTCGTTATTGCCCTACTAGATATTTAAGTCCCGAAGGAGAATTGGGCGACTATTCCAATCACTCATGTAATCCCAATGCCGGAATCATCAAGAAACAGGGTAGATTATTTTGGATTGCCATTAAAGACATACGTAAGAATGAGGAAATTTTAATAGATTATTCTACTATTTTAGGAGCAGATGATATCTGGATCATGAAATGCAATTGCGGAGAGAACGAATGCAGAAAGATAGTAAAAAGGATAGACAAGATACCAAAGAAAGTTTTTGTTAGATACAAAGGGCTTGGTATTATACCGAAATATATTTTGAAAACGATGGAATAATCTGGTAATATGACTATATTAATAAAGTTTCGGCAGGCTTGTCCGCCATAGCTTTAACAAAGGCGGGTATCGTATAATGGTTATTACGACAGTTTTCCAAACTGTGAATAGGGGTTCGATTCCCCTTACCCGCTCCAAGAAAATAACTAAGAGAAATCAAGGTTATTTTTGGTTACGGGATAAGAGAATTAGAACCTGCTATTAAAATCCTTTATATTTTTTGAGAACCTTCTTATCTTTAATATCTATCCACAGCTCATTGGTCTTTGGGTCATAAAGCAATCGCCACCAGTTTGACGTGTCGACATCTACAACTCTTTCTAGTTTGATATGCATATTTTCTAGTTCTATTTCGTCTCCTCGTCCGAACCAACTTCGGATACCCTTAGATACTATTGCAGATGCTTTTTGTGTCCCCATTTCTCTTAATGCTTTCTCTTGTTCAAACGTTAGGAAAGAACCTGCTTTGTTTGGCTGAATGTGAAATGCTTGAGATTTTCCTTCGGGTGTTCTGGTAATGATACAGTGACAAGGAACATGCCACCCACTCATTAGAACCTTATCTTCAGTTACTTCACTTAAATTATCTTGTCTGGCAACGAGATGTTCTCTAGATTTGAGATATTCGTTAAACTCTGGTGACTCGTCAGCCGTATATAGTATTTGCTCAATTAGAAATGGGTCTTTTTTACCTTCAGATTCTAGTTTTTCTTTGCTCATAATCACAATATAACATAGTGCTTCCGTTTTTTGTACTAATTGATTCTAAACGACTCTAATGTTAAACTCGATATAAAAAACGAGTCAGTAGCGAACTCCCAATAGGTTCTAACGTCATTCACTATCCCGCTCAAAATTTTCTATGAAAATTTTGAGCGAGGCTCGCCCCAGCTTTGCTGGGCGGCCCGCTCCAGTAAACCAAAAGTCCCCGTACGGGGACTTTTGGTTTAAGTAATTAATCTAACAATTTATCTTTTTTCAGCCCTCAAAAGCAGTGCACCATCATCAGTTAATGCTAGAAAGACAAGTCTACCAGCCGCATTAGTTAAAATGGGTATTTCCAGAGACGCCTGGACCCCTTTTGATAGCCGAACCTCTTTCTCCATCAAATGTGCAAGATATCTAAATGCTCCTACACTCATTTTGTTGGCCATTCGCAAAAGAAATCCATCACTATTCCCACTCATAGCAGAGTCCATACTGTCAAAAATATTTTCAATTATTGACAGCATGTCCCTTTTTACAGCTTCGACACTTCCGCTGACACCATGTTCTATATTTTGAATATCCGCTTGAGTTCGTTCTATAAGCTCCTTGTTCCCAAGATTTTCTGCAATTTTTAATTTCAAATTTGCGGCTATTCTTCTAAGCTCATAGGATTCAAGCTCAACGTCCCTCTCAAGCTGTGCTTCGACTTGCATTTTGTCCATCTCTGCTGGAACTGGAGCCGACTCTCCTGCCTGAACCGAAGAGCTGTCCACTGCTATTGAATTATCGCCACCGCTTTCTGTAGTCATTTTTGTTATAATCATCATAACTTTATTAATAGCTTGATCTATTAATAAAGAATACAAAGATTGATTAAGAATTGCACGATATGATAATCATATACCCACCACTTCAAGAAATCAAGAACTTAACACAAAATATTTTTATCTAGGGAAGCACACTATAGGAACCCAAAAGTCCCCGTACGGGGACTTTTGGTTTAAGTAATTAAGTATCTTGGATCCAAAATACCTCGATTACATTATAGCTTCTTTCAAAAGCTTACCTGGAGTAAATCTTGGCTTCTTTGAGGCCTTGATGTGAATTTTCTCTCCAGTTCTCGGGTTGACACCTTCTCTAGCTTTACGGTCGGCAACTTTGAAAATACCGAAACCGGTAATGTTAACTTTATCACCAGTTCTTAATACTTTCGTGATTTCCTCTGTAAAAGCATCGATCCATTCCAAAGACTGCTTCTTTGAAACGCCCAATTTCTCTGCTAATTTTTCAGCTAATTGACTCTTTTTGATTGGCATATGTCCACCTCCTTTCTCTTGTTATTAATCTTATACTCAAAATAATAGCATAAATACTAGATTTTTTGAATAGGGCCTATCTGGCATACTCGATTGCCCTTGTTTCTCTGATAACATTAACTTTGATTTCTCCTGGATATTTCATCTCGTCCTCTATTTTTTTGGCTATATCCTTGGCTAATTTGATGGCCCCAAGGTCATCAATGCGCATAGGTGTAACGAATATTCTAAGCTCTCTACCGGCCTGAACAGCATAAGACTTATCAACTCCCTCAAAAGAGCTAGCAATTCTCTCGAGTTCTTCTAAGCGTTTTAAATATATCTCAACAGTGTCCTTTCTGGCGCCTGGTCTGGCTCCAGAAATAGCATCAGCAGCCTGCACAATCCTAGATTCAATACTAGCGTAAGGATATTCCTCATGATGAGCTTCCATAGCACCAATTACTTTGGCATCAACACCAAATTTCTGTAAAATCTTCCGGCCTATCTCTACATGAGTACCCTGAACTTCATGATCAACTGCTTTTCCAATGTCATGGAATAGGGCACCCTTTTTCGCAACCGAAACGTCGGCACCTAATTCTGATGCAAGCATCGTAGCGATGTGAGACATCTCGATTGAATGTAATAATACATTTTGTCCATAGCTGGTCCTAAACGCCAATCTTCCAAGAAGATAAGTCAATTTCGGATCCCCGGCGCTAACACCAGTTTCAAACAAAGCCGCCTCCCCTGCTTCTTTAATTTTTTCGTTAATTTCGTTTTTGGCTTTTTCTACCATCTCCTCAATCTTGGCGGGATGGATCCTACCATCGGCAATTAATTTTTCTATGGCTAAACGAGCTACTTGTCTTCTGACCGGATCAAATCCAGAAATAACTAAAGCTTCAGGAGTATCATCAATAATGACATCTACGCCCGTGAGTCTTTCTATTGTTTTAATATTTCTGCCCTCCTTACCTATAATTTTCCCTTTAACCTCATCAGATGGTAAGTTAACAATTGTCGTTGTTGCATCCGCTATCTGGGAAGATGCGTAACGCTGGATTGTGGTAATCATCAGTTCGTGAGCCTTCTTATCTAGCTCGTCCCTATTGTCAATCTCCAATTTACGCATTCTATTGAATAATTCTTCTTTATATTCTCCTTCTATCTTATTTACCATTTCCTGTTTTGCGTCATCACGATTTAGCCCAGTTATTCTTTCTAGCTCTTTCAATTGCTTCTCTTTTTCTTGTTCTAAGTCAGCCTTGATCGTTGTCAATTCAATTGCTCTAGCTTTCAAAAAATCTCTCTCGGTTGTTAACTCCTTACCTTTAGTCTCAAGCTCGTCTTCCTTTTTAGTTAACAGATTCTCAATTCTAGCGAGCTGGGAACTGCGTTCTTTTTCTTCTTTCTTTGCTTCTTCTAAAATCGAAAGCGCCTTGTTTTTTGCTTCAAGGAGAAAGTCTTGAGATTTTGATTTAGCGTCAGAGAGGATCGTCTGAGCTCGGCCTTCGGCCGAGCTAATCCTGACAGTAGCGAGAATCTGTCGAGCTATATAACCTACTACCGCACCAAAAATCAAAGCTAAAACTGCCACTACGAGTGGGCTCATTCCTAAGATCATATAATTGTGTAGTTATGTCTGTAGTCATAATCATCTTTTGATGACATAAACCTCAGATTACAAAACTCAAAGTTTAATCAAATACGTGGTTATTATATCATTGTCTGCAAATATCCGCAACTATTGCCGGTATTTAAGTTGACAATTACATAAAGTCCATGTAATATATTAGCAGTTCTTTTCTACCGCTAATTGGAGGGGTCGTCATGGGATGTCTAACATTAGTAGGCGTGCTTTCAACGTGTGTTGTTGCTATTTGGCTTCCTCGTTTTATATTGGCCATCGTTGGAGGAATTGTACTGTCATTTAATCCCGGAATAATCATTATCCTTGCAATTATTGGATTTATAGTTGATCTATGGTTTCTAGAAGTATAATCAGCGGCTTTGAGCCGCTTTTTTAATTTGGTATACTGAGATAAATGAAACCTGTTGTATTATGTATTCTTGATGGTTGGGGTTTTTCTAAACAAAAGCTAGGCAACGCCATAGCCAACGCCCAGACACCTAGCATAGATTTCATTAAGTCCAACTACCCATCAGTTCTTCTTCAGGCCTCTGGTCAAGCAGTGGGTTTATCGTGGGGTGAATCGGGCAACAGCGAAGTTGGCCATTTAACTCTTGGATCGGGCCGTATAATATTTCAGTATCTTAGTCGTATTCATCAGGCTATTGAAAATGGGAAATTTTTTGATAATCCCGAGCTTCTTAGGGCAATAGGCCACGCTAAAATAAATCGCTCTCGATTGCATCTAATTGGTCTTTTAACATCTAGCTCAGTCCATGCTCATCTTGATCATATTCTAGCCCTAATCGATCTGGCTAAACGGAATGGGCTTACTGATGTATATTTGCACCTATTTACTGATGGCAAAGATTCTTCTCAAAAAGAAGCTCCGTTTATATACAAGAAAATCGATGATTTTATGAAAGTATCTAATGTTGGCAAATTAGCAACCGTTATCGGACGAGATATTGCCATGGACAGGAATAACAATTGGGATCTGACAAAGCAAACCT
>Ga0208958_1004286_pt1 | contig 10364 bp, 19 predicted proteins | sample RifOxyB1_FD_184032 | JGI IMG/M metagenome (GOLD analysis project Ga0208958, IMG submission 184032) | Soil microbial communities from Rifle, Colorado - Rifle Oxygen_injection B1 (SPAdes) | ecosystem: Environmental > Terrestrial > Deep subsurface > Rock core/Sediment | place: Rifle, Colorado...
CAAAAACAAGATGGGCAACGCTTGATTTTGGCAAGGAGAGCGGAAGGGTTAAAATGGTGCAGAGCAAGACATTTGTGGGGAGCTGGGTGAAGAGCAAACCGAAGGTTTTGATTGACAAAGACCTGAGAAAGCAGGATATTCCCCATGTTGTGGCGCATGAATTGGCAGAGAAGCGGCTTGAAGGCAAGTTGGGATTGCCCTACACTAACAAATCAAATACGGGAGCGCACAACATAGCGAACATATACGAGAGAGATATGGCAAAGAAGCAAAAGTTGTCTTGGAGAGGGCATCAAATCCACAGGGCGCATATTTACAAAACAAAAAACAAGAAGGGAAGGTTTGTGGCGTGAAGAAAACGAGATTTAAGCTGTGGGTGATTCTGATTGCAATTCTGTGGAGCATGGCTTGGGCATTCATAGCCATCCCATTTTTCACGAGCTTTATAACCCAGAATTATTCAATTTATCCAATCCCTGTATGGACTTTTATTGTTCATGCGGGCTATTTCATTTCCCTTCTCTTGCTGATGTTTTTCATGACTATGAAGTTTAATTTCTCTCTTAGGCTAGCACTCGGCTTTACCGCGATCATAGAGGGGCTGACAATGTGGATACCCCCCTTGTGCGTGCAACCTACGGGCTATCTGTTGGTTAGCGTTGTGGACAAGATGTGCTACGCTGGGACTGACGCGGCGTTCGGCTGGCTGTTTGCGTTCTTGTTGGGTTGGGGCAACCCCCTGCTCAGGTACGTTGTCTACGGAGCGGGTCCTATAATCCTGTTTTTAGTGGGTATTCTGATCTTGAAGCCTAAGGAAATCATTGATGCGTTCCACCCGTTTGATGGGGCTAAGTGAAGGCAAACAAACGGGCGAAACTGCTCCTCCATTTTTTGGGCATATATTTAAAAGAATATAGATAGTAATATATTAGTGGGAATACTTATATGTCCAAACTACTCTATAATCGCTGGGCTAAGCAGTTCTTTGTTACAATGCCGAAAAGAATTATTGAAGTAAAAAATTGGAAAGCAGGGATGCCTATTAAGTGGCAAATGAATGAGATGGGGCAACTGATTTTGATGAAGGTGGAAAAGTGAATAAAATTGCCGCTTACATAAGAGTAAGCAAAAAGGAACTGAACGTTGAAAATCAAAGAAGAGCAATAATCCGCTACTGCCAAGCACAGGGATGGGTTGTTGATTATTGGTTTATTGATGAAGGGTTTTCAGGGGCTACTCTTGAGAGACCTGAATTTGAAAAAATGATGGACAGGGCAAGCTATAGGGACTTTGATAAAATCCTTGTTTATAAATTTGACAGAATAAGCAGAAACATGATGGACTTGCTTTCTGTATATCGCAAGATAAAAGAATACCACATCGATCTGCTTTCGGTAACGGAATATGTTGATACAACAAACCCCTATGGAAAATTGTTGTTCTATATGATTGGGGCGTTTGCTGAGTTCGAAAGGGAGATGACAATCATGAGAACGAAAGAAGGGTTAGCAAGAGCAAAAGCATCTGGGCAAAAATTAGGAAGGCGAAAAATATAAAAAAGAGGTAATAGAATATCATCCTTGGGACAGAAGACTAAACGAACAACAATATTATGAAAGCAGAAGAAAACTATTGGATGAAAACGGATTCAAAGATTTCAAATTAAGAGTTATCACTGAAAACTTGAGAATAAAGATAATACCCCACTAAGAAGCATAGCTATATTGTCAATTACCCCCACCAAAACAATGCATTTTATGCCAATCTAACCCGTTGTTTTTTATTTGTTTTACCTGAATGTCTATTTTTTGATTCTTTACTGATACTTTATTTTTTTATTTCAAATCTAACAAACTGACTTACGTATATACTAGTACTAATACTATAAGAATCACTTAAAATTTTTTAACTGTATATGATATATATGTAGCACACTCAATTTGAAATTTGCTTTCTTTCTTGCTTTCTTTTTTTTGCATAAATTGTAATCATTTGATGTGTTACTCCTAATTCTTTTGCGATGTCCTTCTGTTTCATTCCCTTATCCAGTAATTCAAAAGCAAGCTTTTGCCTATCTTTGGTAGCCATTTGTCTTTTCTCCCTTAACTCTTCTATTTTATCCTGCTCCACAGCATCCTTCGCCTTTAATCGTAATTTAAGTTCCTTTTTGAGTTCTTTGAGTTCCTTGTCTTTTCCAGTGAGTACAACTCTCATTTCTGTTATCTCTTCCTTGAGTTTGTTTTGTTTCTCATAACCTTTGGGCATTACGTTAATTACTAGGGGACTTTTTATGCAATCATTATATTCTACATTTTCAATGTTTTTTTGATGTCTAATCCAACCCAAAACATCCTCATTCCTGTGTTTGTGTCTTGCCAGACAGGGTCTTGCAAAGGCGGGGTAAGAATAGCTAGAGGTAGCCTTCATTTGGATTATGCCAAAACATCCTGTTTGGAGGTTCTCGGCTTTGAAATGTATAACATCTGGTAATCTGAATATGTTTTTATCAAACCAATCTATTGACCTCCGCTTGCTATTGCCTATGACAAACCAACCAAAATTAGTAAGAACAGTTTGATTACAATCCTGAGGTGTTTGGGTATCACATAAAAGGGTTATGCCAAATATTCTAGAGTGCCTAGATAAAATCTGCAATATAGTGAGGGAGGAAAATCCTTCAACGGTGGCTTCTGGGGAGATTGAGCTAGTTGAGGGAGCAAAATCTGCAAGTTCTGGGATTAGGAGTATTAGTTCCTTTTCGTATTTCTTGTCTCGCCTTAATTTGAGTATGTTTTTCATTATTGAACAAAATATCATGAAAGCAAATGGTCTATCTGGAAGATTGGCAAAGGAGAAAGTTGTTATTTCGTCTGATTGCATTATACTATCCAAATCCAAAATATAAGGGTTGTCTTCCTCGCATAAGAAGCCACTTTGTTGCACTGTTGAAAGCAATCTAAGCAATCCTTGGTATATATCCATCTTCCCTATCTGTGCACTATACTCGAGATTTTGAAAGCCTACATTTAATTGTGTGCCTTCTTTTGATGCCAAGCCTATCACATCTGACATTATACTTTCTATTGTAGGGTATGCCTTGCTCCTAAATAAGAATTCAGTTGCAGTTATCGCCGCTGAAGTCGGATGCCTCAGTAATATCAGTAAATCGCTTGCTTCCAGTAACATGAAAGGTAGTTTGAATGGCTTCCAGTAAGTATAACCACCATTTTCCTTTTTTTCTTGCAATTTAATGTAGTTATTAGTGTGTTTTGGTAGATTTATTAGCATTTCTCCTTTTCTATGAGTTTCATCAAACTTAGTTTTTGCAAATGGAACTAACACCTCATGTGGATATGCTCTTGGCAATTCGAGAGGATTATTTGAGGGATATTTATTATAGATAATGCTTGATAGTTCCTTGTCGGTAGGAAAACCCAATTGGCAACATTCATACTTGAACAAATCGAAGCATATAACTTTGTGCCCTTCCAACCATTTATCGCATGCAATGCTTTCATTAAAATTAGTTTTTGCAGAACCAGTTGTACCCATTGTAAGAATATGCATCCAATCTTGAAATAAAGTATCATCACCCACTATCCTTATCCTATTCCTCATATTCCTCTTCTCTCCTAAGCAGACTTTCTTTTTCTTCAAGTGTCATTTTATCCTTCCCTTTTTTTCTATACGCTATTGTTGAACCACTTGGTCCTTTTCCTGCTATAAGCTCTTCTGCCCAAACATCCACAAAGTACTCCAAGTCATATAAAACAATAGTTAGTTCGCTAATCAAGGAATTCTGCAAGCTATTTATCCTGTTTAATCCAATTTTGTAATTTCTCCGCCCTAATTGGGTGAGCAATGAAGTTTTTATTTTTATTTCATTCAATTGTGTATTCCACTCTCTGATTTTATCAATCTTTATTTTTTCAGGGCGGTTAGACACATTGTAAATTATGAGATTTAACATCAAACTAACTAATATGAACCCATGTTCTCTTTGCTTGTCAAAACTTCGGCTTGTCAACCAAAGATTATATTTTTGGGCGATAATTTTGGTTAAAGCTTCAATGGGTTCAATCGCCATTACCATGCTCTTCATCCTCTTCTATTTTCCTTCCTTGTGAATCCCACTTTTCTTTCATTTTTTTCTTTTCAATGCCTTCCTCAGGTTTCATAAATTGTTCTTGTGCATAGTCAATGTCCATGCCTTCGCTAGCACTCCTTAAAGATGATATTTCTGCCTTTCTCTTGTCTTCCATTGCAGTGTAGGTCATTTCCTCAATTCTGCTTTTCTGCAATGACTCGCTGAATATTTCCCTGACAGCATCATAGCCATATACGCCCGAATTAACTATCTCGTGTATCATTCCTTTTAAATATTCTTCCAAGAAAATCCTTCTCGGCAATCCGCCCGTGCCGTCTGGATTTTTCCTGATTTTAATATCAAACTCATTGTCTACAGGCAAATCGCTTATAGGATACCAATCAAGGTATTTGTAGAGCGCAAGGGGGTAGTCTGAAGTGTTAATTTTGTAAAAAATTTTATTGTTGATATGTTCTTTGTATTCTATCTCCCCCTTGCTGAAGTTGTCGGCAAAGGTTGCCCGCCACACCCCCATGAAGCCTGGCTCTTGCTTTGTTTTTGATTTTAAAAAAGGTATAAGTTTTAATTCCCATGCGATCACAAATGCCACTAATCCAATTATACCGAAAAGCAAATATGTGCTTAGGATGAATATTTCTTCAGGCATTTTTATGTCCTACAAAATTTTGGATTTGGAGGTTTTTTACTCCTCCAAATCATTGCAGATTTTGCCGACTTCGTTGTCAAGTCTGTCAAGTTCTGCCTTTCTTGTTCCGATTTTGTCCCTTATTTTTCTGCCGAAATTTACAAGGCTGTTTTTGATTTCGCTGAATTCCCTGACCATTTCCGTTATGCCCTTCTCCTCATCCTTTGTTTCCGTGACTTCGGCTGTCTTTTTTCTGCTGAATTCAAAAGCCATTTTCTTTTCCTCCTTTTGCATTTGAATTTCCTGAATCAAGATGGCACATGATTCTATCATGACTATTACTGCCAGCGGGATTGTGTAGATGCTCATTATTCCAACTTTTCCAAAAGTTCTTTCAACCTTGCTTTGATTTCTTCTGTGTCAGGCTTGATCTTCGCCTCAAGTAGCTCATTATCCCTTTTCAGCAATGCGTATTCCTTTATGAGTTTTGCCTTTACCCTGACTGCCAGTTCGTGGTATCTTCCGCACATGTGCCATAGGCAGTCTGCGGAATCACTTCCATTCTTTTTCATGTCGGCTACCTCAAAATATGGATTGATTTCAGCCAATTCCTCCAATTCCCCTATTTCGGAAACATTTTTTGGCTTTGGCTCTTTTCTTGAAATTTCAGCAACCTGCCTGCTTGCTTCTTCCTTCTGCTTGCCCATCAGCCCCTCGCTTCTGATTATTTCTGCCGCTTCCTTCTTGGAAACGTCCCTTTCTTTAACTATTTTGTTTATCATAGCAAAATAGCCGAGTTTTTCTTTTACTTTTGCTTTTGTTTTGTCAAACATTTTTTATCCTCCATGGTTTTTACCAATCACTACCCACATTTGTCAAATAATACACAACATGGGATTGCTTGCAAAATCTAAGCTCGCGTTCAGGCTTATTTAACGAAACAAAAATAAGCTTCACATACTTTTTGCGCAAATTTCCAGTACACCATTCACATTGTTTTTTCATCATATACCCACCAACGGATCAAGGAAATTTGAGTCAGGAATTGGAAAACACTGCCTTTTTCCCCTGCAATCCATACAAATTGTGTTGCCCACTCTGATAGTTGGACAAATTATTATCTCGCTTTTTTCAATGACTTCATTTTGAGCATAAACCTTTTCTTGCAGATTTTTTACTGCTTTGATCACCGCTTCATTTAATTCAATCTGTGCATTGTTTATGACAAACACCTGAATCAAAAGCACAATAAAGAGTGATATTCCGAGTATGAATGCGAACTTCCCCCATTTTTCTTTTTGAAACATCATTTATTCCCCCTAGTGTCCCTACCCTTTCCACATTTCGTGCAATATTCTACACCAACCACCTTGTTCATTTTGAAATCATGCCCTTTTTCTCCACATTTCTCTCTCATTGCCCTGGCTTCTGCCCGTAGCCCCAAATAGTCAGAATGTGTAATTTTCTTTTTTGCAAGCGTTTCCTCAAAGTTAGTGGGCATTACCCATCTTGACATTTACACCACATCCACTATTATATGCCCCAAATATGCAATGAGCAAATATAGGGCGATCACCCAATTCCAGAGTGCAAAAATCGAAGCAATTGCAAGTGCCGTAATCACATCATGCATAACACCCCTGTGCTTCAGGAAAATTATTGCAATTGAAAGCAGGAGAACAGCAATTGCTCCGAAATAGAATATTGCAAGTTTTTTGAAAAAAGCAAGGGCAATTAACACTATTACAAGAATTAACGAGAACAAGTGATATTTCCTGAATATGAACGAGCTCTCGCTATCCAAGTCGGCAAAAATTGAAAACAATAATGAGATGGGAATCCCTAAAAGTATGATTGCTATATGCTTCGTTGGCGAAAGGATATTGAAATACAACAATGCAGCAGTCAATAAAGCCCACAACACAATGCCCACAAACAAGTGCATCTTATAACTCGACATTTTTTGCCTCCAATTTCATCAATCTTTTTTCAATCTCCTTTTTCCCAAGACAAGCAACTGCAATTTCTTTTAGTAATTGTGTTTCTCCCCTATCCCAAAAATCGTAAAATGCAACAATTGCATCATCTTCAATCTCTGTCCCTCTTGCTTTTTTGATTTCCTTTTTTTCGTAATTATATTCTTCCGCTATTTCATTCCAAGCCCACTCGCCCAAATCACTTAACATTATTACTTCAGGCATAGAAAGCATTGGTTGCTCGTCATTTCCATACTTGTATTTCTTTTTCTCCAAAAGTTCTTTAAATTCCATTTTCCCACTCCATTTCTGGGTTTCTGCAAGTGCATTTTGGGCAAACAATTGTTGTTATTTGAAATAAATCTGTTCCAAAAATTCCTTTTTTAACTATGTGTTCTGGCGCACAAACTATTGAAGGATAATAGTCCGCAATAGCCATATCATGCCCGCAATTCCTGCATTTTATTTTTTCAGACATTTTTGCCTCCCATTGAATAATCAAAACCAAGAACTAATTGAGGGGGGCAATATTTGGTGTAAATCGTTCCATCCATCGCAAACGGCACTAAGCACCTAATGCAAAAATTGTTATTATCTCCTTGTTCTGTGTAACAAATGTTGCCATATTCTATGCCTTCATTTTTTGTGCTTAAACAATTTTGTGAATTCTGATTTGCATTGATTTTTGTTACTTCCACTATTGTAATTGATATAACTAAGATGCCTATTAATAACACAAAAACTATGTCTTCATTATTCATTTTCTCAACCTCAAGGATGCGCTGGCAAACTCTCCAATTGTTTTTTGAGATATTTTTCGGAAGGGGTGAAGGTGTAAAGCCACATTGACAAAGGCAGTTTGAAGCCCAAATTCATCAGGACATTGCAAAGATGCTTCTTTGTGTAATTGCCTTCGCTTTTGCAAATTTCCTCTGTAAGCCCATCAGGAACTCTGATGAGCTTTTTCCCTATGATTACTACAAAAATCCCTACATCATCATCTGAAAATCTGCCATGAACTTTATCGCTATAGAACCTGATTACTGATTCAATAGGATAATTATGTCTCATCCCCCGCAGTGTTGTGGTTTTTATGCCCTGCTTAATCAAGTCAATGTGCTTGTCGGACATTACCAAATTGACGCGGTTTTCAAATTGCATTTTCATCTTTTTCCTCCCCACAATCTTCACAACAATCATCTTCAATGGAGTTCTTGCATCCGCAAATAGGGCAATCCCACGTTTTTCTCTCGTATTCCCCTATTCACCACCACTCCTCCTTTGATTTCCTTGGTTCTGCGGACGCTGGCTTCTCAACATAGCCATCTTCCCCCTTCAGCACTTCAACCGGCTCTGAATCGCTGTGTGAAATGCGCCTTCCGAAGTTCGGATGCCTCAATGATAAGCCGCTTGATATGCGCCTGCGCCTCCAAACCATGAAAAATGCAAAAAGCCCGGTTATCACGAAAATGCCCGTGAAAATTGTGTTTAGATTTCCTGCAAACAAAGCAATTGCGCCCGTTGTGATTCTGTTCATATCGTTTTGCAATACTGCTTGTTGCGTCTTGAGCTCGTTTAATGCTTTTACAACTTCAGGGACGCTCTCCTTTTTTGCCTGTTCCTCCGCCAATTTTGCCTGTTCGGCAGAAAGTTCCTTTTCCTTCAAAAGCCTCGTCAAACATCCCATTCTGTCAAATTTCCATATCTCCATGTCTGTACATCCAAGATTGTGCCACTCATCATAGCAGATTTTATCCCCTGCGATTTTATCCTCCCAAGTGCGCATACAATTAAGGTCTGCATCGTAGAAAAATTTCGAACCCATATATTGATAAGCTTCCGGCAGTTCAGAAACTGTGATGTAGAAATAGGCTATTTTATTTATACTTCCTAGCTTAATCAGACAAATATCATAGGCATCTGGGTCTACAACCAAATATGATTTCATTCCTGCTTTGAGCGAAAGATTGTGCGTTCCGACCTTCAGGCTTGTTCTGAATTGATCGCTCGGATGCTTGTTGAATAAAGTGAATCCGCAATTGCCCGAAGCAGAAAGGACATTTATCTGATAGGTTTTGTCCTCAGGCGATTCAAACAGCCAGCCACTTTCAATGGCTTGCGAGAATCCTTCAAAAACATTTCTATCAAATCTGAAAACGTATTCTTTTGCGAGATTAACATCCATAATTTTTGTATTTATAGAATAGTCATTTTCTCCGAACCCCCACAAAAGTCCTTCTGTCATGATTTGTTCACTTATAATTTCTTCTGAAAAAAATATTGTAAAAGTTACTGCCTTTGCTGAAATAATCAATAAAATAAAGCCAATTACTATGAATATTAAGCGAGGTATCCACATTCAGTTTCAAACTCCCTAATTTTTTGTAAGCATTTTTGTTCCCAATTTTTACAACACAAATCTTCATCATTTAAAAATAGGGTTTTGTATCCAAATTTTGCAAAGATTTCAGATCTTGTTTTTTCATAATCTGGTTTGTGCCAATGTTTGCAATATGTTTCAATTATTAGTTTATCTCCATTCGTAGAAATGAAATCAGGATTAACATAGTTGATTATGACTTGTCCATTGCCGACATACTTAAATGACAAACTATGTTCCTTGCATAAATCAATTATTTTTTGCTCATAAGAAGTTGGACGTTTGAACAAGCCTTTGAGAATTGCTTCAGTAATTTTTTTTCTGTAATCGTTATCAGCCCACCTTATTTTTTGTTTCTCTGATATTTTCTGTATTGCTTCTTTTGTATGATGCCAACCTTTTTTATTATTTAATTTAATTTTACCTTCTTTATAAAGTTGTTTAAGTGTTTCTGATTCTTTCTTTTTTGATTCTTCAGTACGGTGTTTATTAAGCCAATAGGGGGTTATTTTGCCTTCTTTATAAAGTCGTTTTCTTGTTTCTGATCCTTTCTTTTTACTTTCTTCTGTACGTTTTTTGTCTTTATGTGATTTAGTCATTTTTTTCTTTGTTTTTTCATTGTGATGTTTATTTTTCATAGGAGAAACCCGCCCCTTTAATTTTTTTGAGATTTTTTCCCCCATTATTTTAATTTTTTCATTTGTTTCTTTTGTTAATCCTTTATTCCAAGGAATAACTCCTTTTGACCAATGATTATCTCTTTTTTTGAGAGCGATGTTTCTACAATTTATAGAACAATATTTTGGATTCCTACATATTAAAACTTCAAATGTTTTATTACATATTTGACATTTAACTTTTTTGTTTGATTTTTTTTCCCCAGATTTTTTTCCAATGAGCCAATAATTAATCCGCCCTCTAGCAAGAATACCTGCACATTTTTTAGAACAACATTTTGCATTTTTTCTTATTGGTACAACTTTAAATGCCTTGCCACAAACTTTGCAATTCAATTCTATCATTTTATTCCCAACTCTTTTTTCATAAATAACTCTACCTTTGCAGATGCTTTCATTCCTCGTTCTTGGCAATGCTTCTGGAAAGCATCATAAATTTTTTCTTCTATTGATAGATTCACTCGTTTCTTCATTATTTCCCCTATACAATATTGTGTATAGTTAAGTATTTAAAATAATACTTAACTACCGACAATATTATAGTCATCCGCGATTGTTACTGCACAACTTCCTATGTTTTGTGTTTTTGGGTTGATTG
>Ga0208958_1004287_pt1 | contig 10359 bp, 6 predicted proteins | sample RifOxyB1_FD_184032 | JGI IMG/M metagenome (GOLD analysis project Ga0208958, IMG submission 184032) | Soil microbial communities from Rifle, Colorado - Rifle Oxygen_injection B1 (SPAdes) | ecosystem: Environmental > Terrestrial > Deep subsurface > Rock core/Sediment | place: Rifle, Colorado...
CCCCGCCAGCTCGCCTGCCACTGCGCCTCGGCACGCGGAGCGGCACCCCAGGCCAGCGCCAGCGCCCGACGCATGCCAGGCGCCCGCGCCCAGCTCAGGCCCACGCCCATCGTCAGCTGCCCCGCGCCCCCCCACCCTGCCGTCACGTCGCGCCGCACCAGCAGAGCCCTGCTCCATGGCAGCCCCCATGCGGCCCGCAGGCCGCGGAACGGGGGATCAGGTGGATCTGGCGGGGCCGTGTTCCAGTCCACTCCGAGGTTGAGCGGAACGTGGGATCCGGGACCCGTGAACAGCGGCCCCAAGTTGAGACCGACGAAATTGCCTGGCGGCGAGGCCATGACCTACCCGTAAACTCGGAACGTCGCGGTCGCCAAGTAGCCGTTCCCCACGAGCCTGACATAACGTGTGGTGACGGCACCGAAGTCGATCGCTTTGTCCAGCGTCCCCGAGTCCGCGACGCCGTTGACGATGCCCACCTGAGTCCACGACACACCATCGATTGAGACCTCGATGCGCTTGCCGTTGAGGTAGCTGGAGATGCCGCCCCACCCTGGGTTGGAGCCACCGCCCACCACGACGCGGCTAACGAGCGTGGGTACACCGAGGTCAGCGGTGATTGACTCCTCGGCGCCCCCACCGGTACCGGCCATCGTCGCCACGGCACCAGACGGGTTGGCGTCGCGCATGTTCGTGTTCGTTGCGGCAAAGCTGCCGTACGTGCTGGACTGGGACCAAGTCATGCCAACACGCTCGGTGGGCATGTAGAGCCGGACGGTGATGTCCGCCGTAGCGCCGAGAGAGTCCTCTGCTTCAAACGTCAGCGCGTAGTCACCACCTGCAGTAGGGGTTCCCGTGACCCAACCCGTGGCGCTGTCAAACGACAGTCCGGCTGGCAATGTCGAAGCCAGCGCAAGCGTGACGGCCCCAGTGCCATAGACCGGGAACACCTTCCCTTTGTATGGCACGCCCTCCTCGATGCGGCCAAACCTCGCGCGCAGCTGAAACGCCGGCGGGTCGGCAGGTAGAGCCGCTGGGAGGATCCAGTCCTGGACGGCGGCGTTGTGCTGCATGCGATCGTCGAGGCCAACGACGAGGTAGTGCGACCCAGGATCGACATGGTCCACGCGCCACGTTCCATCGGGCTGGCTCAGCACGGACGCCATTCGCCTGAGAGAACGCCGATCCATCACCACGACACGTCCACGACTCGGGACATTGACGATCTTCAGACGCCCGTCCGGGTCGTCAGGACTCGCCGTCACGGGCGCCTCACCGGCAAGGTAGCCAGCGCCTCGCAACGTGGGGAGTGAGCTGGCGATGCACCGCTTCCGCTGATGGGTAAACAGCTGCATGGCTCACCACTCGTTGCTGGTGTCGAGGAGTACCTGGCCCGCTGAACCCGAAGCAGGGGCACCCCAATAGGACGAAAGATTCCATGCCGTCAGGCTTGTTCCGGGAGGCAGACCCTCCAGGCCAGTGAGCACCTGCCCATGGGAAAACGGACGAGGATGCAGTGGCACGTACAGATTTGGGAGGACCGCGCGAGGCAGGAAAGGCCCCTCGCGCAAAAGCGCCGTCTCGAATAGGACGCCTTCGTTCACGGGGTTGGGGTAGGCGCCCCCGCTGGAGCCGGCGGTGTCATCGCTCGTAGTGCCGCTCGGACGGCACATATTGCCGCCGGCAGCACCTACGGCCTGCGTGTAGCTTCGACTGAAGTAGCCGGCACGATTGGCCTGAAAGCTGCCTTCGAGACCGAAGTTGGCCACCAGCATGGCGTGCCCCCCGGACGAGCCACCAGTCCAGCTGGTGCGATCGCTACCGCATACGTAGAACGCCGCGAAGTCGCCTGCTCGAATCGGCACCGTGTCGCCGGCGAAGAAAGGAAGGTGAGCGACGCCGTCATAAGGGCTGGCCGCATTGTTCAAGTTCACGAACAGATAGAAGAAGCGCTCATTGGCAAAAATGGCCCACGGACGCGCCGCAGAACTCAGAGCATCGGACTTAGCGAAAATCACGCCGTCAGCGAGCTGTGCGGCGGTCGGCGCGGGATCCGTTCCCGTGTCGATGTCGGTCATGGCCAGGAACGTGCGAACCCATGCATGGCGTGCATTGCCAGGCGAAGTGGCATCGTCGTCCACGCGAACAAAGGCGCCCGTGCCTGTCACCGGATTGTTCCGGTACGCACGCTTGTTCGTCGCCATGAACTCGCGCGTCCAGCCTGCCGGCGGCTTGGCGGATGGGCCGGTGCCGTAGCCATCGACGAGTACGGCATCCAGGAGGGCCGTAAGGGATCCGACGATCCCTGAAAGTGCAGGTGCGCCTGGGTCCGTGTGGCGATAGATCCTCGGAATGAGGCTCACGGGGTCACCTCCTCGATGTTCCCGATCGCCTTGAAGCGGAAGGCGTCAGTGTCGTTTTCCGGCGTGCCTGGCAACGTGCAGCGTGAGAACCACACCGGGGCCAAGCCTCCTATGGTGTTGAATCGAATGGCGTTGTTCGTCGCCCAGCCTCCGCCAAACCCGTCCTTGTCTATCGTGAAATACGGATTCCCGGTTCGCGGATTGGTCGGCGCACAGTCGGCCGCGATGGACTGCCCAGTGACGATGGTGCCCACCGTTTCGCCCACGACGTTGTAGGTCGCGGCATTGGTGAACACCAGCGCCCACTTCTCGGTGATGCAGTCCGCATTCGTGACGATCAGCGGATAGTCCACCTCGTTGTACGTGCCGGCGGCCGCGGACTGGCCCGGACCCAGGTCATCTAGCCAGACGCTCGGGTTCCAGGTGGTGATGTCGAACAGGTTCTCCACGCGCGCCTGCAGGTCCAGCGAACCGTTCGCCTCGCCCAGGCGCAGCGCGCTGCTGACCAGCGTGCCCGCCGGAAAGTCCCTGGAGAGCGCGGCATTGACCTCGATCTCTCCGGTGATCTGCACACCGGCGCACAGGCGGCGGTTTTCGATGGTGTCGCGGATCTTGAGTGGCAGCGTATACCCGGACAGGTTGAGCGGGTCCGAGAACGTCACGGTGCCGGCGTCCAAGTCCAACGTGTACCAGCTGCTCAGCACCGGCGTGTCGACGCTGTCGCGCACTTCGATCTCCGACAGATCCGTGCGGCCCAGGTCGACGACCTGGCCAGGTGTCGGCGACACCTCGGTTTCGTTGGTGTGGTGGATCAGCACCGTCTGCCCCGCGCGGAAACCCGGCACGCGGCCATCGGCGGGTAGGCGCGTCGGATCCAGGCCAACGACCACCGAGGAGATCGGGATGGAGCGGAAGACAACCGCGCCCATGAAGATGCTGGAGGGGATCACCAGTTGCGGGCGCCACACGTCGCTGCCCACCACATTGCCCGCGTCGTACCAGGCCTCACCTTCGTTGCCGGCGGCAGGCACGAACTCGCCGAAGCGAACCGAGACGATGCCGGTATCCCACTCGACCTGCCCGTCGATCAGCGTGCCCGTCAGGTTCCCGGAGATGTCGGCCGTGGCGGTGATGAGCGTGCCATCCAGCGTGTTGGCGCGCAGGGTGAACACGCCCGGGCGCAGCGGCGAACCCGGCGTGCGGAAATACAGGGCGTCCGTGCCCGGCTCGAACAGCCGGGTGAGCAACGCCTGGATGCTCACCGCGTTGGTGCCGCCGGCGGACCATAGCGTGATCGTGGCGCGGCCACTGGCGTAGTCGATCGTGCCCGAGTACGCGCCGGCCCCCGTGACGGGATTGATCTCCGAGTACAGCGAGCCTGCACGATCCACGTACGTGCGGCCCTTGAAGGTGAAGCGCACGCTACCCGGCACCACCGCATCGATGATGCCCGGGGTCAGATCCAGCGTCACCGCCGGCAGCGGCAGGTCCTCGGTCTCGCTGGTGTCGGCGGCACCGACCTCCTGCCACTCCACCGAGACGATCGTGCCCGGGCTGAAATTCGCGGTGACGGCCGCGCGGGTACGGCCCTGGATGCGCCAGTAGTCTCCCCCGCCGAAGCCGCCCGTCTTGACGTAGTTGGGCATGGGCACGTTGGGGATTGAGAACTGGCCGAACTGGCAGCTGATATCGCCCGTGGTGTAGTTGATCGTGCCCAGCGTTGCGGTGAAGTTGGCGCCGCCCGCCGACACCGCCTTGAGATTCCCCACGCCGTCATCGCGCACCTCGATTCGCAGCGCGATCGCGGGAACGCCCAGCTCCGGCTCCGTGGCCGGCCGCACCGTCACCTGCCAGCTCATCGCCACGCTGCCGGCGCGCAAAGGCGCGGCGGGAAGCGCAATGGCGCCGACGCCGAAGCCGTCGGGCACGGGCGTGAAGCTCTGGACCTCGTTGGTGCTGAAGTCGTAGCTAGCGCTGATGGTGCCGTTGCTGTCCGGCAACGTGGTCAGTTGCAGGCTCACTTCACCGGTGGAGTAGACGACGTAGCCGATGGGCGTGCCGCCCAGCTCGATGACGCCGGCACCGTCGTCCACAGCCGTGACCGGCGAGCCCGACACGGGCCACTCAAGTTCCAGCGTGCCCGGCTTGATGCCAGGCTGTAGCAGCAGCGCCAGACGCGGGGGCTGGATGGCCACATCGCCATCGCGGCGCTCACAGATCACGCCCGTCCCCCAGCTCACCAGCAGCTGACTGCCGATGTCCGGACGCTCGCCACAGGTGACGGTGACCGCACCCGTGGCGTAGTTGATCGTCCCGCCCCCTTGCCCCGGGCGCCCGACCAGCTGGCCCGTGCCGTTGTCCGTCAGGCGGATCCAGCGACCCAGCGCCCGGTAGTCCACCACAACCGTTCCAGGTGCGGGTAGCGGGACCAGGTTGAACAGCCAGATGATGCCGACATTGGCCAGCGTCACGGCCTGGCGCTGCGTGTAGCCTTGCTCGCTGATCGGACCCGCTGCCGTGGCCACCAGCGTGACAGAGGTGTTCCCCGTCCCGCTCTCGTGGCTAACGGAAATGATGCCGGCGGCGTAGTCGATGGTGCCCGACCAGGGCGAGGTGGCCGTGGCGGCCAAGCGCCCCTGGCCATCGTCCAGCAGCTCAAGCGCACCCACCGTGGCCCGCACGGCGCCTTTGACCAGAGGGCTGCCCAACGCACGCGACACCGGCACGCCTGCCGAGAAGGCGCTCGAATACGTGGTGCCCAGGCCATCGGTGGGGCCAGCCTGCACGTAGCTGACGGTCCCCTGCCCTGCGAGGAGGTCGCTGATCGCGGACTCGGCCGTCGCCGCCGGCACGATGTTCACGTACGGGCTGTCCACCTTCACGGTGAGGTCGCCTGCCTCCGCGGTTTCGGCGAGGGGCTTCACGGTCGCGTAGGTGGCGGCCTCCACCACGTTGGTGTCGTGGATCCTGGTGCCCGGCTTGTCGCCGGTGAACCGACTCGGGGCCGGCATGCCAAAGAAGTTGAACAGCAGCGCACTGGCGATCTCGACGATGATCACATCGCGCTCGAAGGCGCCGGTCTGGTCGTAGAAGGTTTGCGTGGTGCGGCTGAGGATCTTGCTCACCCGCACGTACTGCTCGGCCGCGGCGAATCCCACCTGCTCGGTCGACAGGCACCAGTTGTCGCTGATCTCGGGCGTGGGCGCATCCGCCATGCAGTAGACCTGCAGGGACTGCTGGCCCACGAAGTGATTGCCCAGCAGTAGATAGCGCGACTCCACACCCTTGGTGATGTAGCTCTCGATCCGGTCCCGCGCCTCGGCCCGCGTGTCGCTGTAGCTGCCCAGGCCCATCATGACCATGCTGATCTTGCTGTCTTCGGGCTGGCGCAGGATCACGCCGATGGCATCCTTCAGCACGTCCACATTGGGCGTATCGACATGCACGAAGGCCTTGCGCAGGACCGTGCGGCCCGTGGTGCGCTCTTCGTCACCGATGTTGGGAAACAGGTTGTTCAGCTCCCCGTCCACCACCTCGGCCTGGACCATGCGGCCACCGCCGTCCGGGTTGTCGGTGAGGCGCTGTGACTTGCGCAGCTTGATGTCGGTTGCGGCGATGGCCATTCAATCCACCTGGATCAGTCGAAGGGTGATAGCGAAGTAGTCGGCGTCCAGCGCCGGGGATGCGAAGCGGATGGGGCGCGCCTCGATGGCGGCGCCGTCGTCGCGTCGGAAGTGCACCGAGAACGTGCGGGTGCCGGCGTTGTGCTCGGGCAGCACCAGCGCGAAGGGACCGGCATTGGGATCGGCCTCCATCGCCTGCAGCTGCCGCAGCGTGTCCAACCGGATGGGCGCGACCCACGCGCTGCCGTCCTGCGTCGTCTCCAGCGTGATGGGTCGCCCCGTCTGCAGGGCGCCCACGTGCAGGATCAGCGCACCCGTCAACGACGTCTTGCGCGCCTGGCCGACCTTCCAGGCGACGAACTCGTCGGACCAGTAGAGATCGCCAGGCAGGGTGATGCCGGCCAGGGTGATGTCGGTCATCGGGCGCGCGGCCTCTGGGTGACGGTGAGGGACTTGCTGCGTGCCAGTTCACGGGTCAGGCGCGGGAGGATGTAGGCGAGGATCCTGTCCGCCGTGCGCCGCTCCTGCGGCGACAACTCCCCGCCCGACGATGGCTCGGGATACTCCAACACCACCGTGAACTTGTTGTCGGACGCGGGAATGCGCGGCCCTGCAACCTCGGCCATACGATCCGCTGCGTCGAGCCGCTCAAGGTCCGCTTGCCGCTGGTCATCGCGCGCCTGTTGCTCCTGGGCGAGGCGCTGCCGGCGCTTCTGCTCCAGGTCTTCCTCCGCACGCACCAGCGCCTCGATCTGGGAATCGCCGAGGAAACTGAACTGCTGCCGGAGCCTTTCCCGCTTGCCTGCAAGAGTGTCGAACTCCTTGCCTTGTTTCTGCAGTGATGCGAGTCGGCTATCCAGAGCCTCTTTCTGCTTCCGGATCGCATCGGTGACGTTGTTGATGGCATTGAACATCGGGAAGATGTCCTTGCCGCCGCTGGTAAGCGGACTGATCGTTTGATTGGTGGCCATGTAGGCTTGGATGGCCGCTTTCGACAGTTCGCCGAATCCTTGGGCCAGGGCATACGAGCCGGATGCGGCGCCGTAGAGGCCGTTCCTGCCTTCCCAAGCGGCCTCCCCCACCTGCTGCGTTCCCTGTGCCGCGCTGCCTGCCGAAGACGCGACACCGCTGAGGGCTGACGAAGCCTGCGCCGCACCGGCGGCAACGTCTGCCCCCGCCTGCTGACCTGCGCGCCCCATTTCGCCCAAGCCCCGGTTGACGTCATAGATCGCCTCCAAGACCTGGATCTCGCCTTCCACCCGACGCCGGGCGCTGGCATCGGATTGGCTGACTGCGGCCAATGCCGCCTGGGCATAAGCCGCCAGCGCACGCCGTGCATCTTCCGCTGTGGCTTGTCCCGCGCTGACCGCTTCCCGAATACGATCGAAGTTGTTGCGCGCCGACTCCGCAGCGCGCTGCAGGTTGGCCTGGGACTCGATGCCCAGATCCGCGAAAGCCTGCTTGAGCCGTGCAGCGTCCTGCTGAGCTTTGTCCGCCGCTGCCGTGCTGGCAGCAGCGGTCCGGCCAGCGGCATCTGCTTGCTGGTCCATCGCTGCCGCCGCGTCCCGTGCAGCGTTCGCGTGCGTCGTCGCTGCCTGGGCGGCCTTTTCGGATGCGGCTGCTACCTCACCCAACCCACCCGCCGAGCGTGCCGCACCTTCATTCGCGCCGGCCAGGTCGTTGAAGGCCTCGACGGTCTCGCCCAGGTTCTTGCCCGTGCGTTCGGCGAACTCGTCGAACACCGCACCCAAGCCCCCGATGGTCTCCTCCATCTGGCGGCTGGCGGCATCGCTGCCGGTCGCGAGCTCCATGAACTTGCGCGGCAGGAACGTCAGGACCCCCTGCACCTGCATCCAGACCTGTAGCAGCTTCGTGACCGCCGCCGCCAGACCGAGGATGAGGGTCTGCACACCGTTGAAGATCACGCTGAAGGTGTCACCGAGGATCTCGACGGTATCCACCACCAGCGCCATGTTCTCGCGCAGTTCGGCCATGGACTGGCTGGCATCGCCCACGAAGCTGCGGATGTCCGCCGCCAGCGCCTGGAAGTCGACTTCCTTCAGCAGCTCGCGCGCCGCCGCCGCCCCTTCAATGAAGAGCTCGGTCAGTGCCGACTTAATCTCGGCGAATTCCGGCGATTGCGCGAAGGCCTCCAGTTCTGCCGAGAGCGCAAACAGCTCTTCCCTCAGCGGCTCGAGGATCGGCTCCACGAGGGCCCGACGTGCCCGATCAAGGGACTTCTCCACGGACGCGGTCGCGGCATTGGTGCTCTCCCCCATCTGCCGGGCCGTTTCCTCCGCCGCGCCGCCGGCGGCACGCAGATCCACCTCAAGTTGCCGCAGGCCGGCGCCGCCGGTGTTGACCAGCGACATGATGGCGGGCCGGGCCGCCGCATCCAGCAGCTGCAGCGCCTCGCGCCCCCGCTCGCCGGACTGTCCAAGTTGCTCGATGACCGTGGCGAAGTCGTTGGATTCGATGCCGAGGTCACGCAGCGCCTTGGCGAAGGAACTGCTGGGCTCCAGCAGTTCGGAGAAGACGTTCCGCAGGGCGGTACCGGCGCGCTCACCACGGAAGCCCTGGTCCGCGAGTGCGCCGAGGATGGCCACCGTATCTTCGGTGTCCAGGCCCAGCTGCTTCGCAAGCGGCGCAGCGTAGGTCAGGGCGTCACCCAACTGGCGCACGTCGGCCGTGGTGGCGTTGGCCGCCTTGGCGAGCACGTCGGCCACGCGCGAGGCCTGCTCGGCACCCAGCCCGAACTGCGTCAGCGTGGTGGTGATGAACTGGGCGGCGTCGGCCACTCCCAGGCCGGCGGCCTGCGCCAGGTTCAATGCCGCGGGCAGGGATTCGATCGCCGAGGTGGCACTGCCGGTGGCACGCGCCAGCTCACCCAGCCCCTGCGCCGCCTCCAGCGCGGTGAAGCGCGTGGAGCTGGCGCCAGCCTCAGCGGCCGCCTTCAGCGCGACCATCTCATCGGCCGTCGCGCCCGAGACCGCCTTGACCTCCATGAGGGCGTCTTCGAGCGTGGTGGCCGAACGGATGGCGCCGGCGAAGAAGGCGCCGGTACCGGCAGCAGCCACGGCGGCCAGCGCCGTCGCTGCGCCAACGGCGGCACCAGACACGGCAAGTAGGCCGCTGGAGATCTTGCTGATGGCCGCCGCGCCCTTGCGCGCGGACACGTCGACGGAGCCGCTCTCGCGGCCGACCTTGCGCAGCGAGCCCGCCGCGCCCTCGGCCCCCGCGCCCAGCTTCCCGAACTGCGCCTGCAGGTCGCCGTAGGCGCGCCCCAGGTTCTCGGTGTCCACGCCGGCCTTGGAAAGAGCGTTCGTGGTCCGGGTCAGTTCGGCCTGCTGGCGGTTCTGCAGCCGGGTCAGTCGCTCGACCTGGGTGGCGGCGCGCTCATTGGCCTGGGTCAGCTTGCGAGTCGGGTTCTCCGACGCAGCGAGTTCCGCGTTCAACTCACGCTGACGCTGCCTCGCCTTCTCCAGCGCGGTGCCGGTATCGGCCATCGCGGCCTTGAGCCGAGTGAAATTGCGGATGTTCGTGCTGGTAGTGGCCAGCTTTTCCAGCTCGGCGGCCAGCTTGCCGGCCTTGTCGGCGCTACCTGCCGACTGGTCCCCCAACTGCGCCAGCGCCGTGCGCAGCGACTGCAGCCCCTCCTCGCCCTCGGTTTCCAGGACGATGCGGATGGCCTCTTCCAACCCATTGCGCTTCATCGCGCCCCCTGCAACTTGAACTGGCGGCGCAGCTCGGCGACGTAGAACGTGCGCAGCTCTTCGATCACATGCTCGCGGGCTGCCACGGACCCACGGTGATCCAACCCGGAGACCATTTCGAACGCGCTGGGGCCGTACAACATGCGGACCGGCCCGCGGCCGTAGCGCCTGCCGGACGTCCCATTAAAGGCGCGAACCCGAATCGCACGACGCCCCTGGATGGTCGCCAGAAAGGCGCTGTCGTACACCTTGGACTTGCCGCGCTCGATCCGGGCGGTGGCGCCCTTGCTGCGGGGCCCGCTCCAGCGTCCGCCGAAGTCCAACAGCGGAATGCGGCGAGTGCTGGCCCAGAGGCTCAGGTAGTCACTGCGATCACCACGGCGCCCGCGGATGCCCGTCTGCACCCTGTACCGCTGCGACAGGGCGCTCGCTTTGACGCCATACTCCTCGCGCACCGCGCGGCTGGCCGCCGGTACGGCCCGGCGCTTCAGACCCACCACGGCCCGCGTGACCGCCGCATCGAAGCTGGACAACACGCGACCGGCAACACCGGTGAGGCCATGCAAATCCTTGGCGCGTCGCCCGTTGACGTAGAACTTCAGCGCGCTGTTGCGACGGGAGACCGCCATGTCAGCGGCCCACCCAGAAGAAGAGCGGCGGCAG
>Ga0208958_1004290_pt1 | contig 10357 bp, 8 predicted proteins | sample RifOxyB1_FD_184032 | JGI IMG/M metagenome (GOLD analysis project Ga0208958, IMG submission 184032) | Soil microbial communities from Rifle, Colorado - Rifle Oxygen_injection B1 (SPAdes) | ecosystem: Environmental > Terrestrial > Deep subsurface > Rock core/Sediment | place: Rifle, Colorado...
CATAAAAAATCAAAATAAACCATGGCTGTTGCACAATCAGAAAAAAATATGGTAATGTTTAAAAATAATTTAGAAGAGAAATATTTTACAAATATGACCATTAGTTATACGAACACACACTTTAAAATACTGCGACTTTTCTCAGCTACCCTTTTGTTATCCTTGTTTGTGAACATTGGGTACTCTACCAAAACTTTTGCTGCTACCAGTACCTGGGATTTTTCTACAAGTGGCGACTATACTTTTGATTCGAGTACCATTGAAGTAACCAGCGGAAACGGAGCGCTTAAAGCCAAATCGGATTGGTATAATATTTCCTGGCCATACCGAAAAACCCTTACTATTGATGCTGATCAAGTAGGTACTGGTGGCGTAACTGATTTCCCGGTATACGTAGATCTAGCTACTGATGCTGACATTTCTACCAACGCGCGCGCTGATCGTGGCGACCTGGTGTTTACAAGTTCAGACGGCACAACCAAACTAGCTCATGACATTGATCGATTCACTCAAGTCACCGATGACGGCATTTGGACCTGGTACAATGACCCGCGAGCTGTTCGTAGTGGCAACCGCACATTTATCGGCTACCTTTCCGAAGCAGGTAACGTAACAATTGCACAGTTTGATCACACAAGCAGAGTATGGTCTACCTTTACACTCAAAGGTGCGTCGCAGGTAGACGACCACAATAACCCTGCTATTGCTATTTTGCCATCGGGTCGTATTGCCGTATTTTACGCGCAACACAACGGTAACGCCTATTACCGTGTCAGTACAAATGCAAATGATATTAGCGCATGGGGTTCGGAGATTAACTTACTAACAGCCACCGGCATGTCTGCGTCATGGAGTTATGTGAACCCACACGTCATGGATGATGGGACCACTTACCTATTCTGGCGCATGGATGTAGCTGGAGGATACTATTCAAAAGCAACCAGCGAGAACGACCTAATAGCGGGCACATGGCAAGCCGGCAAACAATATATTAGTGCTAACGACAGACCATATATGAAATTTTCGTCAGACGGCACACGAATACACATGATTGCCACTGACGGTCACCCGGATGTGAACCCGAGCAATAGTGTGTATTACATGAAGTTAGAAAATGGAAATTTTTATAAAGTTGACGGAACACTTATTATAAGCGAAGCAACTGTGTTTGCTGGTTCTCCTGTGACTACTGCAGAGATGGACAAGGTCTATGATGGCAGTGGTGCCAATGGTAGAGGGTGGACATGGGATGTTCATTATGATGACAACAACTACCCAGTTATAGCCTATGTGGCATGGCCCGGTAGCACGAACACATCAGCGCCAGATAGCCGATATCGCTATGCGCGATGGGATGGTAGCGCGTGGGTAGACAACGAGATAACGCCAGGCGGTGGAGCATTTGGTATTACTACTGGCAACTCCCTCTCATATTTGCAACCATTCTACAATGGCGGTGTAGTGATTGATAGTGATAATCCAAGTATTGTTTACACCAGTCGCCAGCAGAATACTTCAGAATGGATTATTGAAAAGTGGACCACTGCAGACAACGGCTTAAGCTGGACATCAGAAACAATAAAGAGCAGCGGTTTTAATATTAGACCTTACTCGGTACGCAATGCCACAAGCGGAGCAGAACTTTCGCTATTGTGGGTAAACCCAAAACGATATGTTGGCTATGTTGATTTTCGTGGCACCATTGAAACTTTGACAACAGGCGCTGTTCAAACTTTAAATGTAGCGACAGATGTACATGTACGCGTACCCACAATCTCAAGTAGCGCGAATACCGCGCTCTATGTCTACTATGGAAATATGGATGCTACGGAACAAGCTTCGCCTCAGTCGGTCCGGAGCGGAAAATACGCGCATTTAAACCACCAAAGTCATGGCGCTTCAACAAAAGTGGGTACCGCTAAAACATATGTTGGAGGTACAACAAAAGGAGAATCATTTAACGGACTTAACATTAGTGGAGATTCAAAGCTCACTATTATGGCATGGGTCAACGCAAGTGGCGGATACATAGTCAACTCCTGGCATTCCATCAGCGTAGTTTCCGGCGTAATTTTTCGTATTGTTTCTGGTACGTTAAACGGGTTTATACGCACTTCAAGCGGAACCAGCCTGGGTGGAAATTTTCCTGGCGCAACATATACAGCAGACACATGGCAACATGTAGCGCTGGTTTACGACAAAGATGATGGTGGACTAAAAGCCTACCATAATGGAGTGATTAGCCCCACTTCATACCCATCGACCGAAGCATTTAGCAGCAACTCTAGTAGGATTTTCACCATTGGTTATAGCACACACGCGGATACAAATTGGCTAGTTGGATCACTTGATGAAGTGGCAATACTATCAGAAACTGCACTGTCGGCAGCAGATATTCTGACTGTTTATAATAACCAAAATTCAACCTCCACTTTTTATTCACTGGCTTCAGAAGAGACGCTTTATCATTCCTCCCAACCCACCGTGACTCCTTCTTCCGCTCTTTCTGTCACTTCCCTTTCTGGTTTTACTGAAAGCGCTAACACGAATGGCGGAGCAATCAAATACCAGCTTTCCAATGACGACGGAACTACCTGGTATTGGTATGACGATGGCTGGACCACCACAAGCTCTGGCTACAGCGAGACCAATACGGCTACCGAAATTAATAGCAATATTTCTTCTTTTCCTATTGGAAATGGTCAATTTGTATTCAAAGCTTACTTAAATTCTGATGGTACCCAACTTGTACAGCTTAGTGAAATAAATGTAACATATTCAAATGAGCAACCTTCTTCCGACCCAACTCCAGTTAATACGAGTGTTAATACGAGTGGCGGGCACTCAAGACAAAGAGCTATTGATTTGGGTCTAATTCCACAACCGATAGATACCCAAGTTGTCACCCCCACAAATTCAACACCAATTGAAACCTCACAAACCCAAAACCAGCTTAAAGGGCCTTTTACCAAAACTCTTAGATATAAAATGGTAGATCCCAATGTTAGACGTTTGCAAATATTCCTAAATCAAGATCCAGACACTCGACTTGATGAAAAACGGGCTGGTTCACCAGGCAAAGAAACTGACTTTTTTGGACCTAAAACCCGCGCCGCCGTTATAAGATTTCAAGAAAAATATGGTAAGGATATTTTGTCTCCTTGGAATTTATTTCGAGGCACTGGATATATCGGTGAGACTACATTAGCCAAAATTAACGAACTAATCAGCAAAACAGCCGAATGATCAGCCATACACTAACGTCACAACCAAAAAAATGTGCCGAGGGGCGGGCTCGAACCGCCGACATCTTCCTCTTCAGGGAAGCGCTACTACCACTGAGCTACCTCGGCATTTAACAATTTACCTAACTATAATAGCAAAAATATTAACTTTATCAACAAAATACCTTATTCTGGTATAGCATAGTATGTTATACTGAGTGTATGATAAAAGAGAAAACAATTTGCAGATTATGCGGAAATAAGTTTGAAAATTATGAATATAGAAATAGAGCGAGGTGTGGATCGTGTAATACAAAAATTAGAAGATTTAGAGCAAAGGCGGCAGCCATTAAACTCCTCGGAGGAAAATGTCAAAAATGTGGCTGGCACGGAAATCAGGCCGCTCTTCAATTTCATCACAAAAACACTAAGGAAAAAGATTTTATTATTGGAAGTGTAGCAAATAAAAGCTGGGACTCAATTAAAAATGAAATGCAAAAATGTATTTTGCTATGTGCAAACTGTCATATGATTGAACACAGCACAAAAAATGATGAGAAATTTATGAAAGAAGCATTGAATTACAAAGGGAGAACCTTAAAATTTTAAAATTTTCAATTCGGTTTGAACATATCACCAAAACTCTTGAGGTCACCCTTTACGTTGCCATAAGCATTAACCGCGCTGTCTAAATAAGGTTCAATGTAGTAATAGATACCCACCGCAGCGCCCAATAAAATCACCCAGTAAATCCCTCTGAATATCCTACCCCAAAACATACTGCGACGAAGTGAATGCAGCATTTTATTGTTCTCTTGAGCGAGCTCAAGGGTCTTTTTAAGCATTTCTTTTTCTTCGGGTTGCATTGGTTAATTATATCACCTCATTAAATATCTACCATCATTTCTAACCTCACCCTTTCCCTCTCCTTACTTTAAGGAGAGGGAAACACATATTTACAACTCTCAGATTTATTTATGTTGCGCGATTTCCCCCTTAAGGTAAGGGGTGAGAATGCGGAGCATTTGCAAGACTTTTTGAGATATTTTTATATAATTAAAATATCCAAAAAGTATACAGTCCCTGTAAGGGATTAAGGGGGTTAGACACCAAGAAGTGAAGAAATTTGAGGTTGATCAAAACCGATGATAACTTGACCATCTATCATAATAACCGGCACACCCATTTGACCAGTTTTATCAAACATTTCTTGCCTTTTTTCCACATCTGCCAAAACGTCATACTCAGTGTAGGCTATCCCTTTTTCCTTCAAAAAATCTTTGGCCAAGTGGCAGAAGTGACAAGTCGGCGTTGAATATATTTTTACATCTTTCATATTATTTAAATTAATTTATAATTTTTTTACAACTTACAAGAGGTTCATTCTAGCATAAGTATCAAATGCGTCAAAACAGAAACGAACCCGCCAAGTTTTGACGGGTTCTTATTTTTCTAGTGACGCTTCCACTCGTACTTTTCACCTTTGCGCAGGGCGTCAGCCATCTTAAGTTCATCAAGAATACCGTCAATAAGATCATAGTTTTCGGCCTCAGTGGCACTAACCCATTCACATTTATCGGTCTCATCTTCTTGCAGTTTTACTTCACCACTTTTAAAATCAGCAAGACAAGAGATAACTACTGAAGCCGCACCGTCTTTGTGTTCAGTCGCCAAGGATGTCACATAACGCACATGCTCAATCTCAAGCCCAACCTCCTCTTTGATTTCCCTAGTTAGGGCCTTTTCCAAAACATTGTACCAGTAATGCTCAGTCTCTTTGGGATAGCCCATAAAGTCTTCGGGGTCCAGATGCCCTCCTGGGACTGTCCACATCCCTGGAAATCGCTTTTTGTTTGGAGAACGACGAGTAATAAGGTATTTGCCCTCCTTATTAGCAATTATCGCCGTTATTACTACTTCAAATGGAACATATTCTTTTGCCATATGATTTTGCGAAATCATGTCGCACGATACCGTCCTTTGGAGTGCGACTTTAATTAAAAATTAAAACTGAACTTTAACTGGTTCACGAGCCGCTTCATTGCCTTCCAAATCAAAAAATTCCATTTTAGAAAAACTAAATGTCTTGGCGACAAAGTTTGATGGAAAGGTGTCGGTCGCAATATTTAGGTCACGAACATTGGTATTGTAAAATCTTCGAGCGGCTTGGATTTTATTTTCTGTATCAGCAAGTTCTCTTTGTAATTCCAAAAAATTTTGATTAGCTTTCAAATCAGGATAAGCTTCAGCCACCGCAAAAAGGGATTTGAGTGCATTGCCGAGCATATTTTCCGCTCCAGCTTTTTCGGCGAGTGAGCCAGCGCCCATCGCCATCGCTCGAGCTTTGGTCACATTTTCAAAAGCCGTTGATTCGTGAGTAGCATAACCTTTGACAGTGCTAACAAGATTTGGAATGAGGTCATAACGGCGCTTCATTTGAACTTCAATATCACTCCAAGCCTCTTTGGCTCTGGTGATGAGACGGATAAATTTGTTATAAGCAAAAATAAACCAAAAAACGGCAATGGCTACAAGTATTAAAACAACGGTTGAAAATGTCATATGATTTTGCGAAATCATGTCGCACGATACGTCAATTGGAGTGCGACTTTTTTCACTATTAATTATAATTAGAAGTATCATAGCATAAAAAATTAATTATGGAAAAAAGAAGAGCCCCTCAAATTTATGGTTTGAGGGGCTTAGCTTAACGGAACACGGTCTTCATTATACACTGACCAGCGCGTCGGGGGTTTGTTGTCCCCCCGGCGGCTGGGGCTCTTGCTGTAGCGCGGACATCTGATAACGCGCCATCTACCTACTATTATAGCAAATCCACAGAATCTGTCAACCCCTTTTTGCATTTTCTTTTTTTAAGCACCAAAAAATGGCTTTGTTGAGCCATTTTTTGATTTATGATTATAATTAATCTCCTGCCAGCTTCTTATTCTAACCTTCCCCCTTCCCCTTCCTTACCTTAAGGAAGGGGTGACTGTTATTTATTATTCTCTCTGAACTATAGAACTAGTTGCACGGTACCCTCCTTAAAGTAAGGAGGGTCGACACGAAGTGCGGGGAGGTTAGGTTTAGGGAGGCTGTTCGAGTTTTTTAATATCCCATCTCTTCTCCGCCGTGATTATGAGGTTTTGGAGGTTCTGGTTTATCAGCGATAGCAGCTTCAGTAGTGAGTAAAATTGCAGCGGCAGAGGCGGCATTTTGAAGCGAGGTGCGCGTGACTTTGACCGGATCAATAATTCCCTCTTTGATCAAATCGTCTGAAAACATTTCGGTCATAGCATTGAAACCAGCGTTTTCCTTATCAGATGACATTATTTTTTCTACTGCCACCGAACCATCAGCGTTGCCTGTGTTTAAAACTATCTGTCGTAGTGGTGCTTCCAAGGCTTTCAAAACAATTTCATAACCGAGCATAATCTCTGGAGTAGCAAAATCTTTTGCTTTTTCCCCGCGCATTTTCTTTATAACTCTGATGAATGCACTCCCACCACCAGCGACGATACCTTCAGCAATAGCCGCCTTCGTTGCCGCAACCGCATCTTCAATTTTTAATTTCAAATATTTCATTTCGGTCTCTGTCGCTGCTCCCACTCTGATGACCGCGACTCCCCCTGAGAGTTTGGCAATCCTTTCGTCCACTTTTTCTTTATCATATTTTGAATCCAAGGTTTCTTTTTGTTTTTTGAGGGCTTTGACTCTGTTATCAATGGCAGTTTTGCCACCCTTGCCTCCAACAATAATGGTACTGTCTTTTGTAGACAAAACTTTTGATGCTTTGCCAAGCATATCCACGGTCGCGCTCTCTAATTTAACTCCCAAATCTTCAGAAACAACTTTAGCGCCGATAGTGACTGCAATGTCTTCCAACATTTCTTTTTTCCTATCACCATAGCCCGGAGCCTTGACAGCCAAAACTGAAAATCCACCACGCAATTTATTAACTATAAAAGTTGAGAGTGCTTCGCCGTCTACATCATCAGCCACAATCACCAATTCTTTTTTGCCGCTTTGAGCCAATGCTTCAAGCAGTGGCAAAATCTCTTTAACCGAAGAAATCTTACGGTCAGTAAGCAAAATTGGTACATCTTTGTATTCAGCCTCCATCCTCTCCGGATTGGTAATCATATAAGGGGAAACATAGCCTTTATCAAATTCCAAACCTTCCACCACTTCAGAATCTACTCCAAAAGTTTGTGATTCTTCAACAGTGACTACCCCATCTTTACCAACCTTCTCTATCGTCTCAGCAATAATAGAACCAATCTCTTCAGATTCGGATGATATATTGGCCACTTGCCTTATCTCCTCTTTATTTTTAATCGGCTTAGCGATCTGAACCAAAGTCGTCACCGCTTTAGCCACCGCTTCTTCAATACCCATGCGCAAACTCATGGCATTGACTCCCATACTTGCGTGCTTCAGACCTTCACCTATGATCGCTTGAGCCAAAATGACAGAAGTAGTGGTGCCGTCGCCCGCTACATCGTTGGTTTTGTTGGCAACCTCTTTGATAATCTCGGCGCCCATATTTTCAAATTTATCAGAAAGTGTAATCTCTTTAGCGATAGAAACCCCGTCATTGGTAATAGTCGGCGCACCATAACCTTTGTCCAACACGACATTTCGGCCACGAGGACCGATCGTTATTTTCACCACATCAGCGACAGCGTCAACGCCTCTTTTCAAAGCCTTCCTTGCCTCTTCATTAAATATAATTATTTTACTCATTTTTATTCGTAGTTATTCGTTAATAAATTCGCTACTTCGTATTAATTATCGCTAATATATTTTCTTCTTTTAAAATATAATATTCTTCTCCATCAAGCTTAACTTCATCATAACCGTATCTGGAAAATACTACTTTGTCGCCCACTTTGACTGAAAGAGGAATCTTCACTCCATCGTCCCACTTGCCATCACCGACCGCCACAACAATACCTTGCTCGGGTTTCTCTTTGCTAACTGTATCAGGAATAATGATTCCCGAAGAAGTAGTGTTTAAATCTTCTGCCAAAATTGGTTTAAGCAGAATCTTATCAGCTAACGGCTTGATACCGAAATCCTGTTTAGGACTAACTTTTTTGACTGTTTTTTTGCTTTTCTTTACGATTTTTGCCTTCTTTTTCATTATTTTTTTCATATTTTAATATAATTATTAGATCTGATAAGCGTCAGTATTATAGTATATTTTCATACTATTGCAAGAGTTTGAAGCAAAAAATATTTGCAAGAAATTGCCAATATGCTACACTATCCTCAACAAAGAAATGCTGTCATACATCCAAATAATACTGGCGGTTGTGCTCACTGTACTTATATTGATTCAGCAATCTGAAGGCTCTTTGGGAGCCGCTTTTGGCGGTAGTGGGATGGATAGCGTCTCACGAACTAGACGCGGTCCGGAACTTTGGATTTTTAGAGGTACTATCATCGTCGCTTGTCTTTTTGTTGCTTCAACTCTCTTGAATTTGATATACTAAAATTTCACTAAACATATCTACCTAAAATCCCGTTAGAAGTCGCGGAAATAAAAAACGGGATAATTTATGAAAAATTCTATTAATTAATAAACTTCGAATTACGATAATGAAATTTCCTACTTCTAACGGGAAAAACAAAATAGTATCCTTTTTTAGTGCCCTTTTTGTCGACCTACGACATTTTAATTTGTTAACAAAAATTGAAAAGGTAGTAGCAAAAATGAGTATTTCAGAAAAAATATTTTTTTATATTGTTTCTTTTGTTGTGGTTATAAGTAGTTTGATTCTATTGTTTCGCCTTAACAACACATTTCTAGTTGAGGTTCCAAGCTATGGCGGTAATTTTACTGAGGGTCTTATCGGCTCACCCCGCTTCATCAACCCCATTTTAGCTATTTCTGATACCGACAAAGACCTCTCTTCTATAATTTATTCTGGCCTGTTAAAAAATGGTGAAAATGGCGATTACGAACTTGACCTTGCTGAGCACTTTGAAGTAAGCGACGGCACTGTTTATAATTTTACTATTAAAGACAATGCCTACTTTCATGATGGCAGACGAGTGACGGCTGACGATATCATTTTCACAATTAACAAAATCTTAGACCCAGTTATTAAAAGTCCCAAAAAATCCACTTGGGAAGGTGTGTTGGTAGAAAAAATAAATGATAAAGAAATTAGGTTTACACTTAGCAAGCCTTATACTCCTTTTCTAAACGCTCTCACCATCGGTATATTACCAAAACATATTTGGGAAAATGCTTCTTCTGAAGAATTCCCTTTCAGTCAATTTAACATTGACCCGATTGGTTCTGGTCCATACAAGATTGAAAAAATCACTAGAAATTCTGGGGGTATACCCACCACAATCACCCTTGGTGCATGGAACAAATACGCTCTCGGTCGCCCAAATATCAAATCAATTAATTTCAAATTTTTCCAAAATGAAACTGCTCTCTTGAAGGCTTTTAACAATAAAGAGGTTCAGAGTATGGCCGGGTTAAGCCAAGTGGCGGCCCAACAAATCATTGCTGATAAAAAGTTGGTCAAAGAGACGACTTTACCAAGAGTTTTTGGAGTATTTTTCAATCAAAATGTGGCGCCAGTATTTTTGAACAAAGAAGTTAGAGAGGCTCTGAGTATCGCTACTCCCAAAAACAGAATTGTGGACGAAGCTCTGTCAGGTTTTGGTCGGGTCATCAACGGTCCGACACCTGATTCAACCGAAACAGATTTAGCAAAGGCAAACGGCAATATTGAAGAAGCCAAAACAATCCTCCTAGATGCTGGATGGAAACAAAACGAAAACGGTATTTTGGAAAAAAAGACCAAAACAGAAACCATTGTCCTACGATTTTCGATTACGACCTCAGACACACCCGAGCTTAAAAAAACAGCTGAAATTTTGAAAGAAAGTTGGGGTCAAATCGGCGCCGATGTTGAAATAAAAGTTTTTGAGGCTGGCGATTTGAGTCAGAATGTTATAAAATCAAGAAAATACGACGCTCTCCTTTTCGGAGAAGTTGTTGGATCTCATAGCGACCTTTATCCATTTTGGCATTCATCGGAGAGGAATGACCCCGGGCTCAATATCTCCCTTTATACCAACATCACCGTTGATAAGATGCTTGAAGA
>Ga0208958_1004291_pt1 | contig 10355 bp, 8 predicted proteins | sample RifOxyB1_FD_184032 | JGI IMG/M metagenome (GOLD analysis project Ga0208958, IMG submission 184032) | Soil microbial communities from Rifle, Colorado - Rifle Oxygen_injection B1 (SPAdes) | ecosystem: Environmental > Terrestrial > Deep subsurface > Rock core/Sediment | place: Rifle, Colorado...
CGCTGCGCGTGCAGGCGAGCGACGAGCCCACCGGCACCGCCGGCATCTACGTGGACGCGCACGGGCGCAACACCATCGTCATCGGTGCCGGCGCCAACGCGATACTGTCGGCCGACTTCGTCGCCAGCCAGGCGGACGCGCTGGCGACGGCCGGTGTGGTGCTGGTCCAGTTGGAATCGCCTGCCGACGCGGTGCTGGCCGCACTGCAGGCCGCACGGCAGCAGGGGGCCACCACGCTGCTGAACCCGGCGCCGGCCAACGCCGCGACGACCACCGAACTGCTGGCGCATGCCGACGTCATCACGCCCAACGAAACCGAGTTCGCGGCGCTGCTCGCCCGCCACCTGGGCGAGCGCATCAGCGCCGACGATGTCGCCACCCTCGATGGCGTGACCCTGCACCAGCACTGCCGGCAGCTGTTCCCGCACGGTACGGTGGTGGTGACGCTGGGCGCCACCGGCGTGTACGTCTCCCACCCCGAGGAGGCGTTGCGCGGCGATGCGCGGCCGCACTACCGCGTGGCCGCCGAAGCGGCGACGGTCGTCGATACGACCGGCGCCGGCGATGCCTTCAACGGTGCGCTGGCCGCGTCGCTGGCCGAAGCCTCGCCGCTGTCCTTCGCCGACCACGTGCGCTTCGCCAACCGGTATGCGGCGCTGTCCACCGAAAGGAACGGAGCCGCGCTGGCCATGCCGCTGCTGAGCGAACTGCAGGCACGCTTCGAGACCGTGGCCGGCTGAACAAGGGTCGCGGTCGAGGGCGCCGGCGGCCCGGAGCCTGCGGGCACCCTAGCTACTGATAACCATTCTCATTTAGAATGGTCGGGTCCGACATGCCCGATCTTTCTCCATGACCCTTCCGCTTCGCCTGAGCCTGCTTTCGCTTGCCCTCTCATCCGTTCTGAGTCCCGCTGCGGTTGCGCAGTCGAACGATGCCGTCCAGCTCGACCGCGTGACGGTCTCGGCCAGTACCAGCCGCATCCCCGATTCCGCCGCGGCGCTGCCGAACACCATCACGATCATCGATCGCCAGCAGCTGGAGCAGCAACTGGCGCTGACCCAGGACCTGTCCCAGGTCCTGGCCAACCTGATTCCCGCCTTCACGCCCTCCCGCCAGAAGCTGACCAACGCCGGTGAGAACCTGCGCGGCCGCAAGCCGCTGTACCTGGTCGACGGCGTACCGCAGTCGACGCCGTTGCGCGAAGGCGGACGCGACGGCCACACCATCGACCCGGCGATGATCGAGCGCATCGAAGTGATCCACGGCGCCAACGCGCTGCAGGGCCTGGGCGCCTCCGGCGGCATCATCAACATCATCACCAAGCGCGCTCCCAGGAAAGACGGCGAGACGTTCCACGACGTCAGCGTCAGCGGAAGTGTCGCGGCCCCCAGGGAAGACGACAGCGCGGGCTACAAGGCGTCCTATGTGTTCGGCACGCGCCGAGGCGACTTCGACTTCGTCGGCGGTGCGTCCGTGGCCAGCGAGGGACTGTATTACGACGGCGATGGCCGGGCGATCGCCGTCAACGACGTCCAGGGCGACCTGATGGACGCGCGCAGCCACAACCTGTTCGCCAAGCTCGGCTGGAATCTCGACGGTCAGCGCCGGCTGCAGGTCAGCGCCAACCATTACGAGCTGCAGGGCAACAACGATTACCACACCGTGCCGGGCAACATCGCCACCGGCCAGCTGGCCACGTCCGCGCCCGGCGGCAGCGAAGGCGAAGGCGCGCGCAATCGCTCGACATCGGTGGTGCTGGATTACACCGACCACGACCTGGCCGGCGGCTTCCTGCAGACGCAGCTGTACTGGGTGGATTTCAAGGCCCTGTACGGCGGCAGCTACTGGGGCGATTTCTGGGGCGACGGGCGCGATCCGGACTGGTACGACCAGTCGCAGAATGCGTCGGAGAAACTGGGCGGCAAGTTCAGCTGGTCGCGCGGCGGCCTGTTCGGACAGGACCTGCGCGCCACGTTCGGGCTGGACCTTGCCCGCGACAGCACCTACCAGGAGCTGGTCTACGCACAGATCGACTGGGTGCCGGAAACGACCTACGAATCGGTCTCGCCCTTCGTGCAGGCGGAATGGCGGATCGCCGACGCCTGGCTGCTGACGGGCGGCCTCCGGCATGAGCGCGGCGAACTGCAGGTGGACGACTACCTGACCATCCCCGACCAGCGCACCGTGCCGGCCGGCGTGAAGGGAACCCGCTACCTGGTCACCGGCGGCACCACCCGGACCCGCGAGACGCTGCCGAACCTGGGCCTGGTGTGGGAAGCCACCGATGCGCTCAAGCTGTATGCGTCCTATGCCGAAGGCTACACCGTGGCCGACATCGGTCGCGTGCTGCGCGGCATCACCGCTGCCGGCCAGCGGGTGGACAATCTGGTCGACCTGCAGCCGGTGATCGCCGACAACCAGGAGATCGGCCTGGATTACGACGACGGCCGCTGGCGGGTGCACCTGGCCCTGTACCGCTCCGATTCGGACCTGGGCTCGCGGCTGGCCTTCGATACCGCGACGCAGACCTATGCGGTGGTCCGTGAACGGACCGAAATCAAGGGTTTCGATGGCAGCCTGTCGTACCGCTTCAACGACGGCATGCGCGCGGGCCTGGCCTACGCGCGCAGCGAAGGGCGCTACGACAGCAACGCCGATGGGCGCGTCGACAGCGACCTGCCGGGCATCAACATCAGCCCGGACCGGGTCACCGCGTTCTGGGAGGCGTCGTTCACGCCAGCGGTGGACGTGCGCCTGCAGGCGAGCAAGGCGCTGGACCGCGAATTCGACCTGCGCGGCAGCCAAGTGGCCGGCTTCGACGGGTACACCACGGTGGATCTGCTCACCCGCGTCAGGCTGCCCGTCGGGACACTCAGCGTGGGCGTCGAGAACGTCTTCTCCGAGCAGTACGTCACCTACTACTCGCAGAGCACGCCACGCAACGACACCTACACCGCCGGCCGCGGGCGGGTGCTCACGGTGGGCTGGTCGCACCGCTTCTGACCCACGCCGCCCATGCCCCGTATGCTCCCTCGCCAGGCCATGGCTTCGCCCCCCGCATGGCGTGTCCGCCCCGTGCTGAAGTGGCTGCACCTGTGGCTGGGACTGTCCGCCGGCCTGGTGTTCGCCGTGGTGTCGTTGACCGGCACGGTGCTGGCGTTCCAATCCGAACTGCTGCTGGCGGCGCATCCCGAACTCAAGCGCGACCGGCTGCCGCCGCTGGCGCTTCAAGGGCAGGCGTTGGCGCGGATCGTGGCGGGTGCGGAAGACGGTGGCTTCCGTTCCGTCGACCTGCCCTCGCCGCGGCTGCCTGCCTGGCAGGCGTTCGCCAGCAATGGCGAACGCCACTACTTCGATGCCGCCAGTGGCGAGCCGTTGCTGGTGCGCAATACCGGCAACGACGCGGTGATGTGGCTGCGCGACCTGCACACGCACCTGCTTGCCGGCGAGGCCGGCGAGCAGGTGCTGGGCGCATCCGGCATCGTGGCGCTGTTCCTGCTGTTGTCCGGACTCTACCTGTGGTGGCCGCGCCTGGCGGCAGTGGCCGCAAGCCTGCGCTGGCATGCGGGACCGCCTGCCCGCCGCTGGCTCAGCTGGCACCGCAGCATGGGGGTTCTCCTGCTGCCATTGCTGCTGGTGGTGACCTTCACCGGCGTGGCGATGGTGTACAGCCAGCCATTCCGGAGTGCGCTGCGCTGGACCTTCGCCGACGGGCCCGAGGTGGTGCCGCCCTTGCCGATCGAACGGACGACCACCGCCATCGATTGGCCGGCCGTGCTGCTGGCCGCGGCTGATGCGGTCCCGGATGGCAGCGAACTCCGTCGCGTCAGCCAGCCCGATGGCGACGACGCCCTGGTGTCGATCCGGTTCCGCGCTCCCGGCGAGTGGCATCCCAACGGCCGCAGCGTGATCTGGCTGGATCCCTACCGCGCACGCGCGGTGCAGGTGCACGACGCGACCGCGCAGGGCACCGGCGCCCGCATCAGCGAGACGATGTATCCGCTGCACGGCGGCTTCGTGGGCGGGCGCGCCTGGCAATGGGCCATCGCGGCCGCAGGCCTGTTGCCCGCCTTCCTCCTGGCCACCGGCTTCCTGTTCTGGCGCGCGCGGCGCCGCAGGCGCTGACCCTGCGGGCCGGCGGTACAATGCCGCCATGCAGATCGGCCCCTACCGCATCGACCCGCCGGTGATGCTGGCCCCCATGGCCGGCGTCACCGACAAGCCGTTCCGGCTGCTGTGCAAACGGCTGGGCGCGGGCATGGCGGTGTCGGAAATGACCATCAGCGACCCGCGCTTCTGGAACACGAACAAGTCGCTGCGCCGCATGGACCACGAGGGCGAACCCAGCCCGGTCAGCGTCCAGATCGCCGGCACCGAACCGGAACAGCTGGCCAACGCCGCGCGCTACAACGCCGACCACGGCGCGCAGATCATCGACATCAACATGGGCTGCCCGGCCAAGAAGGTGTGCCACGCCTGGGCCGGCTCGGCGCTGATGCGCGACGAGGCGCTGGTGGGCCGCATCCTGGAGGCCGTGGTCAAGGCCGTGGACGTGCCGGTCACGCTGAAGATCCGCACGGGCTGGGACTGCGACCATCGCAACGGGCCGACCATCGCGCGCATCGCGCAGGAAAGCGGCATCGCCTCGCTGGCCGTGCACGGCCGCACGCGCGACCAGCACTACACCGGGGTGGCCGAATACGAGACCATCGCGGCGATCAAGGCCGCGCTGCGCATCCCGGTGGTCGCCAATGGCGATATCGATTCGCCGGCCAAGGCCGCCCAGGTGCTGGCGAAGACCGGCGCGGACGCGGTGATGGTCGGCCGCGCCGCCCAGGGGCGCCCGTGGATCTTCCGCGAGATCGCGCACTTCCTCGCCACCGGCGCACATTTGCCCCCACCGACGCTGCACGAAGTGCGCGACATCCTGCTGGGCCACCTGCAGGCGCTGCACGCGTTCTACGGCGAACCGCAGGGCGTCCGCATCGCCCGCAAGCACCTGGGCTGGTACGCGAAGGACCGGCCGGAACAGGCCGCCTTCCGCGCCGTGGTGAACCGCGCCGAGACCGCCGGGGAACAGCTGCGGCTGACGCGCGACTATTTCGATGCCCTGATCGCCGGCGATGCGCTGCCGACGGCGGCCTGATCCTTTACCGGAGGCTAGCGTGACCGAATCCCGTTCGCCCTATCTGCATGGCTTCTCGCCGGTGGAGCAGGCCCGCCTGATCAAGCAGGCCCGCCTGCTGGAAAGCACGCTGTTCAATCACGTCGACTACACCGGCGTGCGCCGCCTGCTGGAAGTCGGCAGCGGAGTGGGCGCGCAGACCGAGATCCTGCTGCGCCGCTTTCCCGACCTGCACGCCACCTGCGTGGACCTCAACCAGGTGCAGCTGGATGCCGCGCGCGACAACCTGGCGAAGATGCCCTGGTGCCGCGACCGCTACACGCTGCAGCAGGCCGACGCCAGCCGCCTGCCCTACGGCGCGCGCGACTTCGACGCGGCGTTCCTGTGCTGGATCCTGGAGCACGTGCCCAACCCGGCGCGCGTGCTCAGCGAAGTACGGCGCGTACTGGCGCCGGGTTCGCCGATCTACGTCACCGAGGTGATGAACTCCTCGTTCCTGCTGCATCCCTACTCGCCCAATACGTGGCGCTACTGGATGGCGTTCAACGACTTCCAGTACGACAGCGGCGGCGATCCGTTCATCGGTGCGAAGCTGGGCAACCTGCTGCTGGCCGGCGGCTTCCGCGACGTCGTCACCGAGATCAAGACGGTGCATTTCGACAACCGCGAGCCCGCGCGGCGCAAGGACATGATCGCCTTCTGGGAGGAACTGCTGCTGTCGGCGGCGGACTCGCTGGTGTACGCCGAACGCGTCACCCAGGCGGTGGTGGACGGGATGCGCCAGGAGATGCGCGATGTGCAGAACGATCCTGACGCGGTGTTCTTCTATGCGTTCGTGCAGGCCCGCGCAACGGTTTACTGACGAAGGTGAGCGCACGGTAAACATGACCGGAGTCACCGTGCGTTACGGCACTGGGATACCGCCGTACAGGGCGCGACGATGTCCGCGCCGGTCCCCCTGCCGGCCTGCAGGTCACTGCAGCCACACGCGGTAATCACCTCCCCTGGAGGATCCCCATGAACGCAAGAACCGCATCCCTGATGGCGGCCGTTCTGGCCGTCGCTCCGCTCGCCGCGCACGCCGACGACTCCGTCGCCCAACTGGCCCATGAAACCGGCCTTACCGAACGCAATGTCCGCATGGTGCTGGGTGCGCGCACGCCTTACGCGGAGTACCGCGTCATGTACAGCCGCGTCGAGCGCCAGTTCAAGCGCGCGGTCGGCGAAGACAACTACGATCGCCTGATGCGCGGCGAATCCATCGTGATCGAACGCACCCGCACGCGGGAAGCCGTCGCCGCACGGGCGGCAAGGGCGCCGTCGGCGTCCGCCGCGCGGTCGGAACACGAAGGCGGCTGAACCCGCACACCGTCCCGTCGCACGGGATACCGCGTCAAGGACTTCCGGTTCCCGCTTCCGGCGCCGCACCCCCTGCAAGCCGGCCGGCCACCGGTCCCGCCGCGGGATCCCAGGTACGGCGCCACATGGCAGCCAGCAACTGGCGCACGCCTGCGCCGCCGGACACCGGTAACGACCACGGTCGCTGCAAGGGCGGGACGGGCTGCCATTGCCCGTCCTTCCGGGTCGCCACCTCGAACTGGAAGTTGTAGTTCGGCTCCAGCCCCATGCGCAGGTCCGACAGCACCAACCGGTCCTCGAGGACCTGCGCGCGCATGAAGCCGCGATTGAACCAGGACAGGCGGTCGACCGCGGGGATACCCCTGGCCTGTTCCAGCACCTGCACGTTGGAGGGATATCCGCGGAAGTGCATCCGGCCCTCATCGACCAGCACCGAGCGCTCGGCTTCCACATAGCCCGTCGGGGTCATCGCCACCACGCGCCACAGCAGCGTGTTGAACGGCATCGGCACCGAGAAGTACGGGGCATCGCCCAGGCCCATGGCAGCGAGCGTGCGTTCGGCTTCGCGCTCCACCATGGCCTTGGCCACCAGCGACCAGCCCAGATAGGCGCTGCTGAGCACCAGTCCCGCCGCCAGCGCACGCCCGGCGGCCGCGCGTTCGCGCAGGCACCACGCGGCCACGCAGGCGACCAGCAGCCAGACGGTGTAAAGGGGATCGATGATGAACACGCTGGACCACATCGTCGGTGGCGGGGACAGTGGCCACCACAACTGTGTGCCGTAGACGGTGAAGGCATCCAGCAACGGGTGCGTCACCAGGGCCAGCTGGATGGCCCAGAACCAGCGCGCCGGCGAGGATGCGACGCGGCCGTGCCCTAAGCGTTTGAACAGCCACCACACCAGCCAGCCGACCAGTGGCAGCACGAACAGCGAATGGCTGAAGCTGCGGTGCACCGTCATCAAGGTGACCGGATTGTCGGAGAACAGCGCGATGGGCAGGCTGTCCAGGTCCGGCAGCGTACCGAGGGCGGCGCCGGCGAGCAGCGCGGCACGACGATGGGCGGCGGGGGCGATGACGGCGGCGACGGCGCCACCGAGCACGATCTGGCTGAGGGAATCCATGCGGCGATCCTAGCAGCCGCCCGTGGGATGGCTCACGCCGCGCGCGGCACGTCCTGCGGTACCAGACGCAGGCGCGGGGCGACCTCCGACAGGACCTGCCCGGTGTGCGAGAGCAGGCACAGGGTGCCGTCGGCCTCTTCACTGAGCGCGGTAAGGCTTTCCACCCAGTCGCCATCGTTGGCGTACAGCAGACCGTCGCGCTGGAGCAGCGACGCGCGATGGATATGCCCGCAGACGATGCCGTCGAGCCCACGCCGCCGCGCATCGTCCAGGCCCGCCTGCACGAAGCGCGCGATGTAGCGCTCGGCCGCATCGCTCTGCCGCTTGAGGTACTCCGCCAGCGACCAGTAGCGCAGGCCCAGGCGGCGACGCAGCTGGTTGGTCAGGCGGTTGCCGGTGAGGATGCGGTAATAGAGCCAGTCGCCGAACTTCTCCTGCAGGCCGCCGAAGTGGGTGACGCCGTCGTAATCGTCGCCGTGGGTGACCAGCAGCCGGCGCCCGTCCAGCGTGGTGTGGATCGCACGGCGACGCACCTGCATGGCCGGCAGCATCAGGCCGCAGAAGCGGCGGATGGGGCGGTCGTGGTTGCCCGGCACGTAGACCAGTTCGGTCCCGTTGCGCGCCAGCGCGTGCAGCGCTTCCACCACCCGGTTGTGGGCGGCGTCCCAGGACGCGCGCCGCTGCGCCATCCACCACAGGTCGACGATGTCGCCGACCAGGTACAGCCGCCGGCAGTGCAGCCCGGCGAGGAAGTCGGCGAACTCGGCCGCATGGCAGTGCTTGGAACCCAGATGGACGTCGGAAACGAAGACCGCGCGCCGCATCGAGCGTGGCACGGCCGGCGGCTTCATGCCGCCGCCTCCGTCGGCCGCCACGCCTGGCCCAGGTAGCGTTCGCGCTTCTTCGGCCGGATGCGGTGCAGGTCCACTTCGATCAACCCGTCGATGGAATCGCTGAAGTCCGGGTCCACCCCGAACGCGAGGAAACGCGCTCCGCCCGGCTCGCAGAGCTCGGTGTACTGCTTGTAGAGCATGGGCACGGTGGCGCCCAGCATGTCCAGGTTGGTCTTCAGCACGCGGAAGGCGGTGTCGGCTTCCAGCGTGTCGAAGCAGGGCGGCGTGGCCGTATAGCGGAAGGGGTGGCGCGAGCGCGCCTCGCCGTTCGGATCGCCGTAGTAGTGCGCGTAGTACGCCACGATCTGTTCGCGCGCATGCAGCGGCAGCGCCGCGCTCATCGACACCGCACCGAACAGGTAGCGCACCCGCGGATGCCGCCGCAGGTAGGCGCCGATGCCCTGCCACAGGTAGTCGATGCTGCGGCTGCCCCAGTAGTCGGGCACCACGAAGCTGCGGCCCAGTTCCATGCCCGCGGCCAGGCGCGGCAGCGCGTCCTCCGCATAGTCGAACAGCGAAGCCGTGTAGAGGCCCTTCAGGCCCTGCGCCGCCAGCACCGGTGCACCGCGTGCCAGCCGGTAGGCGCCTGCGATCTTGCGTTGCGCCGCATCCCACAACACGATGTGCTCGTACCAGGTGTCGAACGCGTCCACGTCCATGCGCTTGCCCGTGCCCTCGCCCACCGCGCGGAAGGTCAGTTCGCGCAGGCGGCCGATCTCGCGCAGCAGCGGCGAGCCGCCGGCCAGCCGGCCCACGCAGATCCGCTTGCCGTCGGTGGTTTCGCCCAGCACGTCCAGCGCATCGATGCAGGCCGCCAGCGCGTCCGGCGCCAGCGCATCGACCAGCGGCTCCTGTACCTCGGCCGGGGGCGCCACACGCCTGGCCTCGCGGCGGCCGAGCGCGTACAGCCCCTCGCGCACCTGCCGGATCAGGGTGGCGGGGTCGATGGCCGGATCCAGCTGCAGCGGCTGGCCCACGTGCAGTTGCAGGCGACGCTGGCTGCGGCGGAACATCTCGCGCGCCAGCAGCGCCGTGCCCGCCGGCTTGAACAGCGCCGATGCGCCGTAGAAGAACGCGGAGTTGCGCGCCACCACGCGCACCGGCAACACCGGCGCCCCGGTCGCCCGGGCGAAGCGCAGGAAGCCGCGGCGCCAGCGCGTGTCGCGCACGCCGCGCGGGCCCAGGCGCGAGACTTCACCGGCCGGAAACACGATCACGCACTGCTCGGCTTCCAGGGCCTGTTCGACCGCGCGCACGCTGTCGGCACCGGGCTTGCCGCCCAGGATGCGCACGGGCAGCAGCAGGGAAACGATGGGCGCGATGCCGGCCAGCATGTCGTTGGCGACGATGCGGACATCGCGGCGCACCCGGCCCACCATCTGCAGCAGCGCCAGTGCATCGAGCGCGCCGGAAGGATGGTTGGCGACGATCAGCAGCCGACCCTGCGCCGGGATCCGGCGCGCGTCTTCGTCGGCCACGGCGGGCCGCAGGTTGAGGTGGTCGATGGCGGCGTCGACGAAGTCCAGGCCCTGCAGGTGGCCATGGTCGGCGAGGAAGGCGTAGGCCTGGTCCAGCCGGGACCAGCGGCCCAGGGTGCGCAGCAGCGGACCGGTCAGCCGCGCGCGGCGGCCACGGAACCAGCGGGGATAGCGTTCGGCGATCTGGCGTTCCAGCGGGTGCATGGGCAGGGGCTGGCGGCGGGGTTTCGCCGCGCAGCCTGCGCCTGGCCGGCGACAGCACGGTTTCCGTTTTCTGGCAGTCCGGTGACAGTCCGGGCGCCCGATTCCGCTTAACCCCCGGCAACCCTGAACAGCGCAGAATGCACGCACCGCCCCCGGCGTGTATCATGCGCGCC
>Ga0208958_1004296_pt1 | contig 10349 bp, 2 predicted proteins | sample RifOxyB1_FD_184032 | JGI IMG/M metagenome (GOLD analysis project Ga0208958, IMG submission 184032) | Soil microbial communities from Rifle, Colorado - Rifle Oxygen_injection B1 (SPAdes) | ecosystem: Environmental > Terrestrial > Deep subsurface > Rock core/Sediment | place: Rifle, Colorado...
AATTCCAATGCAGGGTGGGCCATTCAATAGAAAGGTCTGGTTCGAAAGGCTTGTAACTCTGTGTCGGAGTAGGGGGCACCCACCAATAGGGGTAGATATTAGCAGGAGAGTTCGTTGTGAGATAGAAGCTTTCCGTGGTAAAGGTTATTGGGCTCCGATAGAGCAGACTAGCTTCCGCAAGCTTGAAATCACCCCAATCGGGAATTCCCATTGGAGTCTGATAGTCTGTATACTTTCCAAGAGCTGGGAACTTGGGGGGCATCAATGCAGAGAGTTCATCTACCGCACCTTCTACACTCCTGGTGATGAACTGATCTCCTGGATGCCCGTCGATCTTTACTGTGGACGCATTATGGGAAGACTGTGGTTCGATCACATGAGCAGTCGTCCCAGACTTAACTCCACCATACTGGACCCCCCAGGCACTATCTGTATCAGCAGTGTGGGTGAGGTTTCCACTTCCATCTATGCCATAGTTGGGGGCTGTGACCTTGGGCCGTCCCCCACCCGTCTTGATGCTCTTAGGATCGGTTGATTTGGGCATTTGGCTATTCTCCCGCCAGTAGGATCAAGTTACGAGTACGATACACCGCTATACTACATCTGTTGTTCGCTAGAGTGTCGTCAAACTGGATGTTATTCTCATCATCCAATTCTGCGAATCTGCTTGCTACAAGCAAAAGCAGCTCATTCTTACGGAACAGAATCCCACGTCCAGGTGCAGCCGATTTGGCATCTGCTGTCGCTCTTGCCAGGAATGGGAACATAACCTTATGTCGGACAATCCCTGAAAGGTTCTGGCTGATAATGGTGGGGCGGTAAGAAGTGGCATCCGTATAGGGGTAGTATGCCCGGAAGTCCAGATCCTTACGTGGCCTCTGGCTATCCACTGCACCACCAATCACCAACTCATTCGTTCCGTCTGCCTGGACAAAGGGGTGGAGAGCAAGAAGACCCGTGTCGGACTCGAAATCAGCAATAGATGTATGTGCCAATCCGGCGAAGTACCATTCCTCAGTCAAACCATTACCAGCAGGATCGTAAACTGTTACCCCGTCATTGATCGGAATCTGATCAAGAGGAGCCGTGTAGGGGAATGCATCCTGTGTATTCCCCATACCTCGCTGCCCCGTCCACAGGTTTCCATCCATAAGGAGTGGCTCTACTGTCAACTCCGTGGGAAGCGTCCCTGTAGAGACTGCATTAGAAATCTCCCCTGCCTTGGTTCCCGCTGTTTGGGGGGCGTTGCTCCTGAAGTAGCACGATATCTGATAGCCTGTAGCCCCGTAGTTCGGAATGGGGTCTTGCGAGTAGTAGGTTACAGTACACGCCGTCTGTTCGGCCGAAATGGGGATAGCCCCAGTCACCACTATCTTGCGAGAACTAGAGCCAAACTCTGAGGCTGCTGCATCGATCACAGGGTTGGTTCCGGCTGGACCATCAGCCACTGCATACAGAGCCGTGTAGTCTCTGCCCCCGTAGACACGTCGAGGATAGATTAGCGTATCAGTGTTCCTACTGACAAAAGTATCGATGATGATCCCACCTGCAGCATTGTTTGCCACATACTCCAGGGCCGTCTCTCGATACCCCTCTCGAAGCATCTGCCCTAGGGGTTCTGCCATGTCCCCGGGTCTTTGAGTCTGGTCGCTCTCAAAGATAGCCTGATTCCGTCCAGCGGCCCTTCCATACGGGAACACAGTAGGCGCCGGAGAGAGCTGAACATCCGGAGTATCTGTCAAGCCGCTGCCTAAAGGATACTGGACTTCAAATTCGATAAAGATCCGTCGTTCAGACCCTTGATCCGCTGCATCGCCCAGGGACAGGACCACCTGATGCTCCGGTGAACCTGCAACCGCCAATCCTTCTGTAGTCAAACTGGGGTTGGCATCCAAAGTGATAGTTACATGATCCGTTCCTAGCCCCACTATCACGGTAGGCTGGACATGCTGATCCATAGGACCAGCCGGACCATCATAGTTGCCTTCATCATGATAGATGGAAACCACATCCGTGATGATAGTGCCTGGAGGCATACATTGGGTCACTGAAAGAGTCGGGGGGGCACCCGAGATAGGCGTTCCACCATCATATGTAGCCCCTGAAGTTACAGCAGAGAAGTTGGCTAGATTCCAGTGTAGGGCGTCCCCCTCTTCCCACCGATACTGAGAGAAGAACCCTGTAGTGTTCTTGACCACATATTTCCCGTTGTTGATAACTCCAGGCCCGCCATTCCCAACCACAGTGCCCCCGATTCCAGCAGGAGCATCTAGGGTGGCATCATAGGGGATCGTGAAAATGGTGGGTGAAATGATGCCATTGACGACCCAGGCACCAATAAGGTTGACGTTCAAGGCTCCTGCAATTGTAATGGGGTCCCCAATCGCAAGACCATGAGCGGTTGCCGTAGTAATCTGTACGGGGTTGGAATTGTCAGAGGCATTGATGTTTCGAGAGTACGTCGTTCCAACCTGGCGATCCCTTGGGTAGAAGGCAACAACCACCCGCTCAGAGACGGGCTGATCCCCGAACCGTCTAGAGACGTGATCAAAGTTTCGTATCAGCACACCCCTATTAGTGGTGCCTGAGACGGGAGCAACACCACCAAGGGGACCAGATCGCCCCACCTCATTGCAAACTAGATGCTGTGTGGAGATATCTCCCGAACCATTACCCAAAGTTTGCTTATCTGCCCCATCTATGGCCCAAGTCTTGTAATTCCCATCCAAAAGGGATTGCATCTGATGCTGCAATTCCATTTTCAAGTCGAAACTAGACGGGGAGACTGAACGTCTCAGGTCCAGGATGTCCTGGATGTTGATCGCATCGTTGAATGCACCATCGGGTCTATCCGATGTATTGGCTGGAATAGGAACCCCAAGGTGGGGATGAACCGGAACCAAAGCATGGTTGTAGTGAAGCCCACCATTGGTATTATTCAGGGGATCAAAGTAGTCATCATTCCGTCTGAACACCATGCAAATCGGAATAGCGTACACGAATCCATCCAACGTACCCAAAGCCACCGCAGATACCGATGAACCATCTCCTGCAATCCAAAGTCCATTATCTACCACACCATAATCCGTCGAATCCGTATTCAACCAAGTGGTTGAGTTATCGGCCGGAACAAAGGGATAGAGTGCTACGGGAGCTGCCTGAGATCCCTGAGCTAGAATAGCAGTTGCACCTGCTGCTGAGAACCCATCCGGATTGACATCATGGGCCACGGCATTAGCAGACCCTGATGCACGGATACGATACTGCACTTGGATACGCTGTTCCGTCTCTACATCAATAGTGGGGTCTGCAATGTCATCTGGTAGCCCCACGGTCACAGATGAGAGAACATTCCCATGCCTATAGACTGTTTCCTGATCCGGCTTATGCAGCCTGTCCGCACCTCCTGTAAGAGCAGCACCGGACAAAACGAAAGTAGCCGGGGCGGAAGTAGCTAGAAGGATAAGGTTTCCAGCCGCACCAGGAGTAGCAGCCTTTACTGTGACGGTATCAGTACCACCCGCTGAGTTGGTTGTAGTAACCACGTTAAGGTTGATACAGGCTGCCAAGGCAGCTGCTGTGACGATGGTATTGCCCACTGTGATGAGGAACTCATTGGGGAATCCTGGGGCTAACCGGGCTGTCACAGGTATTCCATCGACAGTCACGACATCACCATCTCCAGGGTCTGCCGTTACCTCGATCGTCCCTGAAGCCCGAGGAGATGGGGCAACTAGCGTCTGCCAGACTTCAAGGAACACAAAGTCAGTACGCTGATAGGTGGGGGGAGCCCCCGGGACGGATGGGGCTGTCAACTGGACTATGTTTGTGTCTGCTGTATTGGTAGCCGTGAACTCGACCACTACGGGGAACCCTGCCACAATAGCAGTCTTTCTCGTCAAATAGAAGGCATTGGCTACAAAAGCAGGATCAGTCGTAAGGGGGCAAGTGTAGTCAGAGTACCCATCGGCCCGTGTAGGAGCACGTAGAAATCCAGAAGGGCATGTCTTGAGGCCCAGCAGTTGTTGAGTGTAGAGACCAAGCTCACCCGTCATATTGTAGGCAGCATCTGTATTGGGGAGTCCAGTCTGACCAACAACCCCAACCCAAGAACGATCACCCATCTTCAAGTTCCGAGAAACTTGGTTGGGGTCGGTAGCTACCAAGCTGCTGTAGAACTTGTCTCTATCTTTCAGTGCCATATCGGGCTACTCCTCACTGAACCATCAATCTAAAATGTGAGTCTCCAAGTAAGCGTCAATACTGCATTTGCTGGTTTAGTAACCACCCCGAACGTTAGGTAATTACAAAGGACATCATAACTCGTTATGTCCAGGGTGACGTCACGAGTTGGGTAGTTGTTGGGGTTGATATTTTTGATCAAAGGGTTGTCACTGACGGTATTCATGACCCCCATTTCATTCAAGGGGCCAACGGCCTCACCATTTCCAAATGATGTGGTGAAGTCAACTACATTGGTGGGGTAACCGACAGCCACTCCACTAGCACTACGGAAAGTAGTGGCCGAGAAAGGCTTACGTGCTAGCTCAGCGTTCAATTTGCGCTGCTTCTCGTCTGGTGCATCCGGAGAAAGAAGTGCCCCTGTTGCTCCGGTGCCTACAGCCAACATGTTGATACCATGGTTTGGTTCTGTACTGTCTTTGGCCAGACGTGCCATTTGGATGCCACAATCCAAAGTGATGATTTGGGGTTGCTCCCAATGGGCAAGCACTTCGCCAGTATCCGAATCCACCATATGGAGAATGAACCGTCCATGCGGTTTCTTGACTGCATCTTCATGGAACAGGTGGAATCCCATAGCTACCTGATCCTTGGGTTGGCCAACTTTATCTCTGAAGATCATTGTGTGAACCTCATTCTTTCAAATGTCGAGGTGGGATTTCCGGGAATTCCAAGGGTCTTACATCCTAACCAATCCCCTCTCGAAAACAGGGACGGAGATCACAAAGCGCAAGAAACCTAAATCAATCCGTCAATCCCACCAAACCTCTACCACTCTACCGTCTATAACGTTTCTAACGACTCCTAGTTAGCAGAGCCCAAGTTCCAACTGTACCGCCCAGCAGCGGGTAGAGCAGAACCCCCCACGAATGTACGGCCGCTACCAGATACAGGAACACCCGTTGGTTGAGCCGTAGATGCCCCATAAAAGCACGAACCATGAGTGAAGGGCAATCCCACAGGGACACCCCCAATCTCAGGCCCTATGATCTCTTGGGGGCCTGGAATGAGCGAATTCATCCCGCCCCACGGTCCAAATCTCGAATAGTCCCCACCTACTTCAAAGGTGGCATAGACGTTACCATGTCCATGGGCTGGGGGGACTACTGGCACTCCACCGATAGTTGGTGTACCGTTAGGGCTCGGTAATGGGTCACCTACATGTTTCGTCGGCGGGAACTCATCGGCGTAGACATTCAAGATGTCCACTTCGGTAAGATCCTGTGACACGAGTCCTATTGCATCGGTCAGGACAGATGTCATAGACATCTTCCACTGCAACTCCAGGTTCAAACCCCCCTCACCGAGGACTTGTGCCTTATCTGCCCCTAATGTGGGATAGAAGATCGATGTCCCTGGCCCAAAGGTGCCCCCTATGAAACCACCCCCAGAAAACAGACGGAACGATGCCTGAGAGAACCCCTTCTTGGGCGAATTGAGTTTTTCGTTGAACAAGGCGCCACTCAAATCTATCTCAGCCCATTCATCAAATGGTGTCTTGATGAGTCCCGTCTGGCCCCCATTGGTGACTTGAGTGAAAGTCAAGTCTGTGTACAGGGCATCTGGGTCCGCCGAGAAATCCCGATATCTATAGGGATTGTTGAAGATCGTATCTGGAGCACCCAATGGAGTCAGTGGGTTGTTTACCTGAGTGCCAAACTGCACGGAAGCAACATCTGGGCCTGCCTGATGCATCTGGTAAGGTGGTGTCCCTTCATTGAGCAAGATGCTAGAGTCCAGAAGGGGCTGCCCCTCCAGGTAAGTCATGGTGATAGGATTACCTGGAGCAAAGACGACTGTGATCGGAACATGATCCCCCGAGAAGGAAACCTCATTGCCTTCTGAATCAGGGACCAAAGAGATCAACTGTAGAGTGGGATCAAATGTCCAGAAAGTGGATGAAATGAGTTGCCCATTGTCTATGACAGAGAATACCCTTGACGCATTGATTCTTGTGGGAGTCAGAGTGACGTGCTTATTGTCCAGAGATGTGATCACCACATTCTCTGGGGTAACATCCCTTGTCTGTTCCGCCGAAGTAATGACACTGTACTGGTTGAAAACCATGTGTTCGGCTGAACGATAGTCCGTATCTTTCCAGTTGTAGATACGATAACGGACTTCCTTCCACCGCTGCTGACTCAAGGATTTGGGGTCCAGAGACCCAAAGCTTACTGACCCGAAAGTCTGTGCTGTAGTTACTCTAGGTATCCATTGGGTCTCGACACGAATCCAAGCGGCGGATGGCTCTGTAATGTCAGTAGCAAAGTCCCCAGTAAAGAAAGGCGGTAGCGGCAAATCCGGCCGGAAGACAGATACTCCCCACCCTGCATCCCAATGGATACGCACATCCATCTGACTTCGCCAGTCCATCTCTTCGATGATAGCGGATGGAGACGAGTTCAACTCATCTGTCACATCGGTACGTGGTATCTGCCAGGAATCTATGTCAGAAAGAGACCCACCCAGCCAGACCCCAATCGTTCTTTTGGCGTCCAGAGGTGGGGCCATGTGGTAGTGAACGTAGTCCCATAGAGTGGTAACGGAATCCGACTCGCACCCAAAGGCCACATCGTTGTGGACCGAGTAGGCATCGAAAAGGGCCAATCCTGTTGGGGGGTAGAGCACATCGTCAATGTAAAGCAGAACGTTTGACGCTTCCCAGTCAATCAGGACTCGATACGTATGGAACCCACCATCTGCCCAATTGAAAGTGTAGTCTTGAAGAGTTGGGCCGCTGGAGATGACGTTGGTGAAAGATACTACAGCAGTGGCCCCCACTTTCCGTAAGGTCAGGTTAACCAACTTGTTGTCGAACCCATCTCCAGCCGAACCACTCAAATAGATGCCCGTGTAGGCATTGGCAGAGAACGTGGTATCTGTCTTAAACCGTGCTTCAAGGACACGACTCTTGGGAATCGGGGGTGTCACCCCTGTCAAATCAATTGTACCCCGATAACCCCCCACGGAGCTTAAGGTGAGAGTCTTTATATCCACCCGTGCAGTAGGTACAGCAGTTGTGGCCAACCATAGGGTCGGATTCAACTCCCATGCCCGAGTTGGGTCATCCGTAGGCACATACAAACACGACGCCGAAACGGATGGGGCATCAACCAATCTACGGGGCAGCACCCCAAAAGCTTCTCGATAGAGCAAAGTGCCTAAAAGAACTTGCCGATTGGTGTTCTGTACTATTACCTGTAGGTCTCCCGACCCAAGGGTTCCCGAATCCACTTGGAAAGTGGTGTCTACATCGACATTGATTCCCGGTTGGATGAAGGGTTCGATACGAGCATACCCATAAGAGAAATCTTGCTGAGTGGATTCAGCTGTATGTTTCAATAGGAGTCGATTGGTCGGCCCCTCAATCTCATCGTACCCGAAGCCTTGCGTCCTGAACCATTCAGAGTTTGGGTCTTCCCTTGGGATGTCACTCATCTCAGAGGCTACAACCAGGCCCCTCCCATGGATAGCCCTTTGATCCGGCTGCACCCCATATCGGAAGAAAGACCACGTAGAGTTGTTAGTAGCCCAAGTGGAAAGGGACCCCCAAAACGCCTGTCCGTCTCCATCCGCTAAGAGCATCAAGTCAGTCTGTGCTGGATCAGGATAGGGGGTAGCCTTTGTCAATGACAGGAATGTCCCCGAAATATCCCCACTGACATAGAGGGTGCAAGTCCCCAATTTGGGATTGGCTGTGATCCGGTAAGTTAGGGGCTCTGAGAACACCACCTCGAAGTAGGTATCAAAGTATCTGTTCCCCCACCAATTGGGGTCAGCCGGGAAAGCACCTGAAATCGTGACAGTCGAATACCCATCGGATTGGACAGTAACAGAAGCCAATGTGTAGACACCTGTTTGGCTTCCCACGATGATCTGGAAACGATCCCCTGCAGACAGTCCCGTAGGGAGATTGGCAGTAAGAGCCTTGAAGGATGTGGTTGACAGTATTTCTATGGCAACCTTGGGGCCAACTTCCCAGGATGCAAACTCTTGGGGCTTTGTGGCGTCCTTCAACAAACCAACATGTTGGACACCATTCAGAACCAGACAACCCATGAGGAAAATTCTGCGGTTGTCATGGATACCAAATCCCACACCCGTGAAGACTCCATGAGGAACGTAAGAGTTGACCTTGAACCTACCTGCTACCACCGTGGCAGAAGGGAAAGTCAGATCAACTTCTCTGTACCAGACAGCAGCCGTTCCGACCCCATAGGAACCCGATTCGGTATCAATGACCGTATATGTCCCTGCCCCAACGTCAACATGCCCCAGATCCTCACCTAAAAGCGTCCATGGGGAATTGGCATCTGTAGGGAGAGTCAACCCATCGAAAGATACAGAAGTCGGATTGGGGATAGTCTCAAATCCAGGGACTGCTACAGAATGGGGGTTCTGGTTGAATAAGAGCAGTGTGGGATTGTTCATAGCGGCAGTATATGCCCTGTCCAACGCCATGAACCGATGCCCAATCAACAGAGGTTCCGGTCTGTCCACTGGCCCCATGACGAGTCGCATGGGGAAGGGCATCTGATCCGGACACCCCTTGGGGTGGGTCAAATCCTGTATCTGCTCACCATGTGCCGGAGGGTAGGTATGCCCCCCTGGGAAACTCCACTGATTGAACACAGACCCAATGGTGTTGTAACCGCCCATTGCGAAAATGGGGTTCAGCATCCATTTGTAGTCCACAGTGACCGTCATGGCCCCAGGGACCATCAGCGGAATTGGGATTACGGTCTCGATCTTCCCAATATACGGATTGACGGCTCGTACCTCTACTGCAACCCCATTGACTCGTACAGTAACGTCATTCTTGGTCGCTGGGGTTGGGTCACCCCAATCCTTGGTGAGAGGACCATGTTCTGTCAACAAGGCGTCCCTAGCTAAGAGCCCTGATCCTGCTAGAGTGCTGAGACTTCCGTGAAGGAAGTTCCATGCTGAAGACCACACGGTATCACTGGCAGTCACTGTTGCAAACAGGAGCTTGAAGCCCGCCAACTCATAACCAGCCAAGAGAGTCAGAGAGATGCCGGAGAAGGAACCGCCCCCGATGAAAGATGCTATTGCTGTAGTGACGAAAGGAACCCCATTCATAAGGAATGTGTAGGTGGATGCTTGTTGGTTCCTGACGATCGAAAGGGTCTTTGCCCCCCCCGTGCTCCAAGTCACAGCATACGTGCCCAACCCTGTGATACTGATTGCATCAGCCCCTGCTACTCGTGTGAGACGAATAGCCCCTACAGCATCGGTTCCGTCATCTGCTAATATCTCAGCAAAGGGCAGCCCATTCTGGAGCAATGGGAAAATCTGCATCCCAGCTGGATTGAACTCTATGTCCATCCGATAAGTAGATGTGTTTGTGACTTTCCCTGTACTGTCCCCAAATTGCCACCCGTAGGCATTGGCCAGCAATTTGGAGAGAGTGATGTATCCGCCCCCTACAGAAGTTGAACCAGTTCCTATAGTTGTACCTATAAAGGTGGTCGCTGCACTTGGAAGGTAAGTACCGTCATAATCGAAAGCTTCTGCCTGAGTGACCTCACAGGCATAATTGAGTGCCGTCATACCCTTAACAGACAGGAGCACTCTTGAAGCGTCCCCCAAATAGGGGTGGGTCACAGTTACTGCCTCTAGGTCCACAGGATAGGCAGGGGTCGAAGTAAAAGTGAAGTTGGTTAGAGTTGTGATCCCTGCATGGAGCATATCCTGAGCAAAATCCAGAAGAACTGTGTTCCCTGAAAGTGCCGTGGCTATATAAGACGGGGGTTCCCCTAACGCCAAGAGAACCACTTTGTTCGACTGGTGGTAAATGACATTGAAAGGATCAGCAGGGTTCTCTACCACCAGAGGGGGGATCACCATTGGATTCCCACTGATGTCTTTGATTCCCTGGACCACTCGGATTCGATAGACACCTCCGAGAGTGGTTCCCGAGTGGTCTACATAGACGGAAAGGGCACCTGATGATGTGATCCCGGCATAGACATCAACTGCACTTACTGTTGCCACTGAGACAGATTGAACAGTTACAGTAGCTCCACCAAAGATAGGCTCGATTGCATAAGAAGTCGTAGCCAATAGATTGGCATCTGCCAGACTCA
>Ga0208958_1004301_pt1 | contig 10341 bp, 7 predicted proteins | sample RifOxyB1_FD_184032 | JGI IMG/M metagenome (GOLD analysis project Ga0208958, IMG submission 184032) | Soil microbial communities from Rifle, Colorado - Rifle Oxygen_injection B1 (SPAdes) | ecosystem: Environmental > Terrestrial > Deep subsurface > Rock core/Sediment | place: Rifle, Colorado...
CGCTCGGTAGAGACGATACATCCGTAGCCACTTAGCCTGATATGGCTCACGAAACTCTTTTGCACGCTTAAAACGAGCTTTCCACTTGGTTAGGAGCTCTGTATCACGCTCTGAAGGCTGATACCTAACTGTTGATGTGATTTTTACTTCTTTTACTTCTGGTTTTCGCATACTGGTTTTAGGCAACAAAAATGGGGCTTAGGTTCGTCTACTTCTGGTAAATAGATAAACTTAAGCCCCGATAGATTCGTTAGGCAATACTTCTTATTTTTTATACTATTTGACTATTTGCTACTTCTCAATGGTATTTCGGTAACTTTCTGGTGATATCTCAAAAATCTTATAGTTGTCGATATATAATGCTGAGCATGAACCCTACTGAAGCCAAAACAAAAAAATACTTTGAAAAATCAGGCTTTCATTTAATACGGATTCCTGAATCAGATACTAAAACACCAGATTTTACTGGTGACAGAATTCTTGTTGAAGTGAAAAAGATTGTCCCTGAGGAAAGAGAATGCCTGAGCAACGACTCTACCTACAACGCCGTTAAAAATAATTTAAAGGACGCTTCTAGGAAATTCAGAGCTTATGACCCACATCATTCAAAAAAACATCTAGTGATTATTTATTCTGAAGAAATTGTCAAAGACGATATCTATAGTGTCTGGACCGGCGAGTGGTCCCGAGAACATAGAGACCGAATTTTCAAAGGAGGAATGCTTCTTTCAAGTTCCCATAAGGAACATATCGATGCGATTGCCTGGTTTGAAAAAGATTCTGATAATCAACCAAGGTTTGTCTGGGCTGTAAGTGAAGATTTAAAGCAGTATTTCCCCGAGATTAACCCATGAATTTTCGAGCGGAAAGGCTTATAATTGAACTGGTATGAATTGCCCTAAAAATACCGTCACACTGAATTACTGTACTGATTATGAAAAAAGTAAGATATCAATGGAAACGTTATTGGGTACCATTCAAAAACAATGGGATCAGTCTTACTGATCACGGTTTTCTTGAGGATCCCACTGGTGAATTTGGAAAGTACGTTAGCCCGAATTTAGCTACCCTAGAAGCTCTCAAAAAGGTAGGTTGCCTTATTTTGGTTGGAGAACCAGGTATTGGGAAAAGCTCTGAGATTGAAGATCTCTATCTCGCCACTCGAGAAGAGTTCGGAGATGATCACACCATTTTGATTGATTTGAAGAGCGTAATGACGCCGGATAGTTTTGTTGACCGGCTAACAAACGATCCTCGGTACAAGAAGTGGTCTGAAAACAATGAGCCACTCTATTTATTTTTAGACAGCTTTGACGAAGGGACTTTTTCTTTTCCTCGATTTGCGAATGCCTTCTCAACACTTCTTACCGATAACAGCAAAAACATTCCTAACTTATACCTCAGAATATCTTGCCGAACCGCCTTGTGGCCATCCTACATGGAAAGTAGCCTTATTGCCTTGTGGGAAGAGGAAAATTGTCAGACACATGAGCTTTGCCCTCTGACAAAAAAGGATGTAGAAGTGGCGTTGGATGCTCGAGATATTGATAAGAAAGCTTTTTTAGCAGAGGTGGATAGTAAAGAGGTTAGCGGTCTAGCCGGGAAGCCATTAACCTTAAATTTCTTAGTGGACGTTTTTATAGAGAATAAAGGTCATTTGCCTGACAAAAAATCTGATATCTACTCACGAGGATGTGAGCTTTTGGTGCAAGAGCCGCAGGAGTGGAAGAGAGTAAATCCTCCCGTAAAGCCAAAATTAAACTTACCGCAAAAGATTGCTGTGGCTGAAAGAATCGCCATTGCTACACTCATTGGTGGAAAGCCAACCATAGTGATTGAGAACGAAGATAAGTTGCTTGCCAATGAAATTGGTATTACCCAGCTTCATGATCGAGAAATTGTTGATGATGTAGCCGTTACTCTAGGAGATGAAGAAATTAAAGAAGTATTAAATACCGGCTTATTTTCAGCCAGAGGGAACGGAAAAATTGGTTGGGCCCACCAAACCTATGGAGAATACTTGGCTGCTCGATATATCGTCAGACACCAGTTGCCTTGGAAACAGATTCAAAGCCTTTTACTTCAAGACCCTCTGAAAATTGGTATTTTCCAAGTGGTACCTCAACTCTATGAAGTGGGTGCTTGGCTTGCCAGTCTTGAGCCATCATTTTTCGACAATGCGGTTCTACTTGATCCTGAGTTTTTATTACTCAGCGATGCGAATGTTATCACTGATCAGCAGAAGCAGGCTCTTGTGGAACAGCTCCTCATTAGACTAGATCGTGGTGAGTTGGTCGATAGGTGGGAAACATTTAATGACACTAACTATAAAAAATTAAATCACCCGAACATTGCAGCACAACTTCAGCCATATATCGAAGACTCTAGTAAAGACATGGTTGTGAGGCGGGCTGCCATCGATATTGCCCGAGCCTGCAAGGTTTCTTCATTGGAGGAACTTTTAGTAAAAATTACACTAGGCGGCGACGATAATCTTTCAATTCGGGTTCATGCTGCACTTACAGTTGCCTACATTGGGTCAGAAGAATCTAAAAATGCCCTGAAACCGCTCGCAGACGCTGGTTTCCCAGATGATCCCGAAGACGAACTTAAAGGCGCCGTGTTACGAGCTTTGTGGCCAAATCACATCTCAACCCAAGAAGTATTCTCCTTGATAACACCACCTAAAAAACGGAGCTTTCATGGCGCTTACTATGGTTTTGTCGATAAAGAGTTGACCGAATCTCTGCGCGCCGAAGACGTGTTATCAGGCTTGTCGTGGATTGAGGATAATGCATTGACACCAGAGCGGTTGGAATACTTCTTGGGCACACTCTCAGACGCCATTATGCTGAAGGCGTGGGAGGAGATTGCCGATCCGCAGGTATTGGAAAAATTTGCTCATATTTCCTACGAACGGCTTAATGAATTTTCAGGCATTGTTGGTGACCGTGCGCTAAGTGAGAAGATTGCGACAAAGTTTCAGACGGCGATTGAAAACCAAGACGAAGGTAGAAAAAGTTTGATCAAACGGCTTGCTCAGATCATTCAAGAAAAAGACAGAAAACCAGGAAGGAAAGCTTTTATTTTATATCACAGGAGCCATGTTCAGCTAATTCTTCCCAAGGATCTGGAGTGGTTTATCCAATGGTTGGAGAGCGAAAAAGATGAGGAGATGCAAAGAATCATAGCGGAAATTATTTCTAACGCCTTTAGGGTTAACGATACATCTCACATTGATCTGGTATACAAAGCCCGACAACACAATCATTTTTTGGAGGAGGAGACGGGGTTCTGGTTTGAGCCAGTGAAACTAGATTCTGATTCTGCCAGAGAACAACGAGAGCGATGGTCAAACGAACAAAAGTGGCAGAAAAAGCAAGAGCGAAATGAGCGAGAGGAAATTCTAAAGGTCATTTCTCCAGATAAAATTACTGAGCTTTTAGAGAAGAGCGAAGCTGGAGATATGGATAGTTGGTGGCGCTTAAACAATGCCATGTGCAGATATCAGGAAGAATTGGATGACTCCAAGTTTGAAGATCTCCCAGGTTGGAAAGTTATTAATGAAGAGACACAAAACCGTATTATTGAATGCGGCAGAAAGTTCCTTACCGAACAAGAGTCAAAACCTGAAATCTGGCTAGGCAAAGGGAAGATTTATTTTCCAGCTATTGCTGGATATAGAGCAGTTAAAGCTTTTTATGAAAGAGAACCAGAATTTATAGAGAAGCAAACTCCTGAATTCTGGAAACGGTGGGCACCAATTACTCTTGGAATGCCTCTTGTGTCCAATGACCGTGAGAATGGCAAGATAATTGCTCTTGCGTATAAACATGCCCCTGATGAAGTCGTTGCTACTTTAGACGTACTTGTTGATGATGAAGCCCAACGATACAACAGCTTACTGATCAATGATCTGCTTGAGGATTGCATTGACGATAGAATGAGCACTTTTTTGCTCGGCAAAGCTCAGCAACAAGGGTTTAGCCCTAAGGCTTCTGGTGAGATAATTCGCTTTTTACTCCATCACAACGACAAAGCCACAAAAGAATATGTGAAGTCTAAAATTCAAGTTCCTCTACCAACCGGTGAACAGGAAAAAGAAGAAGTAGTTTCATCGGCAGCTTCGCTCCTTCAAAACGCGGTTAAAGAAGATTGGGAATTTCTTTGGGATTTAATTCTTAAGGATAACGAGTTTGGAAGAACGTTAGTGTTTAGAGCTCACGACAGCCCACTACGTGGCTCCAGTGTTTTACAAGACATTAGTGAGTCCCAGCTGGCTGACTTGTTTATCTGGTTGACCAAAGAGTTTCCGCCTGAAGAATATAAACATCCTGAAGGTGGTGGGACCGTCACGCCCCAGATCTCCATAGGTGACTGGAGAGACTCAGTAATACGCGCGTTAATGGAGAAAGGCACAGCTGAAGCTTGTCGACAAGTGGAAAGAGTCGCTAATGCATTGCCACAATACAAGTGGATTAAGCAATACACTCTTGTGGAAACTCGCAGGATTACTACTCAGAAATCTTGGCAACCACCTGAGATCAGCAACTTGTTCAAGTTGGTGGAAAATCATGACTTGAGACTCGTAAATTCTCCAGATGAATTGATGGATAGCGTTTTGGATTCGATCGAAAGGTTTCAGCAGATACTGCATTCTCAGCAGCAACCTCGGGTCATTAGGTTATGGAATCAAGATCGCAGGAGAAAGAAACAACCAGTTATTTCTTGGCCCAAAGACGAACTAGACTTATCTGACGAACTCGCTTCTCACCTGAATGACGATTTGAAAGATCGTGGCATATTCGTAGGTAGAGAAATGGTGGTGACTAGGGTTAACAGGTTGGACATTCACATCAAGGTCTTTAGCCGTGATCACCTGGGACGACCAACTGACCCTTCCGAAGTTACTATCGAAGTAAAGGGGTGTTGGCATCCAGAGTTAGATACCGCAATGGAGACTCAGTTGGCCGATAAATATCTCTCTGCTAATGGCTGCCATCATGGGATTTACCTTGTTGGGTGGTTCAATTGTGATGCCTGGAATGACTCAGGTGATACTAGAAAACAAAAAGCGCCTAACCTAAGTTTGGTACAAGCGAGAGAAAAGTTTGGACAACAAGCAGGAGCCTTATCAGCAAAACATGCATTTAGAGTGGAATCCGTAATTCTTAATACTGAGCTTTTATAGAAATTGTGAAGTATCTGCGTACATATCTAAAATAGGATTGCCACCAGCTTTTCTCTTTTTGCCCTCCTCGACATTCACAAAATTAACCAAGTAAATAATTGCTGCTTTCACCAACTTCATAAGCTGAATAGTCTCAATCAGAATGGTGTTATATCCAATATTATGTTTATCTAACTTGCTGTCCCAATCTGTTATTCCGGAATCATAAATGACTAGACGTCTATGAGTTAATGCGTTCCTAATATCTTGAATTCTTTGATGTTCTCCAGACTGAAAATTTCGATAAATATCATATAAAGCATAGAGGCTGATATTTTCCGAGTTGAGTATTTCTTTTCTGATCACTCCGTTATCTTGCCAGATAGAAGCTCCTCGCCCTATTCCTCGAATAGAGTTAAAGTAAATATCTTCTTCTCTAAACCCAAGTTGATAATAATCATTAACAAAAACTGCCACCTTATCAAGGATGTTGAATGCCTCTTTGAAAGATGATTTCAAGAGTCCTGTATAAATATTAAATTGAGAGTAGTCGAGCGCATACACAAAAGATGTTCTTTCACTGATCCTATTAAAGTCATCCTGGCGGTATTGTGATTGGACTAAAAGTAACCGAGCTACTGCAAAGTCTTCTTTTATTTGGTTGAGATATTTTGCGAATTTGTAAAACGTGTCATCATCATCTACTTTGGTTATTAACCTAATAAAAATTGGGTCCTCTATTGCAGCTTCACAATGGTCTTGATGAATATGAAAGTTGAGAAACAATTTTTCTTTTTGACATAACTCTAGATAAAATTTCTCAAAGTCACTTAAATCATCGGTCTTGTACCTCTGGTGTTTCAGTTTCTTTTTTAGAAGCGATTTATCTTGAAAGCGAGATTCAATGTATTGCAGTTCACGCTCAAAGGCCTGTTTGGCACTTTGCCCTCCAATTTCGACTAGGTCAGGATTATCTATTACAGACTTAATATCTTGATATACTTCTACATATATTGCGGCGCGATATTTATCAGAAATTTCAGCAAAAGCCCTTAGAGCCTTGGCTTTGTTTGCTATAGCCATCGAGAAGTTTCTATTAATATCGATAGCTTCATCATAGGTGTCGATTGCCTCAATACTTCTCCCTAAGGTATCTAAGCAATTCCCCAGATTTACTAAGAGCTGCGCGATTAATCCAGTATCCCCAATATCTTCTACTGACGTTGCTTTCATCAGATGCCGTTTGGCTTTCCACAGGTTTTCACTTTGAGGAATGTTTCTGTCAACTGCAGTCGCTATTCTTTCTGTAAGCTCGAATAAATCTGTATACCCGTTTGCGAGGCAGTAGTGAAGATAGGCTTGTACCTTACCATCCTTTGCTTTCTCGAGCGCTAATTCAGCAGCAGTAATTCCATCTTTAATAATCTTTTCACTTTTTAAACCAACTCCGATATCTATTAAAAAACCAGGTTTATAAAACTTGTAGAGGCGCTCATCAGGGTTATTCTGCTCAAATTCGCCCATTCTCTTAAGAGAGTTTTTGAAGTCTCCGGCTTTGATCAGTGATGCAATTGATTGAATCAAGAGTGTGTTTCTATCCATATTATATGTTTAAGTTTGGGTAGCACTAATTAATAAACTTATTATATTAGCTGAACGAAAGAAATCAAAATGAAGCGCTAAGTTAAGAGAGAATTATCTATTCAAAGCTAACAGTGGACAGTATCTGTTCTGTAATCTCTTTGTTTTCCTCAGTCAGTGGAAAAGTCGAAAAAGATAGAAGTTTCCCATCTTTTATCACAATTGTGTGGTATCTGCCCTTTGGTCCGGTAATAAGTCCTTCAACGCCTCTGTGGCCGCCTACAATCGCTTCTTGGATCGATTCTGGGCTCATCTCCTGCTTTGCTTGCGCGAGTCCCTTTTCCGCCATGTTGTTGTTTGGCTGATACACAACATAGAGCTGATAGGTTGGTTTAGCTTCTGGACCAGATTCTAGATAGAAGTTTGTTGCCCGCTCGGTTGCCATATCTTGCCTAAACCTCATTCCTTCTGGAACCACAACATACAACCCCATCGACCCGATGAACTTTTCTCCTTCTTTTAGTACCCTGTTGGGAGTAGGTTCTGGGATGCTCGTTGGTTGGCTATCTTGGAGAGTTATAGTTGTTGGCAATGATGAAGAGGAGATGTTTTTCCGAGAGTATAAATAGACACCGCTAAGAACAATAATAAAAAGGGCAGCAATGGTTATTGGTTTTACGTTCATCATTTTATTGTTTTATTCTAGTGGTCGTCCCTGCGGTTCACCCATGTAAGGAGTGCCTGGCATAAACATATAACCGTAGTCCGTCTTTACTTCTTGTGGATAATTCAGGAGAATTCTGGCAATTTCCCAAGCAGTCATTTGCGTTCCCAAGCCGTATACGCCCCGATCAATTGTGTTTTTTCCTACTTTAATTGCGTTCTCTTGTCCTGGATTTGTGTCTTCTGAGTTTTCCAAGGCATACCGAAGAGCTTGTTCATCTCGCACGAATCCATAGGAATGCAGGTTACTAATTAAAGCATTAAGATTCGTGTTTTCTGTTATATAAAAACTCGCCCCATTTTTCTCAAAATTCTTTGCTTCTTCAGGAGTCATACGCATTTTTTCGACAAAGTAGTCAGCAACTGTTTTGCCTTCCCAGTTACTTTTATCAATTGGCTGGAATTGGGATTGGTCTATTTTCGGTCGAAAAATTTGGAAAGAGACTGCTGCGACTACGAGTATTGCTAAAATATAGAGAAGGAGGTTTCTTGTGGATATGTTCTTTAGCTTGTGCATAGTTGTTTGAGCCTATCAACATTATCTCCAGATAGTTAAGTAAAGTCAAATTATTCTTACTTTACTTACTTTCTCCTCTTTTACAACAGGAAGTCTAGCCCCTTGCGGGGCTAGACTCCTTGCCTTATCCCGTTAAGGATTATGGCTGCCTGGACAGTAGGCACTTGATGAATTGGCCTCTTTACAGATTTCAGTTTCATCAAAGCCAATCTGCGTCGACGGAGACTCACAAGTATCATCATCAAGCCAGGTGTTCATAACTTGATAGTAATTCGATGTTGTTGGCAACGAAATCCATCGGTTGTTATAAGCATTTTGGTTGATAGTGAAGTTGTATGTACTTCCACCGTTATAGGTAATGGAGAATGGAGCAGCTGTCGTTGTAGAATAACCGTTTGGTACAAACGTGTACCAGTAACTCCACTGAGCGATGTTGCCCATATTCCACCTCGCATAGTTGCTCAATGAGCAACCCGAGTACGTCTTCCACATACTGCGAGACACGCCGTTGTACGGAGACTGGTCAGAACACTGACCGTTCTCGCACCACCCTGGACTGGTTTTGTTACACCAGCCATAGCCGGAATGCTCATACCAGTATTGCGATGGACCGTATTTATCAAAATACGATCCACCACTACAAATGATCGTTCGCTCGTTAAATGCGAATACCCCTTTAGCGCCAAGGAGTCCAATGACGGCTACCATTGCCAGGCTTAAGACAAATTTAGAAAAGTTTCTCATAGATTGTCAAAAAAGCCTGCGTTGGTATAGCCAATCAATTGTCCACCCTGAGTAAAGGCAACTTGCAGAGATTTGCCGTTTTCACCTTGCCAGGTAAAGAAGTACGTCCCTATCTTCTGACCTTTTTCGAGCGTCAGCTTGTCGAGATCTACCCCTAAGTTCTGAGATGCTATTACATCCTTGGCCATTTGCTCTAACTGAGCTGAGTCGTAGCGAGGAGTCATATCCATGAACTCTTTAGGCTCGCCAACTTCTTTTGGTCGAATGTAGGCATCCAAAACTTTGTTGGTAGCAACGTCAACTTGGTAGGCGTAATCCTCTGATACATATACCTCAACCCCATCTTTTTTGAAGTTCTGAATTCCTCCAACCTGACGTATATATCGTACGTTTTGTCGCGGTTGGCCAGATACTTTATAGAGAAAACTGTCATTCCATTGGTTTAAGGCGTTGACAGTTACAGCTCTCTCAGCGGCTGGACGAGCTTGGAGCTCGTTAATTTCCTCAGATACTTCTTTGTGGAGCTGCTCCATTCGAGTTGCAGTTTCACCGGCATAAACTTTCTCGCCGTGACGGTCAGTTGTAAACTCACCGTTCTTCTGTACATCGGCAATGGCATCTTGCAGCTTCTTGGTTAAGGATTCAATCCTGGTTTGCTTTGGATCTTGCTGTGCTCCGACTGGAGTCGTCCTAGATGCAACCACTCCAACGAGTATAAAGACCGCAATCAAGGGAAGAATAGCTACTGCTTTTTTGGGAAGTTGATTGAGTACCTTCATAGCTTTTTGTTTTTTTCACCTCCTTTCTACAGCTTTAGTTATTAAAAACCCAGATTTCGCTGTTAACCAGGGTTTGCAAAAGAAGTGGATTTGAGCGACATATAGCACCGATCGTATGTGAAGAGTTTAGAAGCGAGTGTGTGGTAAGTATATTCTTATTATTCTTACTTATCATACTTCAATGATTGCAGAACAATTTGAGAATGTCAAGCTCTGTTTACTAGTGATGATTGGAAGGCTTAAAACTGGAAAAATTAGCGAAGATATCGGTCTATGTTCAGTTCATGCTCTGCGAAGGATGCACTGCAGTGGATTACCCCATCGCTATCGTGGAGATAGTAAATACATTCCGTTTCTTCTGGGTTCAAAACCGCCTCAATAGCGTCCATACCTGGGTTAGAGATTGGGTGAGGTGGCAATCCTTTGTTAAGATATGTATTAAAGGGTGACTCTATGCTCCTAGTATCGCTTCCTTTAATGGGCGACCACCAGCCGTTTTCAGTTTTTCCTCTTGCGTATTGCACCGTGGCATCAATTTCCAGTTGTTTGTTTTGATCAAGTCTATTCCATAGTATTCCTGCAATTAGTGGCATATCATGGGGTCCTGCTGCCTCACGTTGGATAATTGAGGCAAGAGTGAGTGCGGTGGTCCATTTGATGTTCTCTGCGGTGAATTTCTCAGGGTAGCCGGCAAATCGTTCATTGAAGCGATTTATCATTCGTTTAGCTGTATCTAGTCCGTTTTCGTCAGTTGGTATTAGGTATGTGTCTGGAAAATATACTCCTTCTCTGTAGTCGTATTGCATCGCTGTGTAGGTGGTGTTCCA
>Ga0208958_1004304_pt1 | contig 10339 bp, 12 predicted proteins | sample RifOxyB1_FD_184032 | JGI IMG/M metagenome (GOLD analysis project Ga0208958, IMG submission 184032) | Soil microbial communities from Rifle, Colorado - Rifle Oxygen_injection B1 (SPAdes) | ecosystem: Environmental > Terrestrial > Deep subsurface > Rock core/Sediment | place: Rifle, Colorado...
ACGCGGATTGCGCCGGTGCCGACGACCAGGCTCGTTCTGGACGACATGGCCTACTCGGTGGGCGCGTCCAGCGGCATCGAACCGAGCCCGGCATGGCGTGAATACGGTGTGTTCTCGGGATCGAATGTGGCATGGCTGGTAGCCCACGAGCCGTTTGCCGGTGCGGGACAAGCTTGGCTCTGCACGGCGGAGTTGTTGATTTCCAGTCCGACAACGCGGCCACGCGAAGCCCGGAAACTGCTTGCGGACTTGGTGAATTATCTGGACGAGTTCTGCCGGAAGAAGCAGCCGGTAGCCGCTCGCTCAGAGATCGAGTCTGAAAAGGTCGCCATTCCGTTCAACGAAGATGAGGTAACCTACCTTCTGGCTATCTTGGCGACCGATGCCGGCCAGGATGTGGGACAAGTTTGCGAGTTCCTCGGCGCTAGGCTGGGAGTCAACGCCGATCCGGAACATGTTGCGAACCTGCTGGCAAGACCGGACGTGGCGGCCGAAGCTGCGCGGCCAGTCGGGTATCGTACAGAACTTGCCAAGTGGATCGATGGTCTGGGATTCCAGAGTTATCGCCAAGAGATTGAGGAGACACGTCGATGAGTGACGGCCAACCCCTTGCACAAAGGCTGGCTGCGAGAATGCAGCTAGGTCTTCTGGGAACGTCGAACACGATTGCCCATGGGGTCCGGGTGGGCCGTCGCGTCGCCCAGGCAATGAAAGACGGCGGTCTTGTCCGTCGATTGCCTCCACGTGGCACGGAACCCATACGGATCTCGGCCATTTGTACCCTGGGTAATCGCGTCGAGGCGTACGCCGGATACCTTTACCTCGTAGTGGTGGTTCGCCGTGATGTAACGATTCAGGCTGGCCAGGTTGCGTATGGAACGGAAGATGCCGCGTGCGAAATCGACATCTTGCCATACGGAGACGTGCGGCAACGGATTGGACTGAAACAGTACGCAATGATGTTCCGGCTTCTGAACCGAATGATCAAAGAGCCGGACCCTCCGCGGTTGATTCTCGTGGATCACACGCTGCTCTTGCCGAAGGAATTCGCCAATAGTGATGACGATGATGTTCAGCGAGAGTACCAGGAAGTAGCCAACACAGCCGGTGCTTTCTGGGAGGAGGTTCGACCGCTCCTATCGCCGTGGGTCAACGCCGGGCTGACGATTGTTGGACTCCCGCAAACCAAGCGGATGGGCGAGCCACTGCGATCGCTGGCCAAAGGGAAAGCGGGCGCTTTGGTCGATGCGGTGGGGACGGGCATCATCCAGACGGCACTCGCTCCCGATCGCACAATCGATGAGGTTGGCGCCCCACGTATTATGGCAACCGTGCTGTGGCCAGAACAAAGGTCGGCCGCGTTCGCGTACTCGGGATTGGGGCTTGATCCGCGAACCGAGCCACAGATTCTCCGCAAGGAGTTGGATATCGTATCCTTCCACTATCGATCCGGACTTCGTACGGCGCCGATCCAGGTGGAGATTCCGGGCGGACACAAATGGAATTCGGAGGCTTTGGACAGATTGGCAGGGAAGCTGGTTGAAGCAACGCCGTTTGACCAACCGGACGCCGTGCCCTTGCCGCTGTGGCTGGGGCGGCAGCAGTTCCGTAACCTTTCGCCTAAGGACATTCTCGAACAATACCAACGTGCCACGTTCCAAACGCTTCGAAGCGGCGAGCTAGATAAGGCTTGGCTGCAAGGTTGGGAACCAGAAGGGAAATGACATGAAAGACACGACACCTGCCCGCGTCTTGGGCAAACTGATCGGTAACACCGGGGATCCAATGCATCTACGGGTTGCGCTGAAGGACAGCTATGCAGCCCGGCGTGGCGAGTTCGTCCGGATCATGCATCAAGAGACTCGGGAGCAGGAACCTCTGCCGGTTCTCGGCCGGATCGTTTCGATCTCCAGGTCGAACGTGCTCTTCAGCGAAGCCGTCGGCGAGGGATTGAGCGAAGTGACGCTGCTCCCGGGCACACGCGTTACCGGCGAAACCGTTCAAGCGACCTTGGAACTCGTCGGGTACAAAGACCCGGAAAGCGGCCAACCACGTATACCGCGACGGCCGCTCGATCCCGGTTCGGAAGTGATCGGAGTTGACTATGACTTCCTGCGGGAGTTCTACCGGTTTGACCCGGCCGGCAGTATTCATCTGGGAAACCTCGTAGGCTATGAACGAGGCGTCAACGCCGTGCCGGTGTTCCTCGACGTGAACAAGCTGGTCACGGAACACGTGGCCATGTTGGCAATGACCGGGGCTGGCAAGTCATTTACCCTCGGCCGGCTGATCGAGAGGATGGTCGCTCTGCACAATGCCACGGTGATCGTCTTCGATCCGCATGGCGAATATGGGCGTGCCTACAAGGGAGGGCAGGTCCATTTCAGTAACGCCGAGACCACCACGGATGATGAACGGGACCGGCCCCAGCTTCAGAAGATTCGAGACAACCTGACGGCCCTTTGCCAGATTCGTGACAGAGGAATCGTCGTGTACTCGCCCGATCTGGCGGAGTTCCACACGAAGTACGCCGGTAAGAACAGGAAGCTCGCACTCTCCCTCGATCAGTTTGACATGGACGAGTTCTCCGCAATCCTGCCGGGGCTAACGGAGCCTCAGCAGCGGGTACTCGACGCGGCCTTGAGGTTCTGGACCCAGAAAAGCCCTGTTCCGCGGCCGGCAGATGCCCTGCTTGCTGTGTTGACCGATCGTCTGGACGATTTGCGGAATTGGGACGGTCTCTCGCCGCCTGAGGCGAGCGCCTTGAACGCACGGTCGGCCGCGGTGGTGGCAATCCGGCTCCGCAGACTGATCAACGAGGCCAAATCGTTTTACACAACGGGAATGGAAAGCCCGATGGATATCAAGGCAATGATCGGGAGGCCGGCGGACCAAGGGGGGCGTCTGATCATCGTGGATCTTCAAGGGATCAGCGATTCGGCGAGGCAGGTCATCGTTGCGCTTCTCTCAACGGAGATTCTGGGCGCGGCAATCGAGAAATCCGACCCGATACGACCAGTGTTCATCGTGTTTGAAGAGGGGCACAATTTTGCCCCCGCCGGCGCCCCTTCGCTTTCGCGGAACATCATCAAGCGAATTGCATCGGAAGGACGAAAGTTCGGCGTGGGGTTCGGCATCATCAGCCAACGCCCCAGCAAACTCGATCCGGATGTGACGAGTCAATGCAATACGTTGATTGTCATGCGACTGAAGAACCCCGACGACCAGAACTTTATCGTGAAGGCTTCGGATATGCTGAGCCGGCACGATATCGACGAGTTGCCGGCGCTCTCGACGGGCGAGGCGCTCGTCAGTGGGCGGTCCATCCCAGCACCTTTGCTTATCAAGGTGGGCCTGAAGGCTCTTGCCCATGGTGGCGAGTCACCGGATGTACTCCGTGAATGGAACCCGTGACAAATGGATTTTGAAACGCTGCTCAATGATAGCCTGTTCAATCCAGGGCGAGCCGGGGAGGTTCTCGATCGGGAGGTTCCCATGCTCGCCGTCGATTGGGGAGTCAGGGACGAAGATGCAATGGTTCACACTCTCGGCGTAAATTTCCTGGCTGCCATTGGGCGATCGGTTGGATTGATCGGCCTTACCGAGTATCCGGTTCCGCGTGCCGAGCGGTGGAAGGATAAGCTAGTTCGAGTGGACGCCGCCTGGATCGACCGCGCCAATCGCCATCCGCGATTGCTGGCCGAGTTTGAGCGGTTCTCGACCGGGGAAACACTCGTTGAAAAGCAGGCGAATCTGTACGTTGCGGCGCACGGATGCGATGAGTCGCCGGAAGTTCTCTTGCTGTGTGCATGGGCATTAGATGGCGTACCTGTCGATGTTGGATGGCATCCAGCGGACAGACCGATACACGTTTCCGGACGGCCGAGCGTTACCAGACCTCCGCGATCACGAATAGTGGTGGCGCAGGCCGTGTTCGGCCGCCGGGGCGACATGTTGCATTTTCTGAGATTCCGGAGGTTGGCATGAGTGCAATCTACTTACATCCCGGAAAACGTCTTGGTTCAAGATACCAGCTTGAGGCGTTACTGGGCACCGGGCAGTTTGGCCAGGTGTGGCGGGCCACCTTCCTCGATAATCCTTCAAAGGGCCCGGTGGCCGTAAAAGTTCCGCTGGATTCGACCCGGGGTCAAGAAGTGCTCATGGCCGATGGCCAGTACGTGAAGGATATCGATGAGCACCCGGGAATCGTTCGGGTCCATTGGCAGGGCCATGTTGGCGACTTGTGGGTCGTCGAAATGGATCTCGTTAACGGCCCACCGCTCTCGGTGTTCATGGAGGATGAGGTACGCTGGGCGAGGGTCACATTCCAAGACATTATCCGGTGGTTTCGCGACGTGGCTGACGCCCTGGAACACTTGCACAACAACAAAATTGCCCATGGCGATATCAAACCCGACAACCTCCTGCTGGATGAAGATCGCTGGACATTGCGGATTACCGATTTTGGCACGAGCCGGCGATTGACCGATAACCTCATACGCACACCGCGGCACGCGGGCGCTTGGGCTTACCAGGCTCCTGAGGTTCAGCAAGCCAATCAACGTGGCTCGGTTAGTGACCTATTCTCCGTGGGTGCTGTGATGTATCGCGCCATTACGGGAAGACTGCCGAGGCCGACAATCCAGGATCTGCTCACGTCGGCTCCCATTACCCGCCCCAGGCAATTCAATCCCGCGATACCTGCGGAACTCGATGAGCTGGTGATGGAACTGCTGGTTGATGACCCTCAGCATCGCCTTCCCACGGCCCGCGTTTTGGAGGATCGGCTGAACGCCCTGATGTCGTCGCAGCCCAGTGAGACCGTTCCGGCGCTGCAGAAGCTCCCCAGCGGGATGGGCTACTTGGATCGGGCAATCCAATTGCTGGCCGAAGGAAAGAAGGAGAAAGCTCGCGAATCCGCGGCTGAGGCGTCGCTCCACAGCACGGGGCTTCTCCCGGCGCTGGAGCTTTATGCCAGGTTGAGTGACGAGCTGGGATACATGGAGGATGCAATTAACGCCTACAAGCGACTACTATTGCTGGATGGGCTGACGCGAGAACCGAGGCGGACCATCGAAACCAGTTTGGCCGAACTCCTTATGCGTCTTCATCGCTTTGAAGAGGCGGAGAGATATGTCGAGGCGTCTCTTCAGAACGCACCAGTGCCAAGAGCCACACGGTTCCGGGCGGCGATCGTTCTGGGGGCCTGCACGAAACTTGAACAGTCTCTGGGACTTCTCAACTCGCTGCTAGAGGAGAACCCCCGGGACGGAGCGGCAATGGAAAAGAAGGCATGGGTGCTTTGGTTGATTCACGACTACGAGGAATCGGCAAGCATTGCGCGCAGTGTACTCGAAATCATGCCTGAGAGCGAGGTTTGCCTTCGGCGGCTTGTGGAATACGAGGCATTGGCCGGAAACCCACGGCGGGCCGATTATTACCGGGAGCGACTCTCGCGATTATGCGAAGCCTTACCCGAATCTTAAGAAAGCCCCCACGCGAGAGCGCGGGTCGTGTCTGAGCCTGCGAGCCTGAGAGGCGGGGAAACGAGAGGAACTCACGTCGGTTCATGGGAGGCTCACAGCGAAGGCTGAGAGAGAAGTGGGGCACGGCCGGCATTGGTTCGGAGCGGGAGGCGACGGATCGAAGAGGATGACGCGTCGCGTGCCGCGTGCGAACGGACGGCGTGCGTGCCGTTCGGGTCACCCGGATTTACCGGGCACGACTACTTCGCCTGCGGCTTGGCCGCCGACGCCGGCTTCGACTGCTCGCCGCTCTTCGCGGCCTGGGCAGCCTTCGCCTCGGCACCTGCGGGTGCCGGATGGTGTACCTTGTCACCACCGTTCGCCATGGTTCTCACCTCCTTTCACGTGGCATGGAGGAGTGCGCCAGCCCGGCGATAATACTTCCGCAAGGCATCGCGCGACCCCAGGAACAAGATGACGCACACGAACACAAACCCGATATCCACTGCCCCCCACTGGTCCGCCCATTGGTGGCCTCCGTGCGTGTGCAAGATTCGTTAGGATAAGCAGTCTGCGGCATAGGGACAAGACGAATCGCGGGGAGGGAAGAGCCGAAGAGAGAGGATGAAACGAGGAGAAGTCGGCTAGCCGAACAACCGCTTCTGCTCCTGCGCCTCCCCAGCCTCGGCTTCCGGCGCCTGATCCTCCTCCGCCCGGCACTCCGGGCAGACGCCCAGGTAGTTCCATCCCGTCCCGTCGTCCCGCTGCAACTGCGTCCAGCCCTCCTGCAGCGCTGCCGCGAGCGACGCGGGGGAATCGATGTCGCAGTGGGCACAGGCGATGGTCTCGGGGATCTCGTCTGATCGGATGTTCTTCTCAATGCGCCGAAGGCCCGTGGCGGTCGTCACGCCCTGGGCAATGGCCTGCCGGATTTGGTCGGGCGAGAGTCCCACCTCTATGGCATCGTCGAGCGGGAATGACGGAAGAAGGCGGCGGACTTTGGAGGCTTCGGCCAGGTACGGGCACTCCGCGTTGCGGATGGCATGTACGTACTCCGTCCGAAGATCGTCGATCGCGTCACGCAGAGCCTTCATCTCCTGCATGTTGCCCTCAACGGCGCTCGCGAGGCTTTCGATGGAGTTGGCCAGGTGATCGGAGTCTTCATGGGTCATGCGACGCCCTGGAAAACCAGCATCAGGTGCCCCCGGAGTTCCTCGATCTCATCGCGCACCTGGTAGTCGGGGTACCAGTATACGCGCCCGGCCTCGGTGAGCTGTCCCACGTCATCCCTGCTGATTTCGTCGGAGAGGATCGGCGCGGCCGTCAGTGCCCCGATGTCCTCGGGTGGAACCATCTCCCAGCCGCTCGCCAGATGATCCTCCAGGAGAGCACACAAGGCGGCGTGAAGCCCGTAGGCGTCCCTCTCCTCCCGGATTGTCGAAAAGTGCCGCCGGCCGTTTGGGTTCAGATGAATGTGCAGATTGCCGTCCCTGGCCTTCTCAAGGTCAACGTAGAAGCCGGGTTCGCGTGGATGCTCCGCATACATCGGTGACCGGGGGCGGGTGGGCGAGCAGTGACGCTAGCACAGACGACGGCCCGCTGCCGCAAAGTGCGACGGAGTCACTTCTCCCCTGGGGACTGCCACTCGTTCGGCGGCGGTGACGGAGATGCGAAGAGGTCGGGGCAGCACGGCCGGAGGATGTCGAGGATCTCCCGTGCCACGTCTTCGGGGATTCCCCCGAGCGCGCGTTCATACATGGCCATGCGAACTTGCCGCGACGCCTCTTTGCTCTTCTCCTCCCTGTCCGGCCAGTCGCGGGTGAGGCGTGCGTTTTGGAGCATCGTCTCCACATCGTTTTGCCGGACAACAGTGGCAAGGCTCTCCATGAACAGGCGCACGCCCGACCGTACTCCTGTCGCCGGGCCGTGCAACGAGTTGGAAGAAGAGTTCAAGAAAACCGCTCCGGAGGTGAACTCTGGAGCGGTCAAGGTTCGAGTCTCAAGGATTCAAGGAATTCAAGGACTCGAAGGGCAAGGCTCGGGAAGTCGCCGAGCGGACGCCAACCAGACGAAGCCGTCCGGGTAGTCGTACCAGTAGCGGTTGACGTTCAGCCGACCGTCGTGCCAGCCGAGCGCGACGCGGTAGCCGTCGGCCGTCTGCTCTTTGCAGCGGAGCCACTGGCCCGCAAGGAGGCGCTCGCCCGTCGAGATGAGGTGGGTGAGCATCGCGGAGGCCGCGAGGACGACGGGGGCGGGTTCTTCTCCGGGTAGGAGGAGAGCCTTCTGCTCGTTGAAGGTCTTGCGGTTGCTGTTGGGGACGGGGAGGCGCAGGGCGTAGAGCCCGGAGGGCAACTTGTCGCTCGCCCACGGGCACCTGGCGTACCAGTCTTGGCGGTGCATCAGGTCGCACTTGTCGCGCAAATCCCGGAGGCTCCATCCGCCGTAGCGGAGGAGGATTTCCCCTGGCTTGGCCTCGGGACTCGGCGTGCCGAATCCGAGGACGGCAGTGGCGTCGTAGACGCGCGGTGGAGCGAACACGATCGGAGTGTCCATAATCGAACCCTTTTCCTGTTCAGGAACGCCCAAGTCCGTGGGCGGCGGGCTCTGCACTCGGAGGTGAGGCAAGCGTGCTACGCGCAGGGGAAGGGAGAGCGTGCGCAGGAGGCTTGCCTCGTTCAAGAGAACCTTGCCGGTGGTGTTGAAAGAACACCAAGAGCACAATGCCACAATTCGGAGGATTGCGCAAGGGGGCGGGCAGGCTGATGTTGGCGCACCTTAGATCGCCTTCTTGCCACCGGGCAGGGGACGCGGCGGCCCATGGCGATTTGAGAACGTCTGTTCCAGACGCACGATGTCTTTCTTGAGGGCTTCCACGTCCCGCCACGTGGGATGTGGCAGGGCGTCGCGCGTGCGCTCAGCGAGGAGCTGGCGGACGGTGCCCTCCATGCTTTCCACCTTGGCCTTCAGGCGGAGGTAGAGCTCATGGAGGTCTTCGACGGATGGCGGCTGCTGGGGCACTGGGATCATAGGGGGGAGGTAAGAGCGTTGCGGATCTCATCTTCGACGAGAGCCGCGGGGCGATTGTACCGGTGCCGCGACGTGCGGCGGATGACGGCCGACCGGTCGGCGTGTTCGCTCGCTCGCGGCGGGAGGGTCTCCAGCGAGAACGGCCGGCTGGGCATCCCGTCGATGAGCAGGCGAGCGTACGCCCGGAATCGCGGGAGTGCGAGCAGGTCCTGCGGCGTCATGTCGCCGCCGCTTCGCGTACCACGGTCCCCACCAGGATCGCAACCTCCACCAGATGAGCGGGAGGATACGATGAGACTCACGTTCCTTGAAGGCGACTGCGGGACATTTGTGCTCCGCGCCGAGGCCCGGCCCCGGACGAGACTGCGCCTATCCCTATCGCCGTGACGGCTGCGAGAGCAGCTGCGGGCTTCGCATGGATGCGGAGGAACAGAGAAACTACTAGACAACACGAAGGATTGATTCGCAAGTTTTCGCGGCGTCGGACGGACCTTGTTCCATGGTACAGTGCGCCAAAGAAGATGGTGCTATTTCCGCAATTCAGGCAGCGGACCGTCGGCGGGATCGCCCTCGTCGTCATGGTCTCTGTGACGGTGATCTTCGGCGTCCTTCCCCGGGATTCCGCACCAGGCAATCTGCGCGCGGATAGTCTGGAATGCCTGGTCATGGGTGAGTCCTGCACGGAAGGCAGCGAGTGCTGTCAGGACTACGGAGCACCTTTCTGCCTGAACGGGTACGGACCCGACGGCGGACCGGGGTGCGGAGTGATGGTGGAGTGCGGCTGCGACTGCGAGACGCGGACGTGTGATCCTCCTTCGGACAGTCCGTACGACATGTGCATGGTCCCGTTCGATTGTGTCCAGGCATGCGACGCGCAATGCCCGTGCGGCAACGGTCTCCGGGATTACGGCGAGGAGTGCGACGAGGGCGATCCCGTGAACTGGGAGCGCACCAGCATCCGCATGTGCACGGGGCCGGTGCAGACCGATCCCGCGGCGCCGGCGTGGTCCAGGGAGGACGACCGGGGACATCGCTGCAACACGGACGACGGCTCCTTCGACGACACCGGCTGCCACACGAACTGCAAGCTCCCCCGCTGCTCCATGCCGTCCACCGAAGAGGACGTGGGCCAAGTGCCCGAAGAAGACGATGAGACTTCCTCTTCCTCCGTCATGGCACAAGGCCCGGACGGTACGGGGCGTGCTATGGTGGCCGATGCATCACTCGTGTCCTCGGCAAGACCGTGGACTATCCTCTCCTCCCTCCTTGCGTTCTTCGGCTCGCATGCGCCTGCGCCATCCCGGTTGGTTGCCGCGGGAGAAGCGTGCAATCCGTATCCTCCTCAGGGACCGGTGAGGGCATGGCTTGATTCGGCTTGTGGAGGCGGTGCCTGCCGTCCGCGCTATGTCAGCGGTCAGTGGACCGGAGTATGCAGTTCTTTGAGTGGGAACGGTGGAACATGCAATACCTACGGCGATTGCGCGGGAGCCTACCAAGGCGGGATTCTGGCAAGCCAGCCCAGCAATCCCGGCGACACCATCTGCTGCATCCCCAAGGACGCGAGTTATGGACACTGCCTGACGAGGGACGAATGCGGCAAAGACGCCCCTGGAGGAGGGCACGGCGGCGTTCCCGTGTGTCCCGTGTCCGGGGCCGGGGGATGGGGGAGCTCGGGCGGATCGGGCGGCAGTGCGACCAGTGGCGGTGGCTCTTCAACGAGCCACAATACACCATCTGGAGGTTCTTCCACGAGCGGAGGAGGAAGCACGAGTGGCGGCGGGAGTACCAGTGGCGGTGGATCGAGTGGCGGAGGAAGCACGAGTGGTGGCGGGACTACGAGTGGCGGA
>Ga0208958_1004305_pt1 | contig 10337 bp, 11 predicted proteins | sample RifOxyB1_FD_184032 | JGI IMG/M metagenome (GOLD analysis project Ga0208958, IMG submission 184032) | Soil microbial communities from Rifle, Colorado - Rifle Oxygen_injection B1 (SPAdes) | ecosystem: Environmental > Terrestrial > Deep subsurface > Rock core/Sediment | place: Rifle, Colorado...
CAGAGGTTGTCCCAGAGGTTGTCCCCGAGGTTGTCCCAGAGGTTGGCCCAGAGATTGTCCCAGAGATTGGCCCCGAGGTTGGCCCCGAGATTGTCCCCGAGATTGGCCCAGAGGTTGTCCCAGAGGTTGTCCCCGAGGTTGGCCCCGAGGTTGGCCCCGAGGTTGGCCCCGAGATTGTCCCGGAGGTTGGCCGACACAAGTGTCCGGATCAATGACCCCGTGGCTGGCCCATCAACCCACCAAACCCGGGGGGGGCGATGCCCAAGGGCCGCATACAATTCCGATATAGCCATCTCGGCTCGTGGGCGATCTGCTGGTTCACAGGACCGCCCATAAGCCAAGCACTCCTCGCGAAAAGCAATGAGATCTGCCTCTTGAGAGGAAGTTAGCGACTCAATCCTAGTCGGCGACACGGCGAGCTACTCCAGTAAATGGATCAGCTTCCACCTGACGCCGAACCGTCCAGACTGTATTCGGGGCAATTTCAATGGTTCCATGCTCTTCGTGGACCATAGCCCCGCCCTCGGGACCGGCTACAATCCAGCCACCCACGAAGATATCCAGCTCCGGGTTTTCGTAGAACATCGTATCGCCCGTTAGCTGGTGATGGTGCCCTGTGGCCTCGCCTTCAGCCACGATGCCATCCGACTTCGCTTTGGCAGCCATGGGTACCTCGGTACTTGCCACTAACAGAATATCGCCTTGCGCTATTTGGTTCATTACAGTCTCCTTTGTCTCATAGACGCATTCGACTCTTCGACGGGGCAGCGGGTAGCTTTGCCGTCAAAAAGTCGGATTCGTCCACGAAGCACCGCTGCCATTCATGAGTCTAGTATACCACGGTTGTCAAGTCCCTACTGGGGACTTGCGGCCTACGCCGGGCCCCCGGTATCGTTGGGCGTCACGGCCTTCGCGGCTCGATGAGCAATTCCGCGCCCTTGTGATTTGGGCCGGCATTGGCAGAATACGTCCACGATTCTCGCCTAATGCGGCAACTAGTATAGAGGCGGTGGATCTCGGGGCAGTCATCGTACGAGGCCAGCCATCGGCGACATCCGAATAATTGTTTGGCGAGGAAGACATGTTGCTCGGGAGATAGTGCTACTGGATACATATTTTGGCCGCAATGATAGTAGGGCGGATCAGCGTAAGTTACATCTGAGCGGCGAATGACCAGCGAAAAGTCAAGACACGTTACTTCGACAGTGTGCTTATCCAGGACCTCCGCGGCGCTTCTGAGATTCTGGGAAACATGCGGGAAGCGCCATTCGACGCCAACCTTCCATTTTCCTGTTTGTCGCCAGCCGCCGATGGGCGTGGTATGCGCCTTGCCGGAGAAGGCCATTCTATTTAGCGCGATGAAACGAGCGGCAGCCTCTACCATGCCTCGCGGACGCGAGGCCTGAAGTTCGCGAAACAAAGCAACCGACGGATTCATGGCGGCGAGTTCAGTTATCAGCCCCTCCACCCGGCCCGTAGCCAGAGTGCGCCAAACTGCCGCAACGGAGGGGTCCGCATCATTGAGGCGGATTAGAAGTCCGCTGGTCTGTTGGGCGACAGAAAGCGCAACGGAGCCGCCCCCCGTAAATGGTTCACAATATGCCCCGCCAGACTGTAACATATCAAGAATGGTTGGAACAATCTTCTCCAAAACCTTCGATTTGCCTCCGGGATAGCGCAGGAAATTGATAGTCATACAGCCCTTGTTTTCTTGTATTCGCCCCATGCGGTCAGTGCATTCCTAAGCGAAACGGATACGGTTTTGGGCCCATATCCCAGGGCCTCTCGCCAAGCCGGTAAAATAACCGTCCGAATGCCCCTTGTCGCCTTCTGGCCCGTGCAGTAATAGCTGCCCGGGAAGTCCTTTGGAACACGTATGTATGCTTCCGTCTCTGGATGTCCAATAACCCGCAGGCGCTTCTGAATACACTGCTCCCCAGATTCGGGTTTGCGTCTCTGGGGCGCTGATTTTATTCTCTTCCGATTGGGCAGGGCGGATGGATTGCTGGCGACATTGAATAGGGGATGCTCTGTATGTATAGCCCGAAGTTCTGCCGCCCGCAAAGACGCCTCGCCGTCAAAGCGCTCTAGCGTGATCGTATGGCTCGATTCCCAAAATTCGCGCTCTCTGTGTGCTTGGGGCCGACGATCTGGATGGCCGGTTCTTCCGACATATCCCAGAACCCCCTGCACATCGAAGAAACGATATAAGGTATGGATCTTGTCGCTCATGTCTCTAGTGTATCACACTTGTCAAGAGGCTAAATGCTCTTCCTGATGCCCTTGACATAAGGCGCCAGCACCATCCATAGTTGTTTCGTTATCCGCACGTCCCTCTCATTGTGCGACAGGATGTGTCCCAGGGCTTCCTTGTCTCCCAGTCTGGCTCTATTCCAAACGGCGACATCGTAGAAGTCTTTCTCCTCCAGCCCAAGGAATGCCGCCGCCGTCCCCATGCGCCGATTGCTGAGCTTCAGGAGACGGCGAGCCATATAGAACACATCCAAATGGAGTATCTGCCCATAGCCCGGATACGGCAATCCATGGACCAGCGCCCGGGCGCGCAGGTAGGGCACGTCAAAGCCAGTGCCGTAGAACGTCACCAGGACATCGATATCCTGGATGGCCCTGAGTGCCGAGCGCACGATGCGCTTATCCATGACACCGGAGAAGATTTCCTTCTTCGTGATGACATCTGACTTGACAGTGTCGTCCGGCATCAACAGAGCCCAGGATAGCATGTAGCCGACATTGGCATTCAAATCGCCGGCCTCGATGTCGAAGAAGCCAAGCCTGGCGGACTGAAGCCACGTCTCTTTGCGTTCACACTTGAGTTTGTAGAGGGCGTTGTCTACGGGGCCAAAGGGTAAGCCCATCTCCTCGGCTAGCTTGCGGGTAGACCATCCTGGATTCTCTTCGTGTAGTTCCCACAATTCGTTCTTGAGAGCTAGCGACCAGTTGGTTTTCATGCCCTTAGTTTACCACAGGTGTCAAGCACCCGCGTTTCGGTTATGTAGCACGATTGCTGCATAAGTGAAACGCCATGATTGGTCATATCACCAACAAAGGTGGTTTGTGACAAATGTGCGCAGAATGTATACATTTATGGTAGCAAGTGCACACATTCTGTATACGCGGCTAGGCCTCCCCGAGGATGGGGAGGCCGTCGCCAAAGGAGGAGAAGAATGGTACTCCGCCCGAGTACCCGCACTTATCCGAGCCGTACGGCCGGGAAGATCACGCGCTTGGCCAAGACCTCGTAAATCAAGGCCGCTGCGCCGAAGACGCCGATGGCTGCCTGGAGCAGTGCCGTCACGAACGCAAACGGCTCACTGAACGGCGGCAGCTCCGGCAGGCCAAAGACCGCAGCCAGCGCCACCGAGACGACGAAGAGCACGGCGACCTTGACCTCGGCCGGCGGCCGATAGCCCGCCTTGTCTGCCAGTAGCTTGAAGAGCTGCGTCAGGACTGAGGCTACGATACCCACGATGAAAATTTGTTCTGGTGCCATTGTTGCTCCTTTTCCTGTTGTCGGGAAGATTGGCGGTCCCTGCGGCCGGTGCGATGCACTAACGCTATGACGGCGCGGTTTGCGCAGGACTTACCCGCCAAGGTTGGCTACCGACCCGGGTCACTCGGCTTCCGATGGGTCGCCTATAAACCGGGCTTCTACTGGGCGATCAACCCCAGTTGGCTGTTCCCGGCCTCCCCCGGTGCTGCTCCTGGGACTTATGGCACAACGGCCGGCCCGGCATAACGTCTTAGTGACGACCGTCCCCGTGTTGTCGGTAGCCGGAGGGATCCTACTACCCGGATAAGCCGAGGTTCAGATCCCAGCACAGTATACCGCAATTCTAGTGGGTGTCAAGCGGCTGATTGTAAACTTCGGCGGCGGCTGATTGTAAAGACAACCCCGGCCGCCGAGGCGCTGGAAGGCGTCCCGCCGCCGGGGCTGTTTTCTGGCGGGCCGGGCTCTATCCGGCGTCTGCATCCCTGCACGATACGCTTTCGCGCCGGGTTCGGTCGAGACGGGGCACATACGCACCCCGTAGCAGCCGCACTCGGTCGGCGTGTCCGTCCACGCCGCCGCCAGCAAGCAAGCAGGGCGTCCGCCGCCACCATGGACGGGTTCCTTCCTGCACCCAGATTATACCACGCCTGTCAATAGGGCGTGGCACAAATCACAATTATGATAATCCAGATTTGTTTCCAGGCGGTTGCCCTTATGGCGCAGCGTGTACGTTTTGCTAACTTCCAGCACATATGGCAACTAGGGCCAGAACCTCAGGGCCAGTGTAGCCAGGGACGCCACGAGTGTCCCTATCAGGAGCCATTTCAGGCGGTTCATGCCTGCAATGAACTTCTCAACATTGCGCACACGCTCTAGAAGGCCGAGTTGCTCGGGCTTATCCGTATCGCCTATCAGAAGAGAGACAACAGAATCCACCTTCTCTTCGATGCGTTGGAGTTGGGTTTGCTCGGCCTTTGTCGTCATAGTGCCTCTTTGACTGCCGCCAACTTGGCCTCGATAGCCAGAAGATGCGCTCCCTGCTCGATGTTGGCCGCCTCTAGCGCCACAACGCGCGGCTCCAGTGGATCTCCGGGCTGCGGCACATCGGCGCCTTGCTCCAGATTGACATCAATCGAGTTACTCTCCGCGCCAAACCGCTCACCCTGCATGTTGCCATCCGCCCAGTATTGCCAGCGTGCCCACTCATCCCAGTCGCGCACTTTGAACTTTCCATCAGCCCATGGGCCAGCCAGCTTCGGCAAGCTGGTGACTGGGTCCACTAGTACGTATCGTGCCACGTGCAGCCCGTGCCGGGCCCATTCGGGGCGTGCTGCCACTGCAATGTTCCAGAAAGACGCCCGGGTATAAATGTCGCCGGGTCCAAGGGGCACGCCATTCCGCTCCAGTTGATCTAGGAACTCCAGCTGCCGGTCTGCCACGGTGTTTGGCGGCATGCCTCCGCCACTATCCTCGAAGTCGGCGACATACCGCTTCGTGTACGGCAAGCGCACAATCAGGTCCGTGAAGTAGTCGGCCTGCGCGGTTGGGCTGTGATTCGGTCGGAAGTACCAGTAGAACCCATACTCCAGCGGCGCGTCCTTGACCGCCTCCTGACTGCGCGGGAACTGAAAATCGGTATAGAGTGCCCCGGTATCCTTATTGATGGACCCGGCCCGGACGAGCACGTACTTGGCCCCGGCCGCGGCGCACTTGACGAAGTCCATCTGTCCCTGCCATGTACTCACGTCCACTCCAAGCGTCAACGCCATTATGCCCGCCTCGACAGGAATATGTCCAGTCCAATAATCATGTTATCTCCTAATTGAGCGCCCGCCATGCTCCGCCCGAATAGACATAGAGCTTGTTGTTCGTGCTATCTGCCACTATGGCGATCTTTCCCATATACGCTGTTGGCGTACCCGTCGGAATCCCCGCGCATGATGGCACATATAGAAACCCGTCCGTTGCATTCGTGGCTATGGCGGCCTGGTCGCCTCCAATATCTTTTCGATATGTTCTATCCTGCCATGTAGCTGAACAATCGCATCTCTCAGAAGTCTATCCCGGTTCAGCATGTCACCCGTCGCAAATGGCAATTCTTTGCCATTGCGCCACTTTTCCAAAAGCTCAATATCGTCGCTGCCGTCAAATACGTGATCGGTAGCCCCGGTCTGGTCGCCATTCACGGTTAGCGTACCGGCCACGACTAAGTTTCCAGCCGAGCTTAAGGTCATCGCTGACGCACTGCCTGGCTGAAACGACATGCCGCCAGTTAGCGTGGCGCTTCGGCCAAAATATACAGTATTTGCGTCGGCGGCCAATATCTGACTGCCCGCCTGTTGAATTTGAGGGCCCGCACCAGTTAGATTGAAATTGGCATTACCAGTGATGGTCCCTACAACATCCAGGGCCGTTGCCGGCGTCCCCGTCCCGATGCCGACGAAGCCATTGCTGCCTTGCACGAATAGGGCGTTGGCATTAGTATCACTCTCGACGCGGAAGTCCATGTCCGCCCCGCCCTCGTTGAACACGATACTGGCGGCCCGGAAGTCGGCTATCGCCCCGGCTACCGTGGTGCCGATCCGGAAGGCATCGAGGCCGCCATCGATGACGACAAGGCTCGTGGCTGTATCGCCCTCGAAGCGATGATCCACATCGGCGCCGGCCTCATTCGAGACAACCTGGCCGCTGATCTCGAAGGTCCCGGCCGTCGTCAGAACAATCTTGAAACCATCACCTGCAGGTGGCTGAACGATAAAGGATGCGCTCATTCGTTTTGTGCTGCCGTATCACCAGAGGCATAGCCGCTATAGATTGTTAGCACGGCTGTGCCGCTCCTGAACGTGCCATAGCCATCGCCGGCCGCACTAGTGGCCGTGATGGACGAATCCCACACGATCACCGTCGTCCCGTTGACGGTCACACTCAAGCCGTACGAATTCCCGGCCCCGCTTTGGGTCATCGTGATTTCGCAGTTAACAACCCGGAATGTGCCAGCAGCTGGACCGGCCACCCCTGACAAGGCACTACCCGAGCTTGCCGAATGGGCCACAGTCAGGTTCTCCAGCGTGGCCGCTGATGCCCCCGTCACGGTGCCGGAGATGATCGTGCCGGTTCGGGATGCACCGACGTAACGCACGCCGGCGGTGCAAGTGAAATCGGCCGTTATGGTGCCGGCCGGAATCCAGACGATGTCGCCGGCCGAGGCGTCTGCGTTGGCACTGGTGAGGCCATTGGCGTCGAATTCGTAATCTGCAATCGCGGCGCCGCCGCTATCGAGAAGCCATATCGTGTGCTCTCGGGGCAAGAAGGCTCCGCCCGTCTCTGTCGAAGTTGAGCCGGAAGTGTTCAGCTTGGCATAGTCCTCGACGATTTGTAGGATATAGGGTGTCAAATCGTGAGCAAAATCCGAAGTCTTCATCAGCCTTCCGACACGAACTCTAGGATTTCCCGGGCGCCACGGGTTTTGATGGGGCGCCACCGCCCATCTGCCGCAGTATATTCGGCCTCATCAATAAAGAGAGGCGAGGGGTTTGTGATAATGGACGTATCCACTGTGGGCGGAACGAAGCCCAAGAGTTCTACCCACTTGCCGACGAAACAATCCTCGGGCGGAATGGGCTGGCCCGCGGTCGTAAAGAGATTGCCCGCAAGGTCTATCTTATATTCTACCGTCGTGATGGGGTCCTCTTCATAGACTCTGAATATCCGAGAGGGCGTCACCTCACAGAGCAGTCGCCTATCACTTGTGGTTCCCACTTCCAGAAGTTCCAAGAGTTCCTTCCAACAGGTAAAGTCACCATTGCGATAGATGAGCGTCAAGACATCACTCGTGATGACAAGATCGGAAGCCGCCAAGTAACCCGCATCGACCGCAATTCCGGCCACGTCTCCAATCTGAGCCACCACAGCCGTAGTGCCGACCACCTTGAAGTTCAAGTCCATGTTCTTGCCGACCCATGCGGATAGGGCAGTTGAATACAACTTGAGAACGCCCTCTTCATAACCCATATCAAAGTTGGCATCAATGAAATAGAAGTTGGATGAATCCTTGGCCCCGCTCCGGGAAATGTGAATCCAATAAGTCGTGCTTAGCCCTAATGGAACACCCGAATCCAGCACAAAGCGTGTCCATGTTGCCGAAGTCGGAATATCGGCCCCGCCCAAGCCCGGTGCGCTGGCAAGGGCAACATTAGGCTCGTTGCCGCCCGTGTCGCTATAGAGGGCCACCTGTAAATCGTCCACCGGAGAGCCGACCTTCCAGATGCGTAGCCAGATTTCCGTTGCCGTCCAGCCATCGTCGCTAGAAACCTCGAAGGACTGCGCGGCTATGGGCCTATCGTCCTCGCCGATCTCCCGTTGTCCCGAACCCGCATTCGTATATTCTTCTAGGCCGAGAAGGTTCTGATAATAGAGGCGCTGGTAGACATCGTGCCAGCCACGAAGCGTGATTGTGGCAGCGGCCAGTGCTTCCCCTCCCCCGCCGAAACTGGGCTGGAGAACGGGCGTTTTGTATACCTGAAGCAGTGTGTCCCGTCTTTGCTCGGCCGAATCAGAAGTAACCTCCCGCTGTGAGAAACGACGCTCAAACTTGCCATACTCGGCCACGCTATCGCTGTCTTGAGACCAGGCCGTTGTGGCTCGTTGAGACATATTGGTATAGGCCACGGAGACACGATTGGCCAATGAATCTAGGCTCATCTCGTGGAGCATGCCGCCGTCTTGAATTGCGACATCCGAGACCATGCCCCACCAGACTTTTTGCCCCCGCTCATTGTGGACAATCTCACACGGCCGCCGTAGGTATTCGGCAAATTCCCAGATGCTTTCGCGGTTGCCAATAGCAATCAGTGTAGCCTTCTCAGGTCCACCAAACACGGTCTTGCTATAGTTCTGAACCTCCAGCTTGATACCGGTTGGCTGGAGACGAGCCGTGTGATCACGGTTGCGAAAGATCACCGAGAAGGACATCAGATCGTCAGCCTGCGATCTCGATAATAGATACGGATAGAAGAAGCCCTGTCCACTTCGGCCGTGTTGGCTACGCTGGAGGCGGTCATAAAGTAGAGCCGCTGGGCCGCATTGGGCTTGAGCATAATGGATTTGCCGACACCATTATAGTAGGCGGCCCGGGCCGTTGAGGCCCCGGTATCCACATATAGCTCTCCTAGAATTCCGTCGTCCACAAGTCGAGAGCTTCCGGGAATACCCGTGCCTATGGGCTCAAGATAGCGATAGCCATCCAAACAATGAAGCGCAAGACAATCTAGTGTAATCGTAGTACCGCCAACAATTTGCCCCGTGAGTCGTAAGACGACGGGCGCTATCGTGCCCGAATCTTGTAGCCATGGCGGTAATGTCACAACACCAAGATCACGTATCAGATAGCTAAATGCGCTATCGGGCTGAACCTGTGCGCCACTATAGATTACAGTTGTACCGTACAGTACCTTGAGACGGAATTTCGTGTCGGTTACATTGGTAGATACTTGGAAACGAGCAATAACCCTAAAATCGCCACCCGCGGCCTGATTCAAAAGGGGCGTTGGCAACGTCCAGTCGGCTATAGTTGTTTCAGCGTCAGTTGCCCAAGTCGATGTAATGTATTCTCCGCCGGAGTTAGTCGCACTAACGGTGATGGACGATGAATCGGCATGTTCCGCCTCAAGTACATGAGACAAAGAAGCTGGATTGCTCAAAATGTTATGGCCAATGTGATATTGCCAGCTGTTCGTCTCCATGGAATTAGTTATTTCAACGCGGCATGGAGTTGGCACGTCCCCGGCGACTTGGGCGGCGGCGATATGTACATAATTTTGTACATCATAGATGTATGTAGTATCGCCGGCCGCTTCCGTCGTTAGATTTTCGACAACCGTAAGCTTGCCCGCAGCCGCGGTCACAACGGTATAAACATCATCATTGGATGTTGAGCCCCGCACAATGATGACATCGCCGGCGGCGAAGCTACCGAGCCCATTCGCCGAATCGTTGATTGAATCATCCGTCGTGTCGTAGGAAATCGTGATATCGCCGTTGATAATCGGAGTCAGATTAGAGGGATTGTAGACCGTCTGTCCGCCCGTGGCTGCGGTCCCGCCATTGTTGGATAGTTCCAATTCGGTCTCTGAGTTGTTCTCCCAATAGGGCACCCGGGTGATCTGAACCATGTAGGGAACGGCCTTTGCGCTCCAGTATGGTTTGGGGTCAATGGCTCGGTCATCGGGCCAGGTACGAATCTCCAGGATCTCGGAGCGGTAGGTATTGCTTTCGCTATCCAGTTGGCGTTTGAGATAGACTCTGTTACCTCGGCCCTTGGATTGGCGCTGCCGGGCTTCTGTGAGCGCCCGGTTGATTGCGGCTATCTCGGCCTGGAGATTGGAGATGCTGGTGGACAGAACCCGCAGCCGGATCGTATCGACGGCATTGTCGCTATCCAGAAGCACGGGCCCAATCTGATACGCCATGACGTCGATGTCTGATCCATCATTAAGATCAACCGTCGTGCCGCCATAGATGATCTGTAGCGTGTGTGTCATCGTCTAGTCCGGTCCCGGATGTAGGCGAGCAGATTGTCTAGATCGGAACGCTCGTTGACGGTACCGATGGTCACATTGATGCCGCCGATTGATTGGCCCCTTGGAGTCACTGTGACTCGCTCACCGGGCGTGGCTCTGAATTGCACGAGTTGATTGTCGCCACCGCCGGAGCCGCCAACCGTGAATTGGCCCCCGTAAGCATAGCCATAATCATATGGATTGCTCCGTCCTTCACTATCTACTCCATCGGGATGTTGCTCGCGCCAGGCCCGATGGTGATAACCCTC
>Ga0208958_1004308_pt1 | contig 10328 bp, 12 predicted proteins | sample RifOxyB1_FD_184032 | JGI IMG/M metagenome (GOLD analysis project Ga0208958, IMG submission 184032) | Soil microbial communities from Rifle, Colorado - Rifle Oxygen_injection B1 (SPAdes) | ecosystem: Environmental > Terrestrial > Deep subsurface > Rock core/Sediment | place: Rifle, Colorado...
ATCCCACCTCGCCATGCTGGAAGACCTGGTCGCCGCCCGCGACTGGCTGGCCGGCCGCCGGCTCAGCCAAGCCGACCTGATCGCCGCCGCCCACCTGTCGGTTCTCGACTATTTCGGCGAGGTCCAGTGGGCCAACTGGCCGTCGCTGAAGACCTGGTACTCCAAGCTCAAATCCCGCCCCTGCTTCCGCCCCCTGCTGGCGGACCGCTTCGTCGGCGTGCCCCCGTCGGCCTGGTACGCCGACCTGGATTTCTGACCAAACCCTCTCCCGCTTGCGGGAGAGGTGTCGCGGCGTCCGCGTAGCGGACCAGCGACGGAGAGGGGAGTTTCGCCAAAAGGAAGACTTCCCCCATCGTCAGGCGTGTCGCTGCGCGCCACGGCCTGACACTTCCCCCGCAAGCGGGGGAAGGTCTGCTATTTCCCCTTCAGCCGTTCCACCGCCTCTTCGGCCTGGTCGCGGTGGCGGCGCTTGATGTTGGCGCCCAGGGTGGCGATCAGGGCGGCGATGACGGCGGCGTCGTCGGTGTAGCCGATGCCGGCGAACAGGTCGGGAATGGCGTCGACCGGCATGACGAAATAGGCCAGGGCGGCGAAGATCATCCCCTTGGCGGGTAGGGGGGTGGCCGGATCGCGCGCCGCGAACCAGGCGGCCAGGGCCTGATCCGCGAAGGGGATGCGGGCGGCTGTCCGCTTGATCTTGGGCCAGAACCCCTTGGCGACGCGCACCTCGTTCACCTGGACCACAGAGGGGACCAGGGCCTTTTTCGGGTCCAGGGCGTCTTCCGGCGAGGCGGGTTTGGCTTTGGCGGTCATGGCCGCTAAATCCTCAAACGAAACTCAGGTTCATTACAACATAGGAACGACCGGGATGAAACTCGACAGCAGCATCGCAGCCGTGGTCACGGGCGGGGCCTCGGGCCTCGGCGAGGGTACGGCCCGCGCCATCGCCGCCACCGGCGCCAGGGTGGCCCTGTTCGACCTGAACGCCGAGAAGGGCGAGGCCATTGCGGCCGAGATCGGCGGCGTCTTCTGCCAGGTCGACGTCACTGACGACGCCTCGGTGGCCGCCGCCTTCGAAAAGGCTCGCGCCGCCCACGGCCAGGAGCGGCTGACCGTCAACTGCGCCGGCATCGCCACCGGCATGAAGACCGTCTCGCGCAAGAAGGACACCGGCGAGATCAAGGCTCACGACATGGCCCAGTTCGAGCGCACGGTGCGGGTCAATCTGTTCGGCACCTTCCGCGTCCTGTCGCAGTCGGCGGCCGGCATGGTGACGCTGGAGCCCATGGCGGACGGGGAGCGCGGCCTGATCGTCAATACGGCCTCGGTGGCGGCCCAGGACGGCCAGATCGGCCAGGCGGCCTATTCGGCCTCCAAGGGCGGAGTCTACGCCATGACCCTGCCGATTGCGCGGGACCTGGCCCAGGAAGGGGTGCGCTGCAACACCATCCTGCCCGGCATCATGTGGACGCCGATGATGGCCGGCATGGACCAGAAGATCCAGGACGCCCTGGCCGCCGCCATCCCCTTCCCCAGCCGACTGGGCACGCCCGCCGACTACGCCTCCCTGGTGCTGGAGCTGGCGCGCAACGTCTATATCAACGGCGAGTGCATCCGTCTGGACGGGGCCATTCGACTGGCGCCGCGCTGACATCTTTAGCGCGCTATCGCTCGCCGCGCGGCGGCTCGCTGCTTGAGCGCAGAAGGGCGCTACGCTCGCGACGCGGTCGCTCGCTGCTTGAGCGCGAAGGGGCTCCGGCCGTGATCAAAGGCGGTCTCTCGGCCTCAAGCAGCACGAAGTGCGATAGGCCGAAAAAAAGGGGTTGCGGTCCGCCGCAACCCTCCGCTATACGCCCCCTCCTCGACGGGGCGCACACTTAGCGCCTTACGGATTGCGGGCGTAGCTCAGGGGTAGAGCACAACCTTGCCAAGGTTGGGGTCGGGCGTTCGAATCGCCTCGCCCGCTCCATGTCGGGATGCAAAATCAGGGGCCTGTCGTTCTCGGCAGGCCCCGATTTTTTGCCTGAAACCCAACGATGTCTCAGAGCAGGGCGGCCGCCAGCGTCAGGGCGCCGAGGCCCAGAGACAAGGGTAGCCGCAGCCCCAGCCAACCCTCGGGCGTCAGGCCCAGGGCCTTCAGCCGGACATCGACCAGGACGCTGAGGGCGATGAAGCCGCCCAGCAGGCCCAGCGACAGTCGAAGATCGCTCTCGCCCGCCGCGAGGGGCCAGGCCGCAGCCAGGGCCAGCAACGACGGAAGCACCGCCACGCCCCAGACCCAGGCGGGGGCCCTGCCGTGCGCGGCCGCCGCCAGGCCCCACCAGACCCCGCCCAGGAAGCTGAAGATCAGGGCGGCGTAACCAAAGGCCAGGCCCAGGGCCAGGGGGCGCAGTTCGGCCCCGCCGCCGACCAGCAGGGCGACCGCCGCCGCCTGGGGCAGCAGGCCCGAGAAGCCCAGCAGGCGGGCGAGGGAGGGAAGGCGGGCGGGGGCGTTCGTGTCCATCTCGATCCGGCGTCTGTGCGGGGAGGCAAATCCGATCCCCGGCGCCGGTTCGTATATCACGATCACCGCGCGCCGCGCCCTCCGGAAGCTCTCCTCCCTGATGATCCGACGTTCAGCCCGCCCCGCGCCCTGTTCTGAACCAAGCCGATGAGCCGGCTGGTCGTCTGGCACGACGGGGCCTGTCCCCTGTGCCGCCGCGAGATCGCCCTGATGCGACGGCTGGATCGCCGCGGCGCCATCGAATTCGTCGATGTGGCGGGCGACGGGGATGCCGTCTGCCCGCTGGATCGCGAAACCTTGCTGGCCCGGTTTCATGCGCGCGAGGATGGGCGGATCCTGTCGGGGGCGGCGGCCTTTGCGGCCATGTGGCGGGCCATTCCCCTGTTGCGGCCCCTGGGCCTCGCGGCGCGGTCGCCGATTGTGCTGGCGGGGCTGGAGGCGGCTTATCGCCTGTTTCTGAAGGTGCGGCCCCGGCTTCAGGCCCTGGCGCGAAGGGCGGGTTGAGCCATGGCTGTTCTGAGACTGGTGCTGGGCGATCAGCTGTCGGACAGGCTGACCGCCCTGGAGGGGCTGGATCCCGCCGCGGACACGGTGCTGATGGCCGAGGTGCGCGACGAGGCGACCTACGTCCGCCATCACAAGCAGAAGATCGCCCTGGTCTTCGCCGCCATGCGCAACCACGCCGAACGGCTGAGGGCCCGGGGCGTGCGGGTGCGCTATGTGGCGATCGACGATCCGGACAACAGCGGCTCCATCACGGGCGAACTGGCGCGGGCCCTGGATGCGGGCGTCTACGACCGGGCCGTCCTGACCGAATGCGGGGAATGGCGCCTGGCCGAACATCTGGCGGCCTTCGCCGAAGGGGCGGGCCTGCCGGTGGAGATCCGCGAGGACCGGCGGTTCCTGTGCTCACACGACCGGTTCCGACGCTGGGCCTCGGGCAAGTCGCAGCTGCGGATGGAGTTCTTCTATCGCGAGATGCGCCGCGCGACCGGTCTGCTGATGGACGGCGATCAGCCGGAGGGCGGGCGCTGGAACTATGACGCCGAGAACCGCAAGAAGTTGCCGCGCGGGGTTAGGCCGCCCAAACGCCTGCGCATCACGCCCAACGCGATAACACAGGGGGCCATGGCGGACGTCGCCTGCCTGTTTCCCGATCATTTCGGCGCCCTGCACGACTTCGGCTGGCCGACGACGGCGGAGGAGGCCGAGACGGTTCTGGAGGATTTCCTGGCGAACATCCTGCCCGGCTTCGGCGACTGGCAGGACGCCATGGCGGAGGATCAGCCGTGGATGTGGCACGGGCTGATCTCAACGTCGTTGAACCTGGGCCTGCTCGATCCGATGGACGTCTGCCGCCGGGCCGAGGCGGTCTATCGCGCCGGACGGGCGCCTTTGAATGCGGCGGAGGGCTTCATCCGCCAGATCCTGGGCTGGCGGGAGTTCGTGCGCGGAATCTACTGGCTGAAGGCGCCGGAATATCGAGCAAGGAACTTCCTGGGCGCGGACCGGACTCTGCCCTGGTTCTACTGGTCGGGCGAAACCGACATGGCCTGCGTGGCCGATGTGGTGAAGACGACGCGTGACAAGGCCTATGCCCATCATATCCAGCGGCTGATGGTGACGGGCAACCTGGCCCTGCTGCTGGGCGTGCATCCGGATGCGCTCGACGACTGGTATATGGCCGTCTACGCCGACGCCTATGAGTGGGTGGAGATGCCCAATACGCGGGGCATGGCCCTGTTCGCGGACGGCGGGATCGTGGGGTCGAAGCCCTATGCGGCGTCGGGGGCCTATATCGACCGGATGAGCGACTACTGCGGCGGCTGCCGCTATGACGTGAAGAGCAAGAGCGGCGACGCGGCCTGCCCGTTCAACCGGCTGTACTGGGGCTTTCTGGAACGCAATCGGGGGCGGCTGAGGGACAATGTGCGGCTGGCCATGCCCTATCGGACCCTGGACGGGTTCGGCGAGGCGAAACGGGCGGCCCTGGCGGCCGAGGCTGAGGCCTGCCGCACCCTGTTGGGCGCGACGCCCAGGGATTGAAGGCGAGCCTGACTGGAACCTCGACTGGAACCTCGACTGGGGCTGCGGGATTTGCTTGGCTGTTTCGCCGTCCGAGCCAGAGAGGTCGCTCCATGATCGCCCGTCGTCGCCCTGCGTCCGTTATCGCCGTCCGTCTGCTGACCGCCGCCGTCGCGGCCTCGGCCCTGTCGGCCTGCGCCTACAACGAGGCGCTTGGCCGCAACCAGCTGCTGCTGGTCGACAACGCCGCTCTGGCCCAGCAGTCGACCGCCGCCTGGCGCGAGGCGATCAGCAAGCCGGGCGTTCAGACCTCGGGCGCACAGGTCGAGCGGATCCGCCGCGTCGGGAACCGTCTGGTCCAGGCGGCGGGCCTCAGCGGCCGGACCTGGGACTACGCCGTGTTCAGCGAGAAGAGCCCCAACGCCTTCGTCCTGCCGTCGGGCCAGATCGGGGTGACCGACAGCCTGCTGGCCCTGGTCCAGAACGATGACCAGCTGGCGACTGTCATCGGCCACGAGATCGGCCATGTCGTCGCCAACCACGCCGCCGAGCGGGCCTCCAGCCAGGCCGCCGCCTCCATCGGACTGGCGGCCGTCGGCGGCGCGGCAGGGCGTTACGGCGACGCGGTCAACGCCTATGGCGGCCTGGCGGCCCAATACGGACTGCTGCTGCCCTATTCACGGCGCGACGAACTGGAGGCCGACCGGCTGGGCGTAGACTATATGCAGGCCGCCGGTTTCCGCCCGTCCCAGGCCGTGGCCCTTTGGCGGCTGATGGCGGCCCAGCGTCAGGCCAGCATCCCGCAGTTCGCCTCGACCCACCCGTCGGACGCGACGCGGATCGACCTGCTGCAGCAGTACATCGCCAGCCGCGGCTGGAGCTGATCAGACCTTGATGTCGAGATAGGTGCCGGGCCGCATGATGCGGGTCGGCTGGTCGCCGGCGGCCGGGACGGAGGCGGCCGGTCGAGCGGCGGCGACGGTCGGGGCGGGCGCGACGGGCGTAGCCTGAACGGGGCTGGTCTGGACCTGGTTCAGGGCGGCGCGGAAGAAGGCGGCCTGTGCGTTGCGCGCCGACGAGGTCTCGCCGCCGGGGGTCGGCAAGGTCTGGGGCAAACCTGGGCGAATCGCGCTCATAGCCAACCGTTAACGCATCGCGAGCCGACAATCGTTAACAAGATCTCAGGAAAGAGGGTTAATCCGGGCTTAACGGCTATTTTTTCGACGGCAGGGGCCGAGCGGGCGCCTGCATCGAGGCGACCAGCCGCTCGATGTCGGCGTCGTTCAGCAGGGGTCCGGACTGTTTGGCGGTGATCCGGCCCATGGCGTCGACGGCGAAGGTCTCGGGCACGCCGGAGATGCCCAGGTCCAGACCGGCCCGACCCTCGCGGTCCACCAGAACCATCGCATAGGGATCGCCCAGCTCGTCCAGGAAGGCGCGGGTGGCGACGGGCTCGTCCTTGTAGGCCACCCCGACGACGGCGATCCCGCGCGCCTTCAGCGCCAGCAGCTTGGGGTGTTCGATCCGGCAGGGGGCGCACCAGGAGGCGAAGACATTCACCAGCATGGGCCGCCTCACCCCGGCGGTCTTGAGGTCCAGCTGACCCGGCCCGGCCGTGTCGCCGGTCAGCATGGGCAGGACGGTTTCGGGGATCGGCTGACCGACCAGGGCGTCGGGCTTGAAGGCGGGATCGCGCTTCAGCGACCAGCCGATGAAGAGGGCCGCCAGGGCCGACAGGACCACCAGGGGCAGGAAGGCCAGCCAGCGGTTCATGCCTCGGGCCCTATCGTGCTTCGCACTACTTGAGGGCGCGGGAAGACTGCCGCGTCTGATGTTGCGCTCTGGTCTTTTTCCAGACGCTCGAGTTCCCGCTTCCATTTGCGAGAGGCGACGACGGCGCGGGCCGTCAGGGCGGCCAGGACCAGGGCGCTGACGCCCCAGGCGGGCCAGACGAAGGCGGCGTATGGGCTCATGTCGAGGTCGAGCATCTTAGGCCTCCAGGACCTGGCGCGCGCGCAGGGTCAGGACGCGGCGGCGGCGGATCTCGGTGCGGATCGCCGTCAGCCACAGGGCCAGAAACAGCACGCCATAGGCCGCCAGCATGGTCAGGAAGGGGGGCAGATAGACGGGGTCCAGACCCGAGGCGCCCGGCGTCAGGAAGCTGGCCGGCTGATGCAGGGTGTTCCACCAGTCGACCGAGAATTTCACGATCGGCAGGTTGATCAGCCCGACCAGGCCCAGGACGGCGGCGGCCCGCGCCCCCTTCTGCTCGTCGTCGATGGAGGCCCTCAGCGCCATATAGCCGAGGTAGAAGAGAAACAGCACCAGGACGCTGGTCAGACGCGCGTCCCAGACCCACCAGGTCCCCCACATGGGCTGGCCCCACAGCGAGCCGGTGAAAAGAGCCAGGGCCGTGAAGGCGGCGCCGGGCAGGGCGGCGGCCCGGGCGGCGGCGTCGGCCAGGGCGTGGCGGAAGACCAGGGCGAAGAAGCTGGAGACGCCCAGCGCCGAATAGGCGCCCAGGCCCCAGACGGCGGCGGGCACATGGACGAACATGATCCGCACCGTGTCCCCCTGCTGATAGTCGGCGGGAACGGAGAAGCTGAGCCAGGTTCCGACCGCCAGCAGGACGGCGGCGGCCGTCCACAGCACCGGCGTCAGCGGGCCGGTGAAATCCATGAATCGCTGCGGATTGGACAGGCCGAACATGGTTTCAGCGATTACGCGGCGGGGCGGCGGCGAGCAAGCGCATCCTCGTCTCTCTCACCCCTGGGCGTTTCTGACCGCCGCCGCACCGGCGAAGGCGGCGACGACCCCGGCGAACAGGACGTAGGCGGTCAGGAAGGCCAGGGCCGGGGCGGGCGACTGGCCGGCCGTCGCCCGCTCCAGCGCGCCGGCGCCGAAGACGACCGGCGGTATGAACAGGGGCAGGACCACGACGGCGATCAGCAGGCCGCCCCGCTTGGCGCCCAGAGCCAAGGCGGCGCCCAGGGCGCCGGTGCAGGCGAAGCCCGCCCCGCCGATCAGGGCCGACACGGCGGTCAGGGGCGCCAGAGAAACCGGCAGGCCCAGGGCCAGGGCGGCGACCGGCGCCGTCAGGGCCAGGGGCAGACCGACGGCGATCCATTGGGCCAGGGCCTTGACTAGAACCACCGATTCCAGCGGCAGATGGCCGATCGCCAACAGGTCCAGCGCCCCGTCCTCCAGATCCCGCTCGAACAGCCGCTCCAGCGACAGCAGCGAGGCGAGGGCCAGGGCCAGCCAGGCGATCCCGCCCGCCACCGGCGAAAGCGTGCGCGGATCGCCGCCCACGGCCAGGGGCAGGACGGCGGTCAGACAGGCGAAGAAGCCGCAGGCCAGCAGCGGGCCGCCCCCGCCGCTCCAGGCCAGGTCCAGCTCCCGCTCCAGCAAGACGCGCGTCGCGCCCCGCATGCCCGGCGGGCGGGGTTCGGCGTCCACCGGCCGGCTCATGCCAGATCTCCCAGGTCCAGGGTGCGGGCCGGTATCGGCAGGGGGTCGTGGACGGCGGCGAGGATCAGGCCGTCGGCGTCGAGATGACGGCGCATCTGGTCGGCGAAGACGGCGCGCCAGCGGGCGTCCAGCGGAGCCATAGGCTCGTCCAGCAGCCACAGGGCGCGGGGCGATCCGATCAGCCGGCCCATGGCCAGACGACGGCGCTGGCCGGCCGACAGGCGGCGGACTTCGAGCTCCAGCAGGGGGGCGAGGCCGAAGGCGTCGACCGCATCGTCCACGCCGCACTGGACGTGGCCCAGCCAGTCGCATTGGAAGCCCAGCTCCTGGCGCGCCGTCCGGCTGGTCTTCAATCCGTCCTGGTGGCCGAGGAAATGGGTTTCGCGGCCGCGCGCCAGCCGCTCGTCCAGCCGATTGCCGTCGCCGTCATGGAAGGCGATGTCTCCGGCGTCGGGACGCAGCAGGCCGGCGACGGTCCGCAGCAGACTGGTCTTGCCCGCGCCGTTGGCGCCGGTCAGCGCCACGGCCTCTCCGGCCTGCAGGCGCAGGTCCAGGCCGGTGAACAGCCGCCGTTCGCCGCGCGAGACGGTCAGGTCGGAGAGGGAGAGGGCGTGGATCATGGTGGCGACGTTCTACCTCCCCCGCAGGGAGCAGGAGAGCCAGGTCGCTGTTTTGAGAACCTTTCTCAATGTCCACGTCGGGGGTGTGGACACATGGACGGTGCGATCGAGCGGGTCTATAGGCACGCTTGCCGCAGCAGGCTTTCGCCGCGCGCGCAGGGGCCCTGTGAGCCGCTGCGTCTGCCGCGCGAAGGCGCAACCGGATTGTCGGGCGGCGCTGACCAGAGGAAAACTCTCCATGCCGTCAATCGACAGCTTCAAGACCCGCCAGGACCTTTCCGTCGGGCGCAAGAAATACGCCTATTACAGCCTTCCGGCCGCTGAGGAAGCGGGTCTGACCGGGATTTCCCGCCTGCCGCGCTCGATGAAGGTGCTGCTGGAGAACCTGTTGCGCAACGAGGACGGCGTCTCCGTCACCCAGGAAGACCTGAAGGCTGTCGCCGCCTGGGTCGAGAACAAGGGCTCGGTCGAGCACGAGATCGCCTTCCGCCCCGCCCGCGTCCTGATGCAGGACTTCACCGGCGTGCCCGCCGTGGTCGATCTGGCCGCCATGCGCGACGCCATGAGCGCCCTGGGCGCCGACGCCGCCAAGATCAACCCGCTGGTGCCCGTCGATCTGGTCATCGACCACTCGGTCATGGTCGACCACTTCGGCACGCCCAAGGCCTTCGGCCAGAACGTCGAGCGCGAATATGAGCGCAACATCGAGCGCTACAACTTCCTGCGCTGGGGCTCGTCGGCCTTCAACAACTTCCGCGTCGTGCCCCCCGGCACCGGCATCTGCCACCAGGTGAACCTGGAGAACCTGGCTCAGACTGTCTGGACCCTGGACGAAGGCAAGAAGACCGTCGCCTATCCCGACACCGTCGTCGGCACCGACAGCCACACCACCATGATCAACGGCCTGGCCGTTCTGGGCTGGGGCGTCGGCGGCATCGAGGCCGAGGCGGCCATGCTGGGCCAGCCGATCCCGATGCTGATCCCCGAGGTCATCGGCTTCAAACTGACCGGCCGTCTGCCGGAAGGCACGACCGCGACCGACCTGGTGCTGACCGTCACCCAGATGCTGCGCAAGAAGGGCGTGGTCGGCAAGTTCGTCGAATTCTTCGGCGACGCCCTGCCGAACATGACCATCGAGGACCAGGCGACCATCGCCAACATGGCCCCCGAATACGGCGCCACCTGCGGCTTCTTCCCCGTCTCGGCCGCCACCATCGGCTATCTGACCGCCACCGGCCGCGACAAGGCGCGCGTCGCCCTGGTCGAAGCCTACGCCAAGGCGCAAGGCCTGTGGATCGACGAGACCTCGGAAGATCCGGTCTTCACCGACGTGCTGGAGCTGGACCTGGCCACGGTCGTGCCGTCGCTGGCCGGCCCCAAGCGTCCGCAGGACCGCGTCGAACTGACCACCGCCGCCCCGGCCTTCGAGACCGCCCTGACCGACGTCTTCGCCCGTCCCGCCGACGCCCCGCGCGCGGGCGTCGAGGGTGAGAAGTTCACCGTCGGCGACGGCGACGTGGTGATCGCCGCCATCACCTCCTGCACCAACACCTCCAATCCCTCGGTCCTGATCGCCGCCGGCCTGGTGGCGCGCAAGGCCAATGCGCTGGGCCTGAAGGCCAAGCCCTGGGTCAAGACCTCGCTGGCCCCCGGCTCGCAGGTCGTCACCGACTATCTGACCGACGCCGGCCTGCAGAAGGACCTGGACG
>Ga0208958_1004309_pt1 | contig 10328 bp, 6 predicted proteins | sample RifOxyB1_FD_184032 | JGI IMG/M metagenome (GOLD analysis project Ga0208958, IMG submission 184032) | Soil microbial communities from Rifle, Colorado - Rifle Oxygen_injection B1 (SPAdes) | ecosystem: Environmental > Terrestrial > Deep subsurface > Rock core/Sediment | place: Rifle, Colorado...
CACGACGGTCGGAGAATTGGTCGGCCAGCTGATCGGGAAGCAGGTCGCGGCCGATTACGCCGACTTCATTGCTTACAACAACAAGTATCGTGAGGACTCCATCGGGGCCTATAACCTTGAATGGAAATCCAACTACGATCGGCAGTGGAAGCGCATCTGGACCTTGTTCTCCGAACACGCGATGATCGAGATCAATGAGATGTCACTCCTGGGCGACAGGGATGACGAGATCTTCCAGGCCGGCGAAAAGATCAGGGCGCTCTTGACGCTCACCAACCTCGGCCGTCGCTCCGAGGCGATCACGACCAGCATGTACGGGGATCTCGTGATGCCGGCGCCGGTGCACGTAAAACCCGCGCGCGAAGTGCCGGTCTCAGCCATGTTCCCGATCGACACGAATTTTCTCAGTCAACTCGACCCGCAGCTCTCGAGTCGCGAAAGAGCCAGCGTGGGCGTACGGGTCAGGGGCGCGGTCGAATACGACACGAGCCTGGTGACTGAAAAAGCCAAGTCCATTCTGATCAACAGTGTCGCGGAAATCGACGGTTTGCAGGCCTCGCTGAATGAAATGAACGGAACCGGCGGAGTTCAGGTCCGTCTCGTCAATCCCGCCAAGGCCGAATCGCCTTCGATGATCACTCTCCGAGTCGTCCTCGCGGGGAATCTCGGCGAATTCAAGCAGGAAACGCTCAAAATGGGTCCGAAGGAAACCCGTCTCGTCAACGTGATGTTCAATGGCGTCGACCCATTTGACATCATGGAGCGCGGCGGAATTTCCGGAGTCGTCCAATCCATCATGAACGGCCAGGTGCTGCACGAAAGGGAATTCTCGGTAAGCGCGTCGCCCCGACACATCTCGCTCGCCAAGTATTTCAGTGGCTTGGCCAGCGGTGCCTCCGTGGCTACCGGCGACGATGACCGCCTTGGCCGGCTTCAGGAAACCATGGGTATGATCCAGCGGATGACCCAGGAAGACATACGCCGTGGCGTGGACTGGGAGGAGCAAAACCAGCTCGAAAACACGGTTGTCGGTCAGCTCGGCAGGCAGTACCTGAGCGCCAAGGCAGCCGGAAAACTCAGCCAAGAGGCCCAGCGCTATTACAATGAGCTCGGCAAGAACCTGAATACGCTCGAAATCGGCAGGTTCAAACGCAAAGCTTATCGTAAGGCCCTGAACATCTTTGCGCCTGACGTTAAAGTGAAGAAAAAGTAAGCCCAATATCAGAAAGCCGAAGAGGGGGTCTCGTCAACCGAGGCCCCCTTTTTTTTTGGAATTCGGGCTAATCCCCGATAAACTGAAAATCTCATGCAGATTCGGGCACAAAGAGGTCGTCACAGATGTTTTTTCGCGCTTTCAGCCCTCCTGCTCGCATTTTCCGGAAACGGCTGCGGAACGGCCGGCAAGTACGGTGATGCGCTTCCGGAAGATCTCTGTAACGAACCCGACGAGAAGAACCCCGCAACCACCGTAGAATCCGTCGTACCGAGCGAAGGAAAACGCCTGGGCCGCACGGTGGTCACGATCAAGGGAAGCGGCTTCAAACCCGGTGCCGCCGTACTCCTGGGTAAAGTGAATTGCGGAGGCGTTTCGGTCGTAGATGCGACCACGATCACCTGCATGACCCCGCGGCACATACCCGATACCGTCGACGTAGTCGTCGCGAATACGAATCGCGAATGCGCCGCTATCCCGGGAGGGTTCACCTTCCTCCCTAGCGTCGTCATCACCCCCCCGACCCAGGCCCTCGCGATCGGGAACAATTTCACTTTTTCAGCATCCAAAGGAAAGCGCCCTTACACCTACTCCGTCCTGTCCGGAGGAGGCACGATTGACCCGCAAACAGGAGAATTCATCGCCCCGGATACGCCCCAGACTGTCGGGATCCGGGTCACTGATGATTCAGGCACGACCAGCGAAGCCGTCGTCACCGTCCTTCCGGCGCTTACGCTTTATGCGCCGAAAAACATCATTTCACCCGGTACGCATCCATTCACCGCGTCGGGGGGCGTGCCCCCTTACGCGTTCTCGGTCTCGGGCTCGGGTTCAATCGACAGCGCAACGGGGCTATACACGGCCGGCGAAGAGGGCGAAACCGTCACCGTGCGAGTCGACGACTCGCTCGGCAACTCGAGTGAACTCTCGGTTCCGATCAATCCACCGATCCGTTTCACGCCAGAAAATCCCGTCGTCGCGGTCAACAACCGGATCAAGTTCACGGGCGGGCTCGCGCCACTCACCTTTTCCATCATTTCCGGAGAGGGAGTGATCGACGAAAACGGCTTTATCGCGCCCAATGTGCCGGGCACGACGGCACTTCGCATCACGGACGCATCCGGCAACGTTCACGAGACGCTCGTGACGGTTAAACCTCAGCTCGTCCTCTACCCTGAAACGCGAACCATCATCGTCGGCGACAGCTTCACCCCGGTGGCAATGGGCGGGATCCCGCCGTACACGTTTTCGCTGGAATCCGGAAAAGGAACGGTCGACAGCGCCACGGGCGAGTACTCCGCGCCCGAAGAACCCGGACAAGCGGTGATCCAGGTCACCGACAGCAACGGCAATTCAGCGCAGGCGACGGTCACAATCAATACCGAGGGACTCGTCCTTCGCAAACTCGTCGCGGGTTATGCCCACACCTGTGCCCTGGTCGATGGCGGGGTGGTCTGCTGGGGTGCGAACAATTTCGGACAGCTCGGAAACGGCACGACGAAGTCGAGCGTTCTCCCGGTCGCGGTAAAAGGACTCAGTGACGGGGTTCTCGCGATTTCGGCCGGGCTCAATCATACCTGCGTGCTCCTCAGCGGCGGGATGATGAAGTGCTGGGGCGATAACAGGCTCGGACAGCTCGGGACCAATTCAACGAAATCCAGCCCGGTTCCGGTTCTCGTTTATGGAATCAGCTCCGGCGCGCAGGCAATCTCGGCCGGCGAGTTCCACACCTGCGCGGTGATCAACGGGTCAGCGCTCTGTTGGGGCGATAACCGCCGCGGGCAGCTCGGAAACGACTCCACGATCAGCAGCCCGATTCCCGTTCAGGTCAAAGGTCTCACGCAAAACGTGCAGGGAATCGCGAGTGGTGCCGCGCACAGTTGCGGAATGGTCGAAGGTGGCGTTCGCTGCTGGGGCTACAACTATTCCGGCCAGCTCGGCGACGGGACAACGATGACCCATCTCACTTCGGTTCCGGCACGCGGTCTCTCCGGTTCGGTCCGGTCTATCGAGTCGGGCGGATATCATTCCTGCGCGATCATCGCTGACGAAGGCGTGAAATGCTGGGGCTATAACGGCTCGGGACAACTCGGAATCAACTCGACCCGAAATTCGCTCCTTCCGGTCGAAGTGAAAGGGCTTGGAAAAGACGTAACCGCTTTGGCGTTAGGGAATTATCACAGCTGCGCGGTGACGGGCTCAGAGGTGAAGTGCTGGGGGTACAACTACGACCGTCAGGTCGACAACAAATCGACCATTCCTTACCTGCTCCCGTACACCGTCCCAAATCTCATTCCCGAAATCGACGCCGTGGCCGCCGGCGTGAATCACAGTTGTGTGATGGCCAAGCAGCAAGCCCAGTGCTGGGGCAACAATGGCCTGAGCGGGCGTTTTCTCGACACGCCGATGGATCTCAAAACCACACCGCCAGCAAAAGAGTAGAATACGGCGTTGCAAATTAGCCAAACTACCTATGTTTATTGATCTTTTTCTATACTTGACCTTTCTAGTCCAATTCTGTAAGTTCACTCGGTGTTCGGGACCTTCCCCGATGCGTGATGTGATGAGTGAACGTTGTTTCCGTGGAGGCTCTATGCAGAAGTGGTTCCTGGCTGTTCTTACTCTGATCCTGGTTTTTTCGTTCAATTCCGTTTTTGCCCGGGATTCAGAGAAGATGTTTTTATCGGTAGGGACCGAACTGCCCGACCTCTCGACGCAACAGATTTCGGAATTGAATCGCGAGGCCTGCCAACTCCTGCAGAAAAAGATTCTCCACGCCCGCGGTTACTCGGCTGATGCGACCTGTGCCTCGTTGAACCTCGCCAATAAGGACGAGACCGTTGAGCAGGCGCGAGCCTCCGGGAACTTCAAGTACCACATCCAGCTCATCCAAAAATCCAAGAACAAACTGAAGCTCTCGGTCTCCGATTGGACCGTCGATAAAACGGGCGTCGAACGAAAAGATTTTACCTGGAACCTCGAATCCCCCTTGCAGACGGAACGTGAACAGGCCCTTTTGAAGCTGCTCAGAAGCTTCTTCTTCTACGAGCTCAATAAAGAAGCCATCAAAGATCACCACATGCGCAAAGTAATTCCGGAATCGAAACGGCTCCGCCTCGACGAACAAGGCAACTACGTCGATCGCACCTTCAATCGCGTTGTTCCGATCGAAGAAGCGGTCAGAATTTTCGTCGACGAAAGCGCGACCCAGAAGCACTACCTCCGAGCCGCGCTCGAGGTCACCGCGTTGCTCGGGGTAGCCGACGGAGTCTACTGGATGGGCCAGGCCGAAATGGCGAAAGACTGGCACTATCAGCTGACAACCGTCGACCAAAAGAAAAAGATTCTCGAAACAGACGGCATACGCTTCGACGACAACACCGTATTGATGAACTTCGGCCATGCACTCGCGGGCTACACTTACGCGACGGCTTGCCGGGGCAATGGCCTGACGTCACTCGAATCCTTTCTCTGTGCGTTCGTCGCATCATCACTTTGGGAGGTCGTGGCCGAATATCACGAAGTCATCAGCATCAACGATATGGTGGTGACGCCGTGGGGCGGCTGGATCATTTCAGAAACTCTCTTTCAGATGGGCAGGCCATTTAATCGAGGCGCAAATACCCTCCTGAACAAGACCCTGGGCTGGATCTTCGGGACGAGCCAGCGGCTCAATAACTGGATCGACAAAATGCGCCCTCAGGCCGAACGGCTTGACGAAGACGGCTACCCTGCCGATACCTGGCACGAGTTCGAACTCGTGACGGGCGCGATGCTCGATTCGACCAGGGGCGGCGGAACGCAGGCCGGCGGGACCCTCGGCGTGGATATGCAGATCTTCAATCTCGAGGATTACGGTAAAGCCGGCCAGACCCGCAAGCTTTTCACGGATACGGCCTTCGCTGATTTCGTTCTGAAAACATCGATCGGCGCGAAAGGGCTGAGCGAAGTTTATGCTCTCACGAAGATGGCACTCGGCGGTTACTACAAACAGGACGTCAAACTTGATGAGAAGGAACGGCTCAACGGCTACAGCTTCTTCATCGGGCCCGCCAATGAGGTCGAATTCAAAACCCGCTCCGGCGATGGAAGCCCCGGCGACATGCAGGTCGTCGTCGGCGTGATCGGTTCGACACTCAAACTCGACATGTACGTCCGCGGAGTGCGGATCCGGATGAACATCGACGTTTACGGCGACTTCTCGCTCATGCGCTCTTATGCACTCGATGATTACATCGCTGAAAACGGCGACAAGGGTATTAAGTCGGTGCAAGCGATGCGCGGCTATGCCTACGGCGTCGGAGCGACACCCGAAATCGGAACGTCCGTCGCCTATAAGAATCTGGAGATGAGCGCCAAATTCAAGCAGCACTATATGGAGTCCCTCGACAGCAGGGACCAAAAATGGGAGGAGATCGACCGGGATACGCATACGAGCGAGCGGTACAGTGAACTCGCGGGCTCTCTCAGCTATTCGATCACGCCCAAACTCAAACTCCGTTACACCTACGAGTATGCCAAGCGCAAAGGCTCGATGGATCGCTACACCAAGCGCACGACTTCGCAGACTCACAAGACCGAACTTGTCTATTTGTTCTAAGACTTAAGGGCGCGGTTGGGACATGGAAGTCCCCCCTGAATCTCCAAAAACCCCCAAAGTGCGACTTCGATGTCCCAAATCGAGGCCGATTTCGGCCGATTTCGCGTTTTTTCATTTGCGAAGAAGTCGGCCTCGGGTAAGTCCTTGGTATCTATCATTATATTTCTCGGCATTTCCCTTGCTCTTAGGTGCTTATCCGAGAGCGGTTTTTAGGGAGGATTTTATGAAGAACAAAGGACTGACCTTGAAAGACAGACTGGGAATGGCGTTGGGCACGGGTATTTTCCTGCTGATGTTGCCGGTAACGATTTTCGTTTCGTCGGTACCGACTCTTCTGATTTCGAATGCGATTCCGAACAAGGTGCTCTCATTGACCCTGAACATGGGTTTTCTGGCCGTGGGGGCGCTCATGACGTTTCTCGTCGCGATGATGCTCGGCTTGGCAGGCAGTTATTTTCTAGGCTGGTTCGGCAAGCTGCTGAACTTGGGGACCGTCTTTGCCGAAGTCGCGAATCGCCGTCGGCCGATCGAGGCCTGCCGAAAACTCAATCTGGGCGCCTTTGCCGGAATGGCGGTCGCCATAGTCTTGTTCCTGGCCATAGGCGAAGCCCCGATCCAGTCCGTTACGACGCGGGTCGAACACCTTTTCCCAGCACCCTTAATTCTGAGTCTGGGTGAATTCTTCAGCTTCAACGTAAGTCACACTTACGCGGCGGCCACGGGATTCCTGTCCGTGGGCTTCCTCTTCGCGATCGTCGGCATTGCCCTGGGCAGCCTTGTCATGGCGGGTGTCGAAGTGCTCACGACCCGAACGACCCGAGCGACACGGGCAGATCGGTAGCGCGAACTCAGCTCAGGCGATTGGCTTTTAAAATCCAGGTGTTTCTGGTAGCTTTCAAGCAGCTGAACAGAACGTTTCAACAATGAGAGAAAAACAAATCCGGTTCGCCTGCAATGTCATTTTTTTTCTCCTGGTCGCCTCGTTCGCGACTCCGCGGGCATTCGCCTCATCTCCCGATCGGATCGTTCTTGAACGGTTCCCGCATCTTCGTGACCACAGCCGCGTTGCGAACCGGTGCGTGACTTGCCACGGACGCCAATTCCAGGACGTCAGCGCGAGCATTCACGGAAAAGCCGGGCTCTTAAAAAACCTGCCAGACGGCTCGCTATGCCTGACCTGTCACGAGGTCAATCACTTCGTTCAAGATCCGGCGAAAATACAGAATTACCAGCTCGATCCCCTGCAGACGATCCCGAAAGATGTCGCCTGCATGCGCTGCCACGGCGACGCGGTACTCGCGAATGCCTTTCAGTTCCCTCAGCACGTCCCGACCGAGTTCGAGAAGTCGATTCATTATCGAAAGGCGATTCTCGGGGACAAGAAAGCGCCTCTTTGCTTCGACTGTCACGGAGCGCACAGCATTCTCAGAGTGGAAGATCCGAGGTCCCCGGTTCACGAAGCCCAGCGGGTAAAAATCTGCGCGAAATGTCACGCCGGCGCGAACGAGACATTCGCATCGACTTTCGATCATACGCCGATCAGACCTGATACGAAGCCGCTCGAGTACTGGGTGATTACGTTATTCAAGATCCTGACACTCGGAACATTCATGGCCCTCGGGCTTTATCTGCTTCTCGAGGTTCTCACGACGATTCGGGAGAAGCTCCTGTCCCCCAGAACCCCAAAAAAACCAAATACCAATGAGACGTCCGGCCCAGTGGCGGCCCACGCGGCGCGCACGGGGCTTGAACCCGGCGACTACGTCGAACGCATGCCGTTTCAGCTCAGGCTTCAGCATTTTCTGATGCTCGCATCGGTCATCACCTGCGTCGTCACGGGGTGGCCCCTCCTTTCACCAGAAGCTTCCGTCTCACAATCCCTGATCCGGTTCCTGGGCGGTGCCCGAAGCGTCGCTATAATTCACCGGACCGCGGGCTTTATCATGATGGGCGATTTTCTCTACCACCTGGTCTACCTCTATTTGCGGTTCCGGGTGGGCGGGCGCCTCCATCCCATGACGCCCATGCCGCGGGACGTCCGCGACCTTGCCGCGATGATATTCTATTTCTTTGGCCTCCGGCCCAAAAAGCCGGAACTCGGCGAGTTCGCGTTCCATGAAAAATTCGACTATTGGGCCGTATTCTGGGGAGTCGCGATGATGGGCGGAAGCGGACTCGTTCTAACCTTCCCCACGCTCACGGCTCACCTGCTTCCCGGCATTTCAATCCGCCTTGCGTCGATTATCCATTCGGACGAGGCTCTCCTCGCCGCCACCGTTCTTTTTATCTGGCATTTTTACAACGTTCACCTGAAACCCGGCATTTTCCCGATGAACTGGGCCTGGCTTACCGGCCGAATGCGAAAAGATCTTTATGAACATGAGCATTTGGAACACGTGAAAAAACTCCGCCAAGACGGAAAGTGGCGCGAATAAATCATAGCCAACGGCCAGGTCGGAAGGTAAAATTCTCGAATGACTCAACTTTCGATTCTGTTCCTGATTACCTGCCTAGTCACGCCCATGGTCGGACGAGCGGCCCCGAAAGCCGCGCCTAAAGCTCCAAAAAAAGCTACAAAAACCGTTTCGATTCCCGTTGACGAATTCGGGATGAAACAGGGCGATCTCGTTCAATCGATCGACGGCAAATCCGTCCCGACGCCTCTCGACGGCATCGCGAAACTGATGCGCGACCGGGGCAAAATTCAGCGCATCACCGTATTGCGCGACGGACAGCCGGTCGAACTGAAGCGGAAGTAATTACCCGGGCCGTTTCAACCCAAGCTTATTCACGATCCTGTGAATCGTGCGACGGTCGATGCCCGAAGCTTCGGCGGCAGCCGAGATGTTCCAATCATGTTTAAGGAGAGAATGCCGGACATAGGCGTCCTCGAACGTCTCGAATAGCCGCTTTTTCGCGGTGGTGAACGGGATATCGTAATAGGCCGCCCAATCCGGTTCGCCCCTGGCTTCTTTTGTCCCGCCGCCCTGCCCGTCGCCCTGAATAAAATGCCGCGGCAGATCCTCCTCGCGCACCAGGCCGTCGCGATCGGCGAAAATCAGGAATTGGGCGAGATTCGCGAGTTCTCGCACATTACCCGGCCAAGAATATCGAAGGAGCCGGTCGCGCGCTTCGGGGGTGAGTTCCCGCGGGGCAGGACGTGCCCGTGTCCCGTACATTTTGAAAAAGTGCTGAAGCAGAAGAAGAATGTCTTCTTTTCGCTCCCGCAGCGGGGGAACCCTGAGCATGATCACGTTCAGCCGGTAATAAAGATCCTCGCGAAAGGATCTCTGCCCGATCAACGCGGCGAGATCCCGGTTGGTTGCGGAAATAAAACGCACATTGACGACACGTTCCTTGTTCGATCCAAGCCTTCGGACCTTTCGATCCTCAATGACCCGAAGAAGTTTGACCTGAAGCGAGCCGGGCATTTCCCCGATCTCATCGAGAAACACCGTCCCGCCCTCGGCGTTCTCCAAGAGCCCGAGTCGCGTTTCCGTGGCACCGGTGAACGCGCCCGCCTCATGTCCGAACAATTCGCTTTCAAGAAGATTGTCCGGAATCGCGGCGCAGTTGATCGCCGCGAAATGTTTTTTAGCCCGGGGGGACTTTCGATGGAGTATCCTTGCGGCGAGTTCCTTTCCGGTTCCGCTTTCGCCGGTAAGGAGAACACTCGCGTCGATTCCGGCGGCCCTTTCCAACTCCTGATAGAGCTGATGCATGGGCTCGCTCCTGCCGATCAATTCCCCGTATTGCGTAAGTCCCGCCACCTGCGACTCGAGAAACTGATTTTCCCGCATCAGCCTGGTCTTATCGAGCGTACTCCCCACCGAATGGAGAAGCTGCTCGGGAGTGAACGGTTTCACCAGATAATCAGAAGCCCCCCCCTTGAGAGCGGTAACCGCGGTCTCGACCGTGGGATAGCCCGTCATCAAAATGATGCCGCAACCCCGATCAGCTTCACGAATACGCCTCACCAGCTCGAGCCCGCTCATCTCAGGCATGGTCATATCCGTCACAACGAGATCGATCGGCTGGTCTTCCAGAATTTTCAACGCTGCGAGAGCGGAGGCGGCCGTAAGAATTTTATAACCCTGATCTCCGAGGATATCCGAACAGGTATCGAGCCAATCAGGCACATCATCGACCACTAGAATCGTTTCGAGTCTTCCAATCAAATTCGTCATCTCGACTCCTTTTCGCCCGGAGGTGGCTCGCCCGGGAGTGGCAGCCTGATTTCAAATTCAGCCCCTCCCTCCGGATGATTGCGGACACGCATCGTTCCGGAATGCTCCTCGATGATCCCGTGACTGATCGAGAGTCCGAGACCGGTTCCCTTCCCCACCTCTTTCGTCGTAAAAAACGGCTCCATCACCTTGTCCAGAAGATCCGCGGGAATACCCCTGCCCGAATCCTTAACCAGGATCAGAAGGTTGTCATCGGCAACGCGCGCCGAAACGCGGATTTGACCGCCCCCCGGCATGGCGTCCACTGCATTATTGAAGAGATTCAGGA
>Ga0208958_1004310_pt1 | contig 10324 bp, 11 predicted proteins | sample RifOxyB1_FD_184032 | JGI IMG/M metagenome (GOLD analysis project Ga0208958, IMG submission 184032) | Soil microbial communities from Rifle, Colorado - Rifle Oxygen_injection B1 (SPAdes) | ecosystem: Environmental > Terrestrial > Deep subsurface > Rock core/Sediment | place: Rifle, Colorado...
TAAGATGCACTAGAGGCGCGATTATTCTTTCAAATAAAGAAATCATACAGAAGATTAATCGCGCAATACTGCCCGGCCTGCAAGGCGGGCCTCATAATCACAATATCGCCGGCATAGCAGTCGGGCTTGGCGAAGCACTAAAGCCAGAGTTCAAAGCTTACGCTAAAAAAATCATTCAAAACGCAAAGGTCCTCGCAGAAGAATTGAAAAAATACGACTTCAATTTAGTTTCCGGAGGCACTGACAAACATTTGATCTTGATAAACATGACCAATAAAGGGATTTTTGGAAAAAAGACAGCTCGCGCACTTGATTACGCAGGGATAGTTGCCAACATGAACACAATGCCTCAAGAAACAAGGTCCCCTGCAGACCCATCCGCGATCAGATTAGGCACACCAGTGCTCACAACAAGAGACATGGGTGCTAAAGAGATGAAACAAATTGCAAAATGGATAAATGAAGTTGTAGATATTGCAGCAAAATATTCTGAGCTGGACTTTGAGAAATTTGAAGAAAAAATAAAAATGAATCTTAGAATAAAAGGTATTTCACAAGAAGTCCGATCATTATGCAAAAAATACCCTTTAGATGTTTGAGACAGCCTAGATGTTTGAGATTGCTATATAAAGATCAGTATAATTTCTGACCATTCTTTTTACAGTGAACTCTTTGCTTGCACGTTCATAAGCTTTTTGGACATTTTCCTCACGTATGGTTTTATTATTTATCACATTTTCTATTGCTCTAACGAGATTTTCTGAGTTCCCGGGTTCAACAAGCAGCCCGGAATCGCCTACAATCTCCGGCAATGCTCCGGCGGTGGTTGCGATGACTGGAATTTTATATCCCATGGCTTCTCCCACCGCCATGCCAAAGCTCTCATCAAGAGAAGGTTGGATATAAATATTAATATTTGACCAGAAATCTGTTAGATCTTCTCTAACCCCAAGCCACTGAATATCAAAATTAGTTCCAAGATCAACACTATGCTGTTTGAGAAAAACTTCCTCAGGCCCTTTGCCAACTATTTTTAGAATAATTTTATTTTCGCCCTTTTTCTTCAACTTAGACAAGGCTTCAAACAGAAAAATTAAGCCTTTTCTTTTATGAAGAGATGCTATTGTTCCAATCACAACCGGTTTTAAGTTTGTACGTTTTTTTACTTTTTTAAAATCGATCCCATTATATATAACCCCTGAATTTTCCAGGTTTACAATTTTTTTCCTAAGCAAAAATTCCTGGACCGCTCGAGAGACACATACTGTGAATGTAGTATATTTTGAGAGCCTTTTCATCATCCTCAACTGTATTGGAGCACGCCAATTTTGAGGTAATTTATAATCTTTTGTCCAGTTATGCTCTGTGTAAACTAGAGGTATTCGGAACTTTTTATTCGCCGTTCTTCCGAAATATCCAGCTTGCACACCATGACAATGAATTATAGTCCTGGGATTAATCTCCGATTGAATGATATTTCTAATTTTTCGGCTCACAAATAAGCCTTTCTTATAATTGAATTCAAGTAGTTTAAAGCCTTCCTTTTTTAATCTATCTGTGAGGAATCCCGTTGGAGCAATGATCACTGAATCGAAATATGATTTATCTAGGTTTTCAATCAAACGCAAAAGTTGGATCGGTCCACCGGAAAATCCAGAATCAGCTATCAGATGAATTAATTTTATCTTCTTTTTTCTCAATTTCGGAAATTAGTTTAAATAATCTTATACAAAATGTTAGGTATTATAAGTGAATTTAGAATAAAAGCAAATAGAACGCAATAGATAATTGAATACTCATTTTTGATTGCTCTCACAATTCAAGTCGAAAAAAGTCCCATCCCTTGCGTCCACTGGACAAGTTCCATTTTGCCTTCGAATAAACCATTCATCTTTGTCTTCAGGGAATCTATTTGAATGATCAATTACATTTAATGGCCTATACTCTGTTGAAGTAATATACCAAAGTCCTAGGAAAGATAAATAAAGTAAAAAAAGAAAACTTAAAATTATAAATATTGTTTTTATTAAACCAGTCTTAAACTTCGATACTATCTTTTCGCCGTCCATGTCTCTTATTGTTGGGAAGACCCAAAGACCTACTCCAATTCCCAGTAGACTTCCCGTGAGCATCCGAGTAAAGTTTGTACTCGCATAAAAAATTCCCTCATTATTCCCGGTAACCCCAGCTAATGTAGCGAATAATTGTATTCCACCATCCATACCAATAGGTAATACGAATAAAATAATCTGATACCACTTCAGCCCTTTGAAGTGAATATACTTTAAAGAAATTCCAGTGAATAGCATACCAAACCATATGAATGTGTCCCTTGTACACCATGCAAATTGATGTTCAAAAACATGCAAACTTCTGTAATGGATCTGATGACAAAAAAATGAGTAAATAAAATATATATACTTTGCAGGCCCCTCAAGTCCAAGTGCCATTAATATTGGGGCTAGGATTGCACTAAAGCACAACAGTCCAATTATAATAAGAAGTATGTTATATGCGCTGAAATAACTTTTATTTTTTTTGTTTTTTAGTTCATTACTTTTCATTTTCATTTCTTTTTATGTCCTTTATTTTTAACTGTACTTTCCTGTGATTATTCCATGAATTTATCTCCAGCGAAAAAACTATATCAATTCTATCACCAGGTTGAATTTTTTCATAACTATTGGATGCATTAAAATGGATTGCTTCAAATTTTTTAGAATAAATATTCTGCGTGCCTGTTGATAGAATTAATTTTACATGCTGCTTTTCCCTACCAATTAATTTTTTATCAATTATTGTACAATCCTCTACTAAGAAAACTGGCCTTGAGTTTCCAAGACCAAAAGGTTCGAATTTCTCCAACCATTCTGCATTCTCTAAAGTAAGATCTTTATCTTCGAGTTCAGAATCAATGTCAATTACTGCCGACATATCTTCCTCTGAAATATTTTCATTAGCTAGTTTTTGTAAAGCATCTCGAAATAATATTAAGTTTTTTTCTTCGAGTGAGAAACCCGCTGCCTGGGCATGCCCTCCATACCTTGTTAAGTATTTGCTATGCACAGCTATTGCATTGGTGATGTGATAACCACTTCCGCTTCTTGCTGATGCAAGAACTTTACCTTCAATGATTGTGGCAGCGACCGCTGGCCTATTATAACCTTCAGCTAATCTTCCAGCTACTAAGCCTATTATTCCTTCATGCCAGCCAGGTTCAAATACAAAGATTAACTTCTCACTAGATTGAGATTTAGCTTTTTCAACTGCCAGTTCTACTGTCTTCATTGTTAATTCCTGCCTTTGTCTGTTTAGCTCATCAAGCTCACTTGCAATTTGCTCTGCTTTTTGTGAACTTTCTGTTGCAAAAAGCCTTACAACTTCAATTGCTTCAGCAAGTCGACCTGCTGCATTTATTCTTGGACCTAATACAAAACCACAGTGATATGCTGTAAGTTTCTGACCTTCAGCGCCTGCAGTTTTGATCAAAGTCCTCAAGCCAATGTTTTCAGTTTTGCTCATTGCGTCCAGACCAAGTTTTACAATCGCTCTATTTTCATCGATTAGAGGCATCACATCACATACTGTTGCAAGCGCTACAAACTCAAGATAATTCAAATAAGTATTCCCATCATCTAAAGCTGCGATCAATTTCCATGCTACTGCTGTCCCACTGATCTCTTTGAACGGATATTTCGATCCTTTTCTTTTTGGATGTACTGCGATTGTTTTGAAATCTTCTCCCTCAGGTAAAGTGTGATGGTCTGTTATTATGAAGTCGAGATCTTTGAACTTTGAAATTAATCCCTGATCCCGAATGCCACAATCTACTGTAATGATAAGCTTCACTCCTTTATTCCCCAGCTCTTCTATTGCCTGTTCATTTAGTCCATATCCCTCGTCAAATCGTGATGGAATAAATGGGATGACATCTAATTTCAAATGTCTGTACAAAAAATCCCACATAATAAATGTTGCGCATGTCCCATCAACATCATAATCTCCATATACCGCAACTTTTTCATGTTTTTTTACGGCCTGCTCTATTCGCTCAACAGCCTTTTTCATATCTGGTATTAAGAACGGATCGATGAAATCTTTTACACTCGGCTCAAGAAATTGATTTAACTTCTGATCATTAATAATGTCTTTTGCACCCAGCAATTTCAGGACAAACTCAGGAATATTTAAAGTGCTTTTAAACGAAGGTAATTTCTTATTTGTAGTCTTTTTTATTTTCCACTCAATCGGTTTCTTCATACTGCCGTTGCTTTCCTGTACCTCCCATATAGCCAAATTCCAGCGCCAGTGATTGCGAAGAGAATAAGGATTACAATAACGGAAGTAATGACCTGTCTTATTAATTTCGCCTGTTTATAGTCTTCAGTTAGCGGCAGGATCTCATGATCTTCATTAAAGCTCATATCCATTGTATCTGAGGTGACATAGTTCACATCAGCTTTAACTGCTGTAACATTTACTTTGATTATATAAGCTCCTTGTGCTAATGATCTAACTCTTGCTGTAACGACTTGTGTGGCCCCCTTGGAAATTGTCGTAGTTTCAGTATCAAATTGAGTTTCTTCACTAAATTCGATTTGAGCAGGTACGTCCCATTCAACTATCACCCTGTCAGAATCAAGATTAGAAGTAATAGTCGCAACCAAATCAAACTCTTTTGAACCAACACTCTGCTCCCCATAGCTCAGTGCAACGTTCAGGTCCTGGCTAGGAGACTGGACCTCAGTGTTAGAATCATCGGAAATACTTTCACCCTGCGCATTTACTCGTAGAATGGAGAATGCGCTTAGAGCAAATATACTGGAAATTAAAACGAATAATGATGTTTTTTGAAAAATATCAGACATGTGAATATTATACACTAATAATTTGAAGAGAAAAATTTAATTATTAAGGATCTGAAACACCGCCTGTTGCAGGACAAGTTCTTTGGAATGCATCACAATTAGCGCAAGCCAAAGATGCTTGAATAACAATTTTTGGCTTGCGAAGAATAGCCATCTCATCTCCTATTTCTAAACCGCAGAAATTTTTATCCACTTCTAACTTTTTTTTGAGTTGTGTATCTTCTGGTCTGATTCCTATTGTTCCATTTAACAGATCAACCTCAATTACCGTTGCTAGAATTAGCATATTGTTCAATTTAAAATATATTTTAAACCTGTACTTCTTCTTTTTTAGTATAAATTCTTCCGTGCTTCCACTGTCCACGGTATTTCACACCTTTACCATCAATCCTATGAAATTCGCACTGTCCCCATCTGGCCCCAAGCTCGATTCTAAATGGAACTCCGGATAAATTTATCAATGGGACCGAATACTGTCCTTTAAACCCGGGATCTGCTTTATATCCTAAAATCATTATTCCGCTTGCAAGTAAATTATATCTAGCAATGAACCGCATAACAGTATCTTCTGGGACATTCATCTTTTCAACTGACTGGAACTGATACATCTTTCCTGGCTCAAGAGTAAACCAATCACTCTGACCAGGTTTGAACTCAGCCACTTTTTTATATTCCTGCGTCTTCCGTTTAATCTTTCCAAGAAATGCATCCTTGCCTGGTATCATTTTCCAAACTTCAAGCAACCGAATATCAATACCAGCACCCTCCGGTTCAACAAGTCCTTCACCATCAGCAAAATCTCGGTTCGTCACCATTTTTCTTTTAAGCACTTCTTCAATTGGGATTATCATCGTATGTTTAATTTAAGATATTGAAAAAAATTATAAATTCTCTTTTTTATAGTCAAACTTCTTTTCAGGGAAACGCTCCTCTAATTTTTTGATACTCTCTTCCCACAGCTCTTCAAAACTTACATTCATTGCATCGCAAAGCAATGCGATATACCAAAAAAGATCACCAGTATTTTCCAGCAAGTGCTCGGCTTCAAATTTTTTATTATAAACCTTTGCCCTTTTCACATCATGCATCAGTTCACCAGCCTCAGTAACGATCCCCATAACCGCATGCTCAATCCGTGGGGTAACTCCATTCAGTTCACCGAATTTATATTCTTTCGCTTCGGTCCGAACAGCTTTTTTAATATATTCTGAGGGCTTCATTTTCTCCTTTTCCTAACAATTAATAATTTCTGATTATTACGATGCTTTCATAATTATAATATACTATATTCTGGATTAGGATCCCAGCTAGACGTCATTTCTACTATTCTATCTCTTAAATCTATTGTAACTTCAAGAAATGTAGGATTATCACGGACTTCGTACCATCTTTTATCTGCATTTAACATTTTTTCTCTTAGATCATTGGGAAGATCAGAATAATCATCAGTTAGATCCCGCGGAACCTCTTCTAAATATGTTTCCTCCATACGGATCTTAATTTTCCCTCCAATTTGCACAAGTTCAGCTTTTGCTTCACCTGAATATTTTGTTTTGAAAGGAACTAAATAAGTTGAACCAGTTGTATGTCGTGCCAAATCTCTTGCTGCTCTTTTTAATCTCACATCTTCCTGTCCGATAACTATTGAAATCCATGATGGATTCATTCCACCTAATTCTTTCCATTGAAAAGAAGGCTTTCCAAACAATCTTTCTTGGTAAGGGAAATGAGCTACAGCTATTTGGTTAGATGAGATCGAAACAGACAAAGGACAATTCATAAAACCTTTGCCAAACACTCCTTCCAACAAAGGCAACTCTTGTATTGAAGATCTACCTTGATCTAATGATTTAAAATCCCTCTCTTCTAAGCCTGTCATTGAAAAATTTTATAATTTAGAAAAATACGCATCAATAAAATTTTTCGCATCATTGAGAGTTTTGTAATACTCAACTCGAACACCAGGTATACCTTTTATCATATTAGAAAGTTTAATTTCATCATCACGGAAAAGACATAAAATTTTCTTTTCAAGAGCAGCTGCTCTGCCGAGTTCATATCCGACACCCAGGCTTTTCCGTGTCACTTCTGCAACTACAACGTCGGATTCTTCAAGCCATGCTTGGTCACGATCATGAATAAATTTCGGAGTTTTATCCACCTCTCCAAGAGATGTTATTTTCGGATTTGCAATATGCTCGGTAAGAACTTCTCCTTTTGTTTTCAAATGATTAATAATATCTGCGTACAACTCAACGTCCTCCCTGCCACCTTTTATTGATCCTGCAAAATAAATTTTCATTTTTATAATTTGATAAATTAAATAACATTATTTAAAATCCGAATTCCTTGAACTCATTTTTCAAAGGATTGCCCTGGCAGTAATATACTTTTACTTTTTTTGGATCGAATATAAATGCAGAGTGAGTACAGCATTCGACTTCGCCTTCTGTTCTGCAAATAGACGCTTTGCCTTCTTTATTTTTTCGATCCCGAAGAATATCTTTTAGATCTTCTAAATTCTTTGCCTCTCCAACCAATTTCTCAGCTCTTTCTAATCTTGATTCAGACCAGTTCTGGAAATTTGGTAATGCAAAACTCTTATTTTTATATGGGAGTTTAAGAAAATGATTTGTTCTAACAGATTGATCTTTTACTTTTTCAATGTAATATTTTTCAGGTGCGCCTTCGATTAAATAACTTTCCTTCTTATCAGAAACATACATATTACCTCCGATTCGGGGATTAAATTTTTTAATAATCTCGACTGCTTCAGCTGCAGTTGACGCATCAAGAATGAGCCTGACATAAGGACGTCTTATATACGATACTTGATTATCTTCGACACTTACATAAGTAGCTATGTATGCAACACCTTTTTCATTAATTCCACCGTAGTAACCGTCCTCATGTTCATCAGGATTTTGGATAATAAGTTTTTTATATTTATCTTCAGGCGTGTCAAAAAGTTTTATCTCATCATCCCACCTCATCCATGGAACAGGATCTCGTGTTTTAATCAGAAAATATGATCCATCAATAAGTTTTGAAGCTATTGTGCACATATTTATAACTATTATAGATAAAATTATTTAATCAATTTCTCAAGCAATTGTTTTGCAACGATCGGATCGGCCTGGCCACGAGTCTCTCGCATGACTTGTCCAAGTAGAAACTTAATTGCATTCGGATTTTTGTTTTTATAATCATCAACGATCTTCTGGTTTGAACCAATAACTTTTTTAACAACCTGCTCAAGCTCACCTTTATTCTCAATCATACCAAGGTCGCTTTCTTTTATAATTTGAGAAGGAGAGTTTCCCGTTTTGAAAACTTTGGTAAGAACTTCTTTCGCAACATTTGAACGTAATTTTCCAGAATCAATCAATTCAACAAGTTCGGCCAAATATACGGACTTAATTTTCGATTCATTAATTTTAACGTTGTATTTTTTACTGAGCCTTCGCAAGTCCCCAACAATCCAATTCGCAGCATTTTGTGCTAATTTTGTATCCTTTAACCTTTCTAATACTTGTTCAAAATAAGTAAACAGACTCTTATTAGAAACTATTACCTCAGCAGTATCTATTTCAATTTTATACTCATTTACATATCTCCATTTTTTCTCCTGAGGAAGCTCAGGTATTGTTAATCTTATTTGCTCAATTATGTCTTTATCGAACGACATCAATGGAATATCCGGCTCGGGAAAATATCTGTAATCTGCCGATCCCTCTTTTACCCGCTGAGAAAGTGTCACACCAGACATGTCCTTTATCCCTCTTGTTTCCTGAATAAGTTTCTCACCTTTTTCTAAAGCTTCGGTCTGCCTTTTAGTTTCATAATCAATTACTTTCTGTAAAACAGAAATTGATCCTATGTTCTTCACTTCAATTTTATAATCAGGTAGTTTTTTTTCTCCTTCTTTTCGCATGCTCATATTCAGCTCGTATCTCATCTGCCCTTTTTCCATATCAGCGTCCGAAATTTCACAATAACGGATTATTTGTCTCAAACGTTTTGCAAAAATATCAACCTCCTCTTTTGAACTGAAATCAGGCTCGGTCACAATCTCAATTAATGGCACTCCGGATTTATTAAAATCGAGCAGAGTTTCATTCCCTCGATGAATAGATTTGCCAGTGTCTTCCTCCATATGTACCCTTGTCATTCTTATTCTCCTTGCATCACCATGTATATCAATCTCAACAAAACCTTCCTTTCCTATAGGCTGATCGTACTGACTAATCTGATACCCTTTTGGAAGATCCGGATAGAAATAATTTTTACGATCGAATTTCGACTCTTTATTGATTTCGCAATTAAGTGCTAATGCCAATTTCATACAAAGCTCAATCGCTTTTTTGTTCGGTACTGGCAACGCGCCCGGCAAGCCTAAGCATACAGGGCAAGTGTGAGTGTTCGGTGCCTTGCCAAAATACTCAGATGAGCACGAACAAAATATTTTCGATTTTGTTTTCGGCTGGAGATGTATCTCAAGACCGATAACTGGTTTATATTCTGTTTTTAATTTATTTTTCGTTTTCATATTTATGTCCAAAATTTAATAATAGGTCCTCTCTAAAATGCGGGCCAATTAACTGCATACCTACAGGCAGGCCATCTTTGCTCCATCCTGCGTTAACCGAAAGACCGGGTAATCCGCTTGGATTTAATGTCACAGTGTATGCATCAGCAAGCCACATTTTTAAAGGGTCGTCATCATTTTCGCCGAATTTAAAAGGCAGCACCGGCATTGTTGGTGTTAAAATAATATCAACTTCTTTCAGTGCTCTGAGTAAGTCATTTTTAATCAGTTCGCGTACCTTTTGTGCTTTTTTATAAAATTCATCAGCATAACCTGCGGAAAGCGCATACGTACCAATCATTATTCTTCTTTTCTCTTCCTCGCCAAAACCTTTACCCCTTGAGCTTGTGATAATATCCATCCAGTTTTCGCCTTTTTCTTGAGGGCCGTACCTGATCCCGTCAAAGCGGGCAAGGTTCGCACTTGCTTCGCTTAAACCTACAACATAATAAGCAGCGATCGCGTATTCTGTGTATGGTAAAGAAATACTTTTGATCTCGCACCCTAATGATTTGTATTTTTCAATGGCTTTCTCTACGATTTCTTTTACTTCTTCATCGAGTCCATCCTGAAAATATTCTTTTGGGATGCCAATTTTAAGGCCTTTAATGCTGCGATCTAATAATTTCGAATAATCCTGCACTTTTTCATTAGAGGAAGTTGCATCATGTGGATCATGTCCGGCTATTACCTCTAGGATCATAGCCAGATCTTCAGTATTTTTTGCAATCGGACCAACTGTATCATACGAACTGGCGTAAGATATTGCACCATATCTGGACACACGTCCGTATGTCACTTTCAATCCAGCAACACCGCAAAATGATGCAGGACATCTGATCGATCCGCCTGTATCTTCAGCTATTGA
>Ga0208958_1004311_pt1 | contig 10323 bp, 12 predicted proteins | sample RifOxyB1_FD_184032 | JGI IMG/M metagenome (GOLD analysis project Ga0208958, IMG submission 184032) | Soil microbial communities from Rifle, Colorado - Rifle Oxygen_injection B1 (SPAdes) | ecosystem: Environmental > Terrestrial > Deep subsurface > Rock core/Sediment | place: Rifle, Colorado...
ATAATTCTTTCTTTTTGGTTTACGGCAATCCATAATAGTTTAGAACATTGTAATCCGTTTAGATACTTGGATTTTACAAGAAGTTTTTGGAAGGTTGTTGACATGGTTGATTGTTTTTGTTTAACATATAAAAATGTTTAGTTTTTAGTTCTTAAGAAGGTTGATTAACTAAGCTTATTATTAAACATCCCAACTGCCATTTTAGCCGTTTTTTCAATTAAATATTAGTTCCCAATCTTCAATATAAAAAATTCTCTCGAATAAACATTTATTTTGGTGGAGGATTATTTATTCCTTTGAGAATCAAAATTTTTATTGCTTCATATAATTTATTATTAAACTCCTTGCTTATATTTTCAATTAGTTTTGCTATATCTTCAACCCCCATATCTTGATATTTGACGGACTCTTTTGGGTAGTATTTATTATGTTTGTTGAATTGAAGTTTTTCAGACTGATAATCTAACGGAATATGGGCAAACAAGTTTCTAATATTTTTTATTTCAAATAAACCAGATAAAAGTTTATCTCTACATTCATCTTTGTCAAGATGTTCCTCAATAATCTTCTTAACAGCTAAGGTCTTTTTACCAAAAGTCATTTTCAAAACCTCTTCTTCACTTCTTTTTGAAAAAAAAGGCAAAACATAATTATATACATATTCAACAGTTATTGATATTTCCATTACAGCACCCCTAAATATTTGCATTTTTTCAACATTATTTTTTAGAAAAGGTAATTCTTTACGTGCACGATTAACAGCTCCCTCTTTTATTAAATCAAGAATTTTACCAGAATCTTCACCAAAAACATCAGTTATTTTTTCTGTCATGTGTTTTAATCTATTTTTTCATTATCATATTATATAAAAAGGTTTAGTTTTAATTGATTTAATAAATGCTTGCCAACCACAAGAAAAGGATTTATAAAGAATAATAAAATGACATATATAATGGGGAAAAAATTTAGAACCATAGATTTATTTGCGGGAGTTGGTGGGATAAGAATTGCATTTGAAAATGCTGGATTCAAAACTGTATACGCAAATGATTTTGATAAAAGTTGTAAATTTACTTATGATGCTAATTTTAAAGCTCCAAAATTGGATAATGAGGATATAAATAATGTTGATATTTCAAGTTTACCTGAGTTTGATATATTATTGGGCGGATTTCCATGCCAAGCATTTAGCATTGCCGGATACAGGAAAGGATTCAAAGATGAAAAAGGAAGAGGAAACTTATTCTTTAGAATAGCAGATATATTAACTGAAAGAAAACCACAAGCAATACTTTTAGAAAATGTAAAGAATTTAAAAGGGCATGATAATGGAAAAACATTTAAAATTATAAAAGAAACTTTAGAATCTTTTGGGTACCATATAAAATTTGAGGTTTTAAACAGTATGACTCATGGAAATATACCTCAAAATCGTGAAAGAATATTCATTATTGGTTTTTTAGATAAAGAAAAAGCAGATGCATTCAAGTTTCCAAATGAAATTCCCTTAACTAAAAGTTTTAAAGAATTCATTGTAAATAAAGTAGACAATAAATATTATTATAATGAAAAACCTCTTTATGAAAAAATAAAAGACAATATTAATTCTGAAGATGCAGTTTACCAGTGGAGAAGAAGATATGTTAGAGATAATAAAAAAGGAGTTGTACCAACATTGACTGCAAATATGGGATCTGGTGGACATAATGTTCCAATAATCAAAAATGAAAAAGGTATAAGAAAACTAACACCTAAAGAATGTTTTATGCTCCAAGGTTTTCCAGAATATTTTAAACTTCCAGAGTTAGCAGATAGCAAATTATATCATCAAGCAGGTAATAGTGTAACTGTTCCAGTTGTTCAAAGAATAGCACAAGAGATGGTGAGAGTTCTATCTCTTTGATTTAACAAGTTTATCAAATTTTTTTATCAATTCATCAGAAACATCTTTTGCGAGATTATCAAAGACAGATTTATCCCCAATATATTCCTTTTTCTTTGAACTTCTATCAAATTTTTTAAAGATTATTTTATAGTATCCATCCCCAATTAATTCATTATTTAATTTCACTTCCCCAGTGATTTTTACTATTGCGTTTCCTTTAAATTTTCTAACTATAACAATTTTTGATTCTTTAGTATTAAACAATATTGAAAATGGAACATACCCAACACCATAACTGAAAACTCCTGCGAAAATATTTTCTTCGCATTTGTGATTTATTTCATTTATCTTTTCCACTGAATTAAAATAATATGGTTTTTCTGGAATTCCACTATTATTTAAACCCGCCAGGATACAATTTTTCTTTATTTCATTTCCTTTAAAAATTCCAATGAGCTTGAAATATCCTAAATCCTTTTTTATTTCCAATATACTTGGAGATATTATTTGTTTGTCTGTATCAGATTTTATAAAATCATTGCTCATGCTTAGTTCTTTGAATATTTTTTTATCAAAAACTGATTCTTCAAAAAGTGTAATAAGATAATCTTCTCGCACATGAGATTCTGCTAAAATATAATAATGTTTATCATCCATCTGTGTATCTCCAACAGCAATTAATTTTTGCTTTTGTCGGCAAGTTTTAACCTCAATAAAAGGCATATCTGAAACTAGTTCCCAATTTCCATTATTGAATAAAGCAAATTTAACTAAAATATTATTTTTTTTATCTTTTAAACCAATTATATCTGGAGCATTCTTTTTTGTATCTTGGCCATAAAGAAAATTATCAATGATTATATCATATTTTTTCTTCTTAAGTAATTCTCTAAATATAATAAACTCAGAAGCCCTATTGAACCATCTATCAAAGAACCCACCAATTAGATCACTTTTTGTTGAAGATGCTTGGTGGTGAAATTCATCCTCTTTAAATTTGAGAGTAATCCAATAAATCAACTTTTTTAAATCAGATAATTTAAATTCACACACCACTCTTTTATTCATTATTATTATGATAATTTCATGTTTATAAATTAATTCTTTTCTATTAACTTGTTCCAATCGTCTAAAGTATTATGCAAATCTCTTGTATGCCTTGCATAGTTATCTGCATCTAAAACAGTATGTGTATTTGGTATTAATTCTCCTTTATTCAATTTGAGAGTTTTAACATCATCAAGTTCTTCTTTTGAAGCAAAACCTTGAACTGTACCAGATTTATAATCCTCAGCAATTGTAATTAAGATATAATAGTCGTAAACATATTGTCTGTTAATATCTTTAGCTTCAAGAAGCAACCATTTTGAAAACCATTTTGCAGATTTAATAGATATTCTTTTACCATTCAAAGTAAAATCTTGTTCATCCCATTTTCCTCTTGGATAAATATCAAAATCTAAAAGAATATCCCTAACATTAAACGGTTCTTGTGCTAAGAAGTTTTTTATAATTACTTCTGCAACTTTTCCTCGCAAAGTATCACTTTCTATCTGTACTACACTTCTAAATTGTGTTCCACCGGAGCGATGTTCTCTTTGTGTTTTAGCAGATTCTTTGGCAAAATCAGAACATAATTTGAATTCTTCTTTTGTAAGAGTAAGTGTGAATTTTATCATTTTCTTTTCTTAATCAATAGCATATAAGACCACACTCCAATTCCAAACCCTATCAAAACGCCTGCTATAAACCAAAGTAGATTAATTGTGGTCATTTCTTAGTCTTCTTATCTTTTCCAGCTTCTTTAGATTTCTTCGACTCTTCCTTATCAAGCTCTTTTAATCTCTTTTCTTCTTCTTTTATACAAGTTTCACATTTTGCCCCATTACAAATATAACAACCACACTTATCACATTTACATAACTCATCACTAACTTCTCTGAATTCAATTCTAGAAGCTGGGCCATCACTATTTGTTTGAAGAAAATTAATGATTATTCCTTTTTTCATTTTAAGGTTTTGTAGATATTTTTGTAATTGAACTTCTTCTTTTAGCCCAGTTTCTGTAGTTGTAGCTTTAAGTTCAAGAACAATTTTTTCTCCGCCGTTTTCATCTTTTACTATCAAATCTGGTTTAGAAGTTCCAACGGCAAAGTTCTTATAAAATACTGGAAGAACCCTTTGGTTTTCATAAGGAATTTTAGCAAGTCTTAACCCGACCTCCATAGCTTTCTCATAGACTTCTTCATTATATCCGCTTCCAAGTGATTCGAAAACATCTTCAGCTATTTTCTTTATTTTGTCTATCATTTTTTACCCCCCAATAATCTAATTTTCATTTATTATTATTTTTGTTTCTATTCTCAAAATGCCTAACTTTTTCATTAATAAGTTTCTTAATATTAATCAAAAGATAATCTTTTAGTTTACCTTCAACTGTTCTCGGGTAAACAGGGATACAATCTATGTTTAACTTTTTGTATGCTTTTATTTTTGCTTCTTTTCCTTTTAAATAATCGGATGTATTCAATCCAAAAAACTCGATTACAATACTATATTTAGGAAGCCAGAAATCAGGATACCAAATCCTTAATTTTTCAGTATCATTCTCTTTAGTCTCTTTTATTAGCAAAGGGTATTCATATTCAAATTTAATATTATACTTTTTTAAAATCTCTGCTATTGCTTTTTCTCCACCACTCTTCATTTCATTATACCCCAAAAATAATGGTTAAATAGTGTATAAAAAGGTTTTTATAATGTCATTAGTTAAATAAAATATGGATAATAAAACAAATATTCACGAGTTGAAAGAACAAATAAAAAAATTCTGCGAAGATAGAGATTGGGATCAATATCACGGTGCTAAAGATCTTGCAATAGGAATAATAACTGAGTCTTCTGAATTATTAGAACATTTTAGATTTAAATCTGAAAAAGAAATTGAAGAATTATTTAAACATCCAGAAAAAAGAGAACATATTTCTGAAGAAATGGCGGATGTTTTATATTTTTTATTAAGGTTAGCACAAAGATATAACATAGACTTAACCACAGAATTAAACAAAAAAATGGAAAAAAATAATAAAAAATATCCAATAGAAAAATCAAAAGGAAGTAATAAAAAATATAACGAGTTATAAAATGTTGAATAGACTAATTATTTACGATGCGCCACAGAAGCAGTTTGAAAAAGATGTATTACTAAATAAATTTGCAGATATACTGCAGGAAAACTTCTTAAAATCATATGGAAGAAAAGCAGGAGAGTCAGAGTTTAAGTCTTGGGTAGATACTGGAAAAGTAATTAAAAATCTGATTGAATTAAGTGATTTAGAAAACATTTACGTTTCATTTGAATATCAAGTTCCATATACACAAAAAAGAATTGATTGTTTATTATTTGGTAAAAATAAAAATGGAAAAGGAATAGTAATCCATATTGAAATGAAACAATGGACTGATGTAGATGCATTAAATTGCGAAGGAAATTTTGTAGAAACTTATACTGGTGGGGGCAAAAGAAAAGTTCCCCACCCATCACAACAAGTTCAAGGATACAATAATTATTTATTGGGATTCGTAGAAATATTTGAAGAAAGAGAAGTTGACTTATTTGGTTGTGTTTATTGTCCAAATTATGATAAAAAAGAAGGAATTGGATTATTTGACACCAAATATCACGAAGTTCTAAATAAATATCCAATTTACACAAAAGATGATATAAAAAAATTAGCAGAAAGATTAAAAAAACTATTGAGTCAGGAAGATGGTTTTGATATATTTAATAAGTTCATGGAGTCGCCCATAAGGCCCTCAAGAAAATTATTGGATAATGCCTCATCAGTTATAAAAAAAGAATCAGATTTTAACTTGCTAGATGAACAGATATATGCGAGAAACGTGATTGTGGATAAAATAAAAAAAGCAGAGATAAACAACGAAAAAAGCGTAGTTATTGTGAAAGGGGGGCCGGGTACAGGTAAAACAGTAATTGCCTTACACATTCTAGCAGAATTTGCAAGTCATAAAGACAAAAAATATAAAATATTTTTTTCATCCAGATCAAAACCATTAATTGAAGCAATAAAACATAAAATGGAAAGAGGGCAAAAAGTTGGTGAAGTTAATGCTAAAATACTTTTTACAAGTTTAGAACCATATACTCCAACAACAATTAGTGAAAACGAATTAGATATTTTAATTGTTGACGAAGCTCACAGAATCGGAGAAAAATCAGGTCATCGATTTACTAAAAAGGAAAATAGAACAGATATGCCTCAGACTGAGCAATTAATTAGATGTGCTAAAACAGCTATTTTCTTTATTGATGATAAACAAATTATAAGGGGAGCAGAAGTAGGAAATACCAAATTAATAAAAAGAACAGGAGAATTATTAAAAAGAAAGGTTGAAGAAGTTGAGTTAATTTCACAATTTAGATGTAATGGATCAGATAATTATATAGACTGGTTAGAACATGTTTTGGGATATACCTCTGAGAAAATTTTTTTAAAGAAAGAAGATAATTTTGATTTTCAAATTATAGATTCTCCAAATAAAATTTATGAAATAATAAAAGAAAAAAATTCTTTAAAAGGAATGAGTGCAAGATTAGTAGCTGGTTATTGCTGGCCTTGGTCAACAAAATTAGATTCTAATGGAAAATTAGTGAATGATGTTAAAATAGGAAATTTTGAAATGCCTTGGGAAACACACGGAGAGATTTCGCCACCAGAAGGATATGTTAAATGGTATGAATGGGCATATAAACCCGAAGGAATAAAACAGATAGGTTGTATTTACACTGCGCAAGGATTTGAATTCGATTATATAGGTGTAATTATTGGTCCTGACTTAAAGTATGACTCAGAACATGATTGTTTAATTGCTAATTTAAAAGGCACAAAAGATCCAATGTTAAAAAGGAGCAAAGAACAATTTGATGAACATGTAAAAAATATATATCGAGTCTTAATGTCTAGAGGAATAAAAGGATGTTATGTTTATTTTGTTGATAAAGAAGTTGAAAGATATTTTAAATCTAGAATCAAGCCCGACGGCGCCTGAGTCTAACCCAACTTAGTTCAGCTCTTCAATATCACTAAGTTTATACTTTTTTAACAATCTATTACTCAACTCCAAAGCACTCTCACTAAAACCACCCTTCCCAAAAATAATAGACATTAATTCAGCCGTATCCAAGCTTTCAACCCCATTACGTAACAATTTAGAACTTGGTTTATTAAAATTAGGCAACTCTTTTATTTTCATAGAAAAGAGAAAATTAGGTTTAATTTAAAAGGTTTTAGATACTAACCCAAATATTTAATAAGTGTATACAACAAATCAGGCTAGGGGAACAGGACCTGACGAACCCCGTGCTTGACACGACCAGTAGGATAGACGGACCTTCTTACCCTGTATTTTATAAGACCGAAAAGTTTATATTATTACTATTACAACTACCACCATACCACTGCTAGGGCATTTGTCCAGTAAGGCTTTGGCTGAGTCTGGCAGGTAAACTAGGGTCGCGGCACTCTTCGTAGTGCTCTTGGTATTTCATTTTTTGATTAACCATTTTTCTATATCTGTTAAAGTTATTTTAACATATAGATTTTTAAATTCATTTTTATGATCGTGTCTCATAAGAAAAGAATATTTATCTGCATTAGAGTTAGGATCAAGTTTATCAAAATGGAATTCATCTCCTATACTTAAACCTAACTTTTCTTCCAAAAAGAATTTTAAATTATCTTTAATATCCTGATCTTTTCCATAAAAATCTCTACATAAATTTAAATGAACATTACCTGACAATTTTAAGGATTTTAATATATAATAAATGATAATAGAATATAAACGAATTTTGAATACAGGTTTATTCTTACCAGAATCTTTATATTTATACTTCCCTGCTTTGAAACCAGAAGATAACTTGTTAATAATTTCTTCTTCAAACTTAAATCCTCTTATAATATCCTTTTTATCCGCAACGCAAATAGTATAATCCTTACTTAGTATATCACTTCCGGAAACGTCTATATCAAAAGTTTTCATACAAAAAATAGGAAATTAAGAGAGATTTAAAAAGATTTATACAACCTAAGCCAATATAAACTTAACTTTACACATATAAACTAAAGTTGACATATTAAAGTTATCACTACAAAAATAAGAAAATTTGAAAATATGTAGTTATAAATTAGTCTCACTCAACAACAGCTCTAATTCGTCTCACTCCCGAACTAGAAGCTTCTTCTTTTACAATTTTAAACTTTCCAATTTCAGAAGTATTCGTAACATGTGGTCCAGAACAAATCTCAGAAGAAAAATCACCTATACTATACACAGAAATCTTATCTCCATACTTATGTTCAAATACTCCTTGTGCACCTTTCTTCTTAGCTTCACTAACACTCATTTCTTCTTTAACAACTTTCAAACCTTCACGAATTCTATTATTAACTAGTCTTTCAACCTCAGAAACTTCTTCATTAGTCAACTTACGTGAAAAATTAAAATCAAATCTCAATCTTTCCGGAGTAATATTCGAACCTCTTTGTTCAATCTCTAAATTAAGTACTTGACGTAAAGCAGCTAATAATAAATGTGAAGCAGTATGTAATTTAATGGTTTGTTCAGAATGATCAGCCAACCCAGAAGCAAACTTACCTTTAGCAGCAGTTCTAGAAAGTTCTTGATGTCTTTCAAGTTCTTTTTCAAAACCACTAACATCAACTTTAATTTTCTTCTCGTTTGCAAGTTCAACAGTCATCTCAATTGGAAAACCATAACTTTGAAATAATAAGAAAGCATCTTTACCATTAATATTTTTTCCAGAAATTTTTTCAAACAATCTCAAACCAGAAAGTATTGTCTTCCCAAACTTTTCTTCTTCGAAATCCAAACTATCAATTATATCTTGTTTATTAGTAAATAAATAAGGATATTCTTTTTTATAATCATCAATTATAACTCTAGCAATATTAGAAGTAAAATTATCTTTTATTCCCATTAATTTACCATATCTAATAGCTCTACGTATTAATCTTCTTAAAACATAACCTTGTTCTATATTAGAAGGCTTAACATTTTCAGCTAATAAAAACACAGCCGCACGTAAATGATCAGCAATTATTCTAGCACTTCTTTCATCATAAGAACTACTTAAACTTTTTATTTTACTAATAATATTTCTAAACAAACCACTATCATAAACACTTTCAACTCCTTCCAAAATAGCATAAACTCTTTCATAACCAAAACCAGTGTCAACATTTCTTTGTTTTAAAACACTGTACTTTCCATCCTTATCTTTATTAAATTCCATAAACACATCGTTCCAAACTTCTACCCATCTAGAATCATTAGAATCAAATTTTTTTGGAACTTTCTCAGAAGAATTCCAGTAAAACATTTCCGTATCAGGCCCACAAGGCCCAGTTTGTCCAGCAGGACCCCACCAGTTATTTTTATTCAAATAAGCAATTCTTTCTTTTGGAATTCCTAATTTTAACCAAACTTTAGCACTTTCTTCATCTTTCCCAGAATTTTCATCTCCACCAAAAACACTAACAGCTAATCTATCTACAGGAAATCCTAATTTCTCAGTTAAAAATTCAAAACTCCAAGTTATAGCTTCTTCTTTCCAATAATCTCCTAAACTCCAATTGCCAAGCATCTGAAATAAAGTTAAATGTACATTATCACCAACTTCATCAATATCTCCAGTTCTAATACATTTTTGACAATTAACTAATCTTTTTCCTGAAGGATGTTTTTCTCCTAATAAATAAGGAACTAATGGATGCATTCCAGCCGTTGTAAACAAAACACTAGGATCATTCTTAGGAATTAAAGAACTATTAATTATTTCTTTATGTTTTTTACTTTTAAAAAATTCAATAAACTCTTTTTTAAGTTCTGAAGATTTCATAATAAAAGAATAATATGCTAAATTTAAAAACTTAACTAAAATTTATTCACTCGGCTTGAAAAAAAAATGTTAATCTCTCTTCCAATCTATTCTCTTCACAAGACAAACTATCTGCCTTTGCGCTTAATTCATTAGAAACAATTGCACGAAACTCTGGCAAATAGTATTTAACTTTCTCTAATCTTTCAACAGTTTGATTATATTCTGCCTTTACATGTCTTATTTGTTCATGCACACCCAAATCATTTACAAAAAGAAGAGCACCAGCTATAGCACCATAAAAAAAATATTCCACGGCAGTTTGTAAATATCCATCTAATTGAAAAATAGAATTTAATCTTTCCAAACTTCTTTTTATTTCCATAACTTCAGAATTCGGATATACTCTATTTAAAAATTTTACTAAAAAAAGAAAAATTAGAAGTGTAATTCATTCAATCTAGCTTTGATTTCTTCTATTTCTCTATCAATACCACTTAATTGCGTTTTTTCTTGC
>Ga0208958_1004313_pt1 | contig 10319 bp, 9 predicted proteins | sample RifOxyB1_FD_184032 | JGI IMG/M metagenome (GOLD analysis project Ga0208958, IMG submission 184032) | Soil microbial communities from Rifle, Colorado - Rifle Oxygen_injection B1 (SPAdes) | ecosystem: Environmental > Terrestrial > Deep subsurface > Rock core/Sediment | place: Rifle, Colorado...
GGACTTTTTAATATCAAAATCTACAATTTCTATCTCTTTTAATTTTATTTCTATTTTTTCAAATGGATCTAAAAGTTCAGTATCAATAATATAAAAGCTTCCGTTTTCCACAGTTTCAAGTTCAGTGAAATTATTTGGAAATACTGGACCAGGATAAATTAAATTTTTATATTTAAAGTCAACATGTATGTGCCCAAGAGCATAATAATTTGCTTCTGGAAGAGAATCCATTTCTACACATTCAATTGGCAAAACTCCTCTAACTTTATCCAGAGTAGTATGTAACATCAGAATTTTAAACATTCCAGGGGCATCCTCTAATTTTATTTTTTTTATATCTGGAACTTCTAATCCAGATTTTTTTCCTGGATATCCATAAATTGCGACTCCATTATGAACAACAGGGGAAAGTCGAATTTCATCTCCTCTATTTTCGGCGTCAAATACATTTTTGCAGAATCCAGCTTTTTCAAGAACATCCAAAAAGGTTTTTCCAGAAATTGAATAATCGTGAGAACCAGCAATAATAAAAACAGGAATTTTTGCATCTTTTAGTTTTTTAAATTCTGCAAAGGTTTCCTTTAAGATTTCAATTGGAGGATAAGCAGAATCAAATAAATCCCCTGCAATCAATACAAAATCGACCTTTCTTTCTATGCAAGTTTTTACTACTTTTTGAAAAGCCATAAAATTTAAATCTTGCATTGGACCCTGTCTCCATCCTCCTAAATGTACATCAGCAAAGTGTGCAAAATTCACCATTTTTTCTCCTCATATTTTCAAAAAGTCAAAGGTATTTAAAGATAATTGAATAAAATTATATAAAGGTCTTTTTTTATTATAAATCATGGATGGAGAAAGGTTTACCTCAAAGCTGATCGAAAGCAAGCTTCTTAATGAAGATACTAAAATTTTAAAATTTTCAGTTCCTGAAAATTTTGAATTTAAGGCTGGACAGTATGTAACTATAGCCTTTTACAATGAAGGAAAGAGGATTTTGCGTTCTTATTCTATCTTTTCAAGTCCACATGAAAAGGGGTTTATTTCTATATGTTTCAAGAAAGTTAAAGATGGTTTTGCTTCAGGAGTTCTTTTTGATATGAAGATAGATGAAAAAATTGAAATGAAAGGCCCACTTGGTTCTTTTGTATTAAGAAATCAAAAAAATGAGTTAATGTTCATAAGTGCAGGAACAGGATTTGCACCATTTAGAAGCATGATTCTTAATCTTTTAAAAAATAATTTTCAAAACAAAATAATCCTATTAAGGGGATATCGGACAGAATTCGGTTTGTGTTGCGAAAATGAATTAGCAAATCTTAAGTTGATTCATGAAAACTTTGAGTATCATAACATTTTGAGTAGGCCAATAAATAAAGATTATCCTTTTATTGGACATGTTCAGGATTTTTTAGAAAAGATAGTTCCAAAAGATTTCAAAGGAGATTTTTACATTTGTGGGCTAAAAGAGATGGTTGAAGGAGTTAAAGAAAAACTTCTAAAAATGGGCATTTCAAGAGATCAAATTTTCTTTGAAAGATATGACTAAAGGCTTTAAAAACTTTGAAATGGTTTTAATGGAACATATGAAAACAGTTTACATTCTTCATGGATGGGGTTTTGATTCAAACATGCCTTGGATTAAATGGCTTGAGGCGGAGTTAAAAGAAAAAGGATTTGAGGTTCATGCTTTTGATATGCCAAACACCAAAGAACCAAAAATTGAAGATTGGGTTGGTTATTTAGAAGAAAATATCAAGAATATTGATGAAAAAACGTTTTTTGTAGGTCATAGTATTGGATGTCAAACGATTATGAGGTTTTTAGAAAAAAGCCATAAACATCTCAAGGTAGGTGGTTGTGTTTTTGTTGCTCCGTGGTTGGATTTGATTGGTCTTAAATCTGAAGAATTAAAAATTGCCCATCCTTGGCTTAGTAATAAAATTGAACTTGAAAGGGTTCTTGATCATACTGGAAATATAACTTGCATTTTTTCCACTAATGATCAGTTCGTTTCACCAAAGGAATGGAAAAAATTTGAAGTAGGGTTAGGGGGAAAAATAGTCATAAAAAAAGATGAGGGTCACTTCGAAGAAGTTGAAAGAATTCCCGAAATTCTTAATGAATTAAAATAAGTTATACTTTTAACTCCCAAACTTCTAATTTTTCAAAAAACAATTTTTTTTCTACAAGTAATTTTTTAGTATATTTTTTCCAATCAATTCCTTTTGTTAAATTAGAAACAAGCAAAATTATTTTTCCTTTTATCTTAAGGTGAGTTTTAGCTTCAACTAAAAATTTATTAATTAATTCAGAACCATTTTTTCCACCACTTGTTGAAATTGCAGATTCGGTATCCTCTCTTTTATCTGCAGGGAGATAGGGAGGATTAAATATAATTAAATCAAATTTTTCTTTTATGTTAGAGAATAGGTTGGACCAAATCACTTCAAACCCTTTTTGTTTGCAAAGATTAATTGCATCCTCGTTTTTATCTACTCCGAAAAGATTTTCGAAGCCCATTTTTTTTAATGTTTCAAGTTGAATTCCAGATCCTACTCCTATTTCAATAATCTTGATTTTTTTTGATCTCTTTTTTAAATGATTCATCAAGACTTCTTGCAATAAATAAGAATCTTCAGAAGGTTCATAGACGAGAGACATTTTTATCCAAATAGACCATTTATAAAATCAATCAATTCAGATTTGAATAAAAAGACCAATGCAAGAATTCCAATAAGGACTAAAAGAGTTACAACCAAAATACTTGTCACAGCGCTGCTCTTGAATTGAGTTAAATCTTTTTGATCATTATATCCAGAAATCTTTTGTACAACTTTCTTTCCGGATTTTTCTTCTTTACCTTCTCCCCCAATTAATGGAACAAATGTTTTTTGAACTCCTGAATATTCAGTTTGACTTTCTTTTTTAATATTAAATCCGCTAACCACTTTTTCTTTGTTCGGACTTTTAGTTTCTTCTTTTTCTTTATTTAAAACTTCAACTTCAGAATTCCCTCTTTGAAGATAGATATAAGCTCTTGCAGCATCTTCAATTTCTTCTTTTTTATATCCAGCTTGATAAAAAGTCATCATTGCTTCTTTCAAGTTTTGGCCTCTTTCAATTGCAGCTTTAAGTCCACCAAGAATTTCTTGATTTGCTAAGAGATAGTCATCTTCTTTTACCATCCACAGAAAAGGAGTTTGTTGTTTAAAAATTTGTCTTTTTAGATTGTAATGATTTCACCATTCTTTTTTAGGTGAGAAGTTTTCCCTTCAATGTATCCAAATTCTTCAGCTAGACCAATTAGGGGTTTTTCTTGAACTTGTGATCCATGTGCCGGAATGACATGTTCAGGTTTTAACATTTGAATTAATTCTCTCATGTCTTCTCTGCTTCCATGTCCGTGAACATGAACATCAACTTGTATTTTAACTCCCATTTTTCTTAATTTCGCATCAAGCTTTTCTCTTGCTTCAAGATTTACTTCTGTGGGGATAACGCTTGAAGAAAATATCAAATTATCTCCTTCTCTAAATTTGAAATAGGTATCTCCTCTGGATATTCGGTCTAAAATTGAATTTTTTTCTGCTTGGTGGCCAGTACAAACAATTAGATATCTTCCCCTGCCTGATTCAACTTTTTTTAAAATTGAGTCTACTTGACCCCTATATTTGGCGATTTTAACTTTGTTTGCAAAAGGACATTTGCCAATCTTTAATGCACAACCAACATATTTTGCAAGACTTCTTCCAAGAAAAACGATTTCCCTATTTGTTCTCTGACCGATTTTCACAATGTTATTTAATCTTTCGATATGGCTTGAAAATGTCGTAATGAACAAGGCTTTATCTCCTTGATTCACTTTTGAAAATGCATCTTCTAAAAGATGTTCAGCGATTTTTTCTCCGCCGGGTTTCTTTTCAGTGTAAGCATAAAGGGAGTCTATAACAAGTGCCTTAACTTTTTCTTTTCCTAATTCCTTAAGTCTTTGGTAATTAGGAGGATTTCCAAGAGTCGGATGATTATCAAATTTTAAATCAAGAGAATAAAAGAAAATTCCTTCTTTAGTATGTAATGCTAGATATGCACAATCCAATGTCGAATGAGTTGCATGGACAAACTCAATTTCAATTCCTTCTTTGCTAGACTTAATTTTATGTCTCGAATCAGAATTAACAACTCTTAAAGGATTATTTATTTTTACTCCAGCATCTTCAATTAGGGATTCCAAAACTTTCATTGTGAATGCAGTTCCAAAAATCTCAACATGAGGGTATCTATTTGCAAGAAACGTAAGTCCACCTATATGGTCCAAATGAGCATGAGACAAAAATATTGCTTTTACTTTTTCTCTCCAACCTAATTGGTCGAGAATTCTATCATCAGGGACTCCTCCAACTCTTCTTAGTCCAGGAAGACTATATCCAATTTTTTCTTGTTCTTGAAGTTCAATTATTCCTGGTAAAAAAAATCCGCAATCAAATATAAAAACTTCCTCTCCAATTTTAACTGCAGTCATATTTTTTCCAACTTCTTCAAACCCGCCAACCGTGCAAATTTCCATTTTATATTCTTTTCAACAAAAATAACTTTAAAATGGTTTCTAACAAAAAATATAAAGGTTCAAAACATGTTTTATCAATGAAATCACTTATTCCCTCTCATAGAGAAAAAAGAAGATATCTTTTGCTTAAAGGAAAAGACTTGAAAAAAAATTTCACAAATGCAATTAAAGAATTTGTTGGGACCTTAGGATTAAGTGAGGCTTCTCCAATGTGGATCAAAGAGAATATAGTTTCAGTAAATAGGAAATCTCTTGACAAAGTAAAAGCTTCGTTGGCAATTTATTCAGAAAAAATAGAATTAATAAAGGTTTCTGGGACGCTAAAAAGTTTGAATTAAGAAGTTTTACTTAATTGGTTTCATTTCGTTCCAAGCAAGTTCAAACATTTGTTCTAATGCTGAAGCAAAGAATTCAGTATTTATCCAAACACCCACATCATAATTAGGGTGGAATTTTTCATCATCCAAAAGCATAAACATTATTTGGTTAGAATCAATTATCGTAAACCTTGCTTTAATATTATCCAAATTTTTAACTTCGGCAACTTTTTTCAATTCTCTAGCTACTTGGATATTATTTTTATCAATTGGAGCAGCAATTCTTATTTTTACCCCTCTTTTTTTAACTTTTTCAAAACTTGCCATCAATGCTTCAAGTTTTCTATTCAATCCTTCAGCAGTTGTAACCATTGTAATTGTCTTTTCAGCATCTCTAACCATCATATCCAAATGGTTGTAAAGGTTTTGTCTTCCCTTTAAACTTCCTGAAAGATCTGAAGGCTCAACAAATTTAATCCCTTTCGTGAATAGTCCAGTTAATTCATCCAAAACTTCATCTCCTTTCAAAGATTCAAGTCTTCTTGTTTTTTCTTTTGCATCAACCATGAGGTTTTTCTTCACTCTCTCAACAACTTCTTCTGGTTTCAAAGCAACAAACTTAATTGGTTTTCCAACTTTCATAAGAATAAATCCTTTCTTTTCCAAAGATTCTAAGATATCATAAGTTCTTGATCTTGGGACATCAGAAATAGTTGAAAGTTCACCTGCCGTAGAAGTTCCTCTAGAAAGAAGAGCAGCCCAAACTTTCACTTCATAAAGGTTCAAATCAAAAATCTTTCGAAGTCTGCTTAAAAATTCATCTTTAACTATCATTTTGTCTAACCATTTTAGGATTTTTTAGTTTTTAAATATTGCTATCCTACAAAAGTAACTCTAGTTAGTTACTCCCTATTAGTCTAACAATTTGAATTTTTCCAGTTCTTTCCTTAATGGTAAATTCTTCAATTTCTCCTCGAGGATTGATTATTTTTTCTATAAATTCAATTTTTTTTGAATTTGTTCTTTCTTTTAACAATTTTTTTTGTTTTTCTAAAATTTGTTGAAAATTCTTATCAATTTCAAGAGTAAGCTCGATAAAATTTTCTTTGTTAAGTCCCATTTTTTTTCTTAGTGCTTGTACTTTTCTGGAAATCTCCCTTGCAAATCCTTCCGCTTCTAACTCGGAATTTAGGTTAAAATTGATATTTACTTTTAATTCATCTTTTTCATGGAGTTTTTCAGAGTATTTTTTAACATTCAATTCTTGGATGATTACTTTTTTTAATTCATTAGAGATTTTAGTTTTCGAATTTACTTCAACTTCAGAAAGGGGCCATTTTAAGGGAACGTTGTTTTGATCTCTTTGTTTTAATCCTTCAGAAACAATCGTTCTTGCATAGGTCATCTCAGACTCAAGTTTTTTATTAATTTTCTTCTCATCTAGTTTTGGCCAATTTTCAAGATGAACAGAACTTTTCTTTCCATTAATTGTTTGAAAAATTTTCTCTGCAACAAATGGCATAATAGGTGCAATAATTTTAGAAGTTTCAACAAGAACATATTGTAAAGTTTTTCTTGCATTAATATCTCCTTCATTAAATCTTTCCCTAGAATTCCGAACATACCAAGTTGAAAGTTCTTCTATAAAATTTTTAATTTCAAAAGAAGCTTTCATAGTATTATAATTTTCTAAATTTTTTCCAACCTCTTTTATTAAAGAGTTAAGTCTAGAAATAATCCATTTGTCCATTACTTCTTTTGATTTATTATCTTTTTCATCGTCTTTTGTTTTGTACATAGAATAAAAATTATTTACATTATACAATAAAATCAAAACTTTTTTGTAAACTTCTTCAAGACCTTTTTCAGAAAAATTGAAATTATCCGCATTCATTATGGAAGATTGTAATAAATAAAATCTCAAAGAATCAGCACCATACTTTTCTAAAACTTTATGTGGATCTGGGTAATTCTTTTTTGATTTTGACATTTTTTGACCATCTTCAGCGAGGATAGTTCCAGTTGTCAGAACGTTTTCAAAAGGAATTTTGTCAAAAAGAATTGCAGATAAAACCATCATATAATAAAACCAAGCCCTTGTTTGTCCAATATATTCTACTACAAATTGTGCCGGAAAATTTTTCTCAAAAAATTCTTTATTCTCAAAAGGATAATGAAATTGTGCAAAGGTCATAGAACCAGATTCGAACCAGCAATCCAAAACTTCTGGGATTCTTGAATATTCTTTTCCTTCTATCTCTAGTTTTACGTCGTCAAGAAAATCTTTATGAAGATCAATTTCTCCTTTTGGTAATTTTTTTGCATACCTTTTAAGCTCTTCAATTGATCCAATTACTTTTATTTTTCCTTCTTCATTTTTCCATATCGGAATTGCACTTGCCCAATATCTGTTTCTAGTGATATTCCAGTCTGGAGCAGTTTCGATGTTATGTTTCATTCTGCCTTCTTTTAAAAATTCAGGAATCCAATTTATTTTTACATTCAATTTCAAAAGTTTTTTCTTTATTTTTTGGATATCCACAAACCATGCTGGAAGAGCTCTGTACATCAATTTTGTGTCGCATCTATAGCAAAACGGATATTCATGTTCAACTTTCTTTGAGAGTATTGCTTTACCAGATTTTTTTAAATCAATTACAATTTTTTCATTAATCTCATGGACATATTCTCCTGCATAATCCGTTACTTCTTTTGTAAAATTCCCTTTTTCATCGACTGGTTGAACCATTGGAATGTTATATTTTCTGCAAACAAGATTATCATCTTCACCAAAAGCAGGAGCAGTATGAACAATTCCAGTTCCATCTTCAGCAGTAACGAATTCTCCAAGGATAAACTTGAAAGCATTTTTTGTGCCTTCAAAGTATGGATAAAGTGGTTCGTATTTTTTTCCTTCAAGATCTTTCCCAGAAATAATTTTTTTAATAGTATATTCTTCTTCAGATTTGTAGAAATTTTTAATTAGTTCTTTAGCTAAAAGATAAGTATTTTTATCTGTTTTATCCTCGACAAATGCATATTCAATTTTTGGGTTAACAGTTAATGCAAGATTTGATGGAAGTGTCCAAGGAGTTGTTGTCCATGAAAGAGCATAGGTGTTTTTTTCATCAACAATTTTAAATTTAACCACTACAGATAAATCTTTAACGTTTTTGTAAGAGTTGTCCATTGCAATTTCCGATTTTGCAAGGGGAGTCGAACATCTTGGGCAGTACATTAAAATTTTTTCTCCTTCATATAAATATCCTTTTTCATAAAGTTCTTTAAACGCCCACCAAACGGATTCAATGTAATCGGTGTCCATTGTTTTATATCCATTTTCGAAATCAACCCATCGACCAATTCTATCAATTGTTTTTTCCCATTCAGATGCAAAAGTCAGGACTTTACTTTTGCAAAAATTGTTAAATTTCTTAACACCCATTTTTTCAATTTCATCTTTAGAATTAAGTTTAAGCTCTTTTTCTGCGACGTTTTCTACGGGAAGTCCATGGCAATCCCAACCCCAATTTCTTTTTACAAGTCTTCCTTTCATAGTGAAAAATCTGGGAAAAACATCTTTTAATATTGAAGCGAGTAGATGGCCGTAATGAGGTAATCCTGTTGCAAAAGGAGGTCCATCGTAAAAAATGTAAGGTTTTCCATTTTTTGTCTTTTCAAGAGATTTTTCGAAAGTGTGGTCTTTCTCCCAGAAATCCAAAACTTCCTTCTCATATTCGTTTATGTCAGTCATTAAAATTTTAAGAGAAGGCGATTTATAAGATTTTCTTGAGAGTTAAATTCAAAGGAATTTTGTCACTCAAAAAGTTAAGACGCAAAATTTTATAAAGTTAAAGCTCATAATTTTTCTATGATAATTAAAACTCGGAGTTATCCCCATTGTTAGAACGGATATTCTTAGTTTAAACTCTATTTTTAATGTAAATATTTATAAGAAAGATTTGCCCCTAATTAAATGTACTATGGTGGATGTAGTTTAATGGTAGAATGCACGGTTGTGGTCCGTGAGAAGCGAGTTCGATTCTCGCTTTCCACCCTAAATTTAAAATGAAAACAGAAACTGTAAAAGGATTCAAGGATTTTACTGGAGAAGAAGCAGAGAAAAGGGAATTTATAAGAAAGATTTTAGTGGAGTCTTTTGAAAGTTATGGATTTGAACCTGCTGAAACTCCCATAATAGAATTCAAAGAATTTGTTCAAGGAGAGAATGTTCGTGATGAAGCAGTAAGTGATATCTTTAGATTAGAAGATAGGGGAGGAAGAGAATTAGCTTTGAGATATGAATTTACCTTTCAATTAAAAAGATTAATGGAAGGAAAAAAAATGCCATATAAACGATATACTATTGGTCCGGTCTTTAGAGATGAACCAGTAACCGGAAACCGGTTTAGGCAATTTACTCAGTGTGACATAGATACAATTTCTTCTGATGTGAATAGTGAGGCGGAAGTTTTAGCAGTGGTAAATAGAGTTTTAGAAAAATTAGAAATTGAAAGTGTGATTTTCATAAATAACAGAAAATTATTAAATGAAATTTTAGAAAAAGAGAAGATTAAACTTGAAGATCGAGATAAAGTCATTTGTGAAATTGATAAGATGGATAAATTAGAAGAAAAAGAAGTTTATAATAACCTTAAAAAATATGGTGCTCAAAATTTGATTAAAATTTTTAATCAACCAGAAAAATCTTTTGAAAAATATGAATCTTATTCCGAAATAAAAAATCTAAAAAATTATTGTAAGATATATGGATTTAAAATAAAATTTAATCCTGCTCTTGCAAGGGGACTTTCGTATTATAATGGTTCTGTTTTTGAAATAAAAACTAAAGAGATGAAAGAAACAATTTGTGGAGGAGGAAGTTATATGTTTAATGAAGTTCAATCAACAGGACTTTCTTTTGGGTTAGACAGATTATCTATGCTCTTAAAAGAAGATTTTGCCAAAATAGAAAGAATTATGGTTCTTTCTATAAATCAAGAAAAAGAAGCTATAAAACTCGCGGAAAAGTTAAGAAGTAAGGGATTAAACTGTTATTACTCAAATGCTAAAATCTCAAAAGCATTAGACTATGCGAACTCAAAAAAAATATCGAAGGTAATATTTGTTGGTGAAAAAGAATTAAAAGAAAATAAAGTGAAAGTTAAAAATATGGAAAGCGGAGAGGAACAATTAGTTTCTATGGACGAAATTAATTAATTAATTTATCTCTTAAATTTTTTTATGGTTTCGAAAAATTTTCTAACTAATCCTTTATTCTCATAATTTTCTTTTTCTAAAGAAGTTTTTTCGTTTTTGGACTTTTCTTTAAGCAATTCTTCAAGAATTGACATTTGTAGGGAGTCTTTATATGCATCAGACAATTTTTTGTAACTGTTTATGGTTTCTTTTTGTGCTTTAGTCACGTTTAAAAT
>Ga0208958_1004322_pt1 | contig 10303 bp, 10 predicted proteins | sample RifOxyB1_FD_184032 | JGI IMG/M metagenome (GOLD analysis project Ga0208958, IMG submission 184032) | Soil microbial communities from Rifle, Colorado - Rifle Oxygen_injection B1 (SPAdes) | ecosystem: Environmental > Terrestrial > Deep subsurface > Rock core/Sediment | place: Rifle, Colorado...
CCTGGCCGGGGCGCTGGAACTGGGCAACCGCCTGCTGCACGCCTCGCTGGAGCGTGGCGACGCCATCAGCGACCCGGAGGCCGCCGGCCGCTATTTCGCGCAGCGCCTGCGGGGACGGCGGCAGGAAGTGTTCGCCGCCCTGTTCCTCGACACCCGCCACCGCGTGCTGGGGTTCGAGGAACTGTTCCAGGGCTCGGTGGACAGCGCCGAAGTGCATCCGCGCGAGGTCGCGCGCCGCGCGTTGGCCATCAACGCCACGGCCCTGATCGTGGGGCACAACCATCCCTCCGGCTGCGCAGAACCGTCCGCTGCCGACCGCGCCGTCACCCAGCGCCTGAAGCAGGCGCTGGCGCTGGTCGACGTGCGCCTGCTGGACCACTTCGTCGTCGGCGACGGGCCGCCGCAGTCGATGGCGGCGCGCGGCTGGGTCTGAACGGGCAGGACCGCCGCCCCACCTGAACCGCGACGAGCCCACTCAGGGGCCGGGAAAACCTAGAATAGGCGGTTCTCACGCAACACGACGGTCTCCCGTGAAAGCTTCCCTCCGCGCCTTGATCGCCCAGGGCATCGATGCCCTGCGCTCCGCCGGCACCCTGCCGGCCGACACCGCCACGCCGGATTTCGTGGTCGAGCGCCCCAAGACCCGCGAACACGGCGACTTCGCCACCAATGCCGCCATGCAGCTGGCCAAGGCCGCGCGCAGCAATCCGCGCGCCATCGCCACCGCGCTGGTCGCCGCACTGCCGGCCAGCGACGAAGTGGCCAAGGTGGAGATCGCAGGCCCCGGCTTCATCAATTTCCACCTCAGCCCCGGCGCCTACCAGCGCGAAGTCGCCACCGCGCTGACGCAGGGCACCGCCTACGGCCGCAACGAACGCGGCGCCGGCCGCACGGTGGGCGTGGAATACGTCTCCGCCAACCCGACCGGCCCGTTGCACGTGGGCCATGGCCGCGCCGGCGCGATCGGCGACTGCATCGCGCGCGTGCTTGCAGCCAACGGCTGGGATGCGAAGCGTGAGTTCTACTACAACGATGCCGGCGTGCAGATCGACAACCTGGCCAAGTCCACCCAGGCTCGCGCCCTGGGCCTGACACCGGACAGCGAGGGCTGGCCGGAAGACGGCTACCGCGGCGACTACATCGCCGACGTGGCGCAGGCCTACCTCAACGGCGACTCGGTCGAGGTCGAAGGCCACGTGGTCACCGGCGCGAAGGATCCACAGGACCTGGACGCCATCCGCCGTTTCGCCGTGGCCTACCTGCGCCGGGAGCAGAACCTGGACCTGGCCGCGTTCGGCGTGTCGTTCGACCGCTACTTCCTGGAAAGCTCGCTGTACGCCGACCACAAGGTCGAGGAAACCGTGCGCAAGCTGGTCGCTTCCGGCCACACCTACGAGGAAGGCGGCGCGCTGTGGCTGAAGTCCACCGACTTCGGCGACGACAAGGACCGCGTGATGCGCAAGTCCGACGGTTCCTATACCTACTTCGTGCCGGATGTGGCCTATCACCTCAGCAAGTGGCAGCGCGGCTACGAGCGCGCGATCACTGAGCTGGGCGCCGACCACCACGGTTCGCTGGCCCGCGTGAAGGCCGGCCTGCAGGCGCTGGGCGAAGGCATTCCGGCCGGCTATCCGGAATACGTGCTGCACCAGATGGTCACGGTGATGCGCGGCGGCGAGGAAGTGAAGCTGTCCAAGCGCGCCGGCAGCTACTTCACCCTGCGCGACCTGATCGAAGAGACCAGCGCCGATGCGACGCGCTGGTTCCTGATCGCGCGCAAGCCCGATTCGCAACTGACCTTCGACATCGACCTGGCCCGCCAGCAGAGCAACGACAATCCGGTCTTCTACGTGCAGTACGCGCACGCTCGCGTGTGCAGCCTGCTGCGGCAGGCCGGCGAGAAGGGTTACGCCTACGACCAGGCCAACGGCCTGGCCAACCTGGCGCGGCTGGACGACGACACCTCGCTGCAGCTGATGGTGGAACTGTCGCGCTATCCGGAAGTGGTGGAGGCCGCCGGCGACGCACTGGAGCCGCACCTCGTGGCGCAATACCTGCGCGAGTTGGCCTATGCTTTCCACACGTGGTACGCGGGCACGCCGGTGCTGATCGACGATGCGGCCGCACGCGACGCGCGCCTGGCGCTGGCCCTGGCGGTCCGCCAGGCGCTGGCCAACGGACTGGACCTGTTGGGCGTCAGCGCGCCCGAGAAGATGTAAGCGGAGAAGCAGTACATGGCAGCAAGACGCGGCAAGAACCAGGCCACCCGCAATTCCGGCCACGCCACGCCCGCCTGGGTATGGCTGGTGCTGGGCCTGCTGATCGGCCTGGCGGTGTATTTCATCGTGCCGGGCCTGGGCAAGAAGGACGGCGACAGCTTCTTCCGCCCGCAGCCCAATCCGGACGCGCAGCCCGCGCCGATCGACAGCGCCGACGTGGAAGCGGTGGTGCCCGACGCGCCCGCCAGCGATGCACCGGCCACCGCCGCGACGCCCGGCGAGGCCGGCACCAAGGAAACACAGTACGACTTCTACACCCTGCTGCCCGGCAAGGAAGTGCAGATGTCCGATGCCGAACTCGCCGCCAGCGCGCGCGAGGAAGAAGCCCGCAAGGCACGCGCCGCGCTGAGCGGCCAGTCGACGACCGTCGTGCCGACGCCTGCCGGCAACGACAGCGCACAGCCGGCACCGATCGACGAGACGCCGACGCCCCGTGCGGCCGCGGAAACGCCGCGCCCCCCCGACACGGCGCCGGCGCCCAAGCCGGCCGCCACGGTGGCCAGTGCCGACAGCGGCGCCCGCTACATCCTGCAGGCCGGCGCCTTCGGGGCATCCGGCGATGCCGAAGCCACCAAGGCCAAGATCGCCATGCTGGGCCTGAGCGCCCGCGTGGAATCGGCGCAGATCAACGGCAAGACCGTCTACCGCGTCCGCATGGGGCCGTACGGCACCGCCAGCGAACTGGCCGAAGCCAAGCAGAAGCTCGCCAGCGGCGGCCTGCCCGCGATGGCGGTGAAGGCGCAGTGAGCCGCCTCCGGCCCTGGCAGCGCATGGCGCTTGCCACGGTGGCGGTGCTCGCCGCGCTGCTGCTCGCGTCCTGGATCGCGTCGCGGTTCCTGCCGCCCGCCTGGCAACAGATGGTGCCCACGCCACTGGGCTACCTCGCCCCGGTCAGCTATCTGGTCACCGCCGCCTGCATGGCACTCGGCGGGGTCATCGCCGGACGGCATTTCCTGGTGGTCGCGCTGGGCCTGACGTCCGCCCTGTGGATCGCCACGTTCGTGCTGTTGGCGAACATCGCGCTGCCGGCCATCGATGGCGGGCGCCCGCTCCTGGCCATCTTCCGCATGAATGCCGCCAGCGCCGTGTTGTCACTCGCCGCGGCGGCGCTGGGCGCCCATCTGGGTGCCCAGTGGCAGGCGCAGCGCACGATGCGCGCGACCGCCTGACCCGACCCTTCCCCGTTTCCGCAGGATCGCCCATGACCCGCACCGCCCTCATCACCGGCGCCACTTCAGGCTTCGGTGCCGCTGCCGTCCGCCGCTTCGTGGCCGCCGGCTGGCGCGTCATCGCCACCGGTCGCCGCGCCGATCGCCTGCAGGCACTGGTGGACGAGCTCGGGGCGGACAAGGTGCACGCCGCCGCATTCGACATCCGCGACGAAGCGGCCCTGGACGCCGCCCTCGATGCGTTGCCCGCGGCCTTCCGCGACATCGACCTGCTGGTCAACAACGCCGGACTGGCGCTGGGCACGGCACCTGCGCAGCAGGCTTCGCTGGACGATTGGCGCACGATGATCGAAACCAACGTGTTGGCGCTGGTCACCGTCACCCGCCGGTTGCTGCCGCTGCTGGTGGAGCGAAAGGGCGCCATCATCAACATCGGCTCGATCGCCGGCAGCTACCCGTATCCGGGCGGCAACACGTATGGCGGCACCAAGGCTTTCGTTCGCCAGTTCTCGCTGGGCCTGCGCAGCGACCTGCACGGCACCGGCGTGCGAGTGACCGACATCGAACCCGGCATGGCCGAAACCGAGTTCACCCTGGTCCGCACGCACGGCGACCAGGCCGCGTCGGACAAGCTCTACGCGGGGGCGCAGCCGATGACGGCCGACGACATCGCCGAACAGATCTTCTACGTCGCCACCCTGCCGCCGCACCTCAACATCAACCGGCTGGAGATCATGCCGGTGACGCAGTCGTTCGCGGGATTCCAGGTAGCTCGAGCGTAAAGCGGCATCCGCCCTACGCGTCAGCGTCGCGTTGCCGCGCGGGGTGGAGGCGGCAGCGGCGGGAAGGCGTCGGTCATGAACCGGCGGTGCGCGTCGGGCAACTCGGCTGGCAATGGCGCGCCATCTGACAGGTGCCGGCGTATGGAACGCAGCAATTGGCCCTCTCGCCGCTCTGGCGGAGCTCCCTCGACGTATTCGTACTTCAGGTCGATCACCGAGCGGCCTTGCGCTAGCAAATCCAGCTCCGGACCCGACTCGCGCGTAGCCGCCAAAAAATAGTGGCCCGTGTCGAGCCGAACAGCATCACAGCCTCCGGTACTGAAGCGAACGCTGCGAAAGCCCCTCGCATCGCCCTTCAGCGACGACACGACACGGACACGTCCATGGATCCATTCCATGTGCGCCGAGGAGCCCAATTGCGTTCTTCTGACCTCAGTTGACTCGAGCCGGAAGATGAAGACGGTACGGGCATCACTGACCTGCTGCCGAAACGACTTCCAGACGGGATCCTGACACGCCCACGCCGGCGTGGACGTCAGAAAAAGAACGACTGCAAGCAGGCAAAACGTTCCGCGCATCGCCCCTCCCTGATGGTCTCAGCCCAACGGTTCGTCCGACAGATAGGTGTAGCCGGTCAGGCCCGCTTCCAGCGCGTCGGCCAGCCGCTTCGACTCGTCGGCCGGCAGGCCGGCCTCGTCCACGCGCGTACGGTAAGCGGACCGCAGGTCTTCCAGCTTGTAGCCCACGTAGTCCAGCATCACGTCGGTGGTGTCGCCGCGGCGCTGCTGGGTGAGCAGGTAGCCGGTGCCGGCATCGGCGCTGACTTCCACCGCGTCGGTGTCGCCGAACAGGTTGTGGATGTCGCCGAGGATTTCCTGGTAGGCGCCCACCAGGAAGATCCCGAGGCGATAGCTTTCGCCGGGCTTCATGGCATGCAGCGGCAGCGAGGAATCCAGACCCTCGTTCTCGACATAGGTCTTCACCATGCCGTCGGAGTCGCAGGTCATGTCGGCGATGATGCCGCGCCGCGCCGGCGCTTCGTCGAGGCGTTCGATCGGCACGATCGGGAACACCTGGTCGATGGCCCACACGTCGGGAATCGACTCGAACACGCTGAAGTTGACGAAATACTTGTCGACCAGCCGTTCGTTGAGTTCGTCGAGCAGGTCGCGGTGGCTGCGCTCGTCGCTGCTCAGGCGCGCACGCACGGCATGCGCGATGGCGTAGAACAGGTCGTCGATGCGCGCACGGTGGACCAGATCGATCTGGCCCAGCGCGTACAGCGACAGGCCTTCGCTATGGTGATGCTGCGCTTCGTGGAACAGCTCGACAGCCGGGCGCGTGTCGAGCTCGCCGTGGATCTCGCGCAGGTGGCGGATCACCGCCGGCTCGTCGTCGTGCGCGGGCGGCACGCGGCCTTCCGGCGCCTGCTCGACTTCCGACACGTTGACCACCAGCACCGCGTGGTGCGCGGTCATCGCACGACCGCACTCGGTGACGATGCGCGGGGGCGTCAGGCCGTGCTGCTCGCAGGCCTCGGCCAGCGGCTGCACGATGTTGCTGGCGTACTGGCCGATGCCGTAGTTGATCGAGCAGTAGCTGCGCGAGCGCGTGCCTTCGTAATCGATGCCCAGGCCGCCACCGACGTCGACATGGCTGATGCTCGCGCCCAGCTTCGACAGCTCGATGAAATAGCGCGTCGCCTCGCGCATGCCGTTGGCGATGTCGCGCACGTTGCTGATCTGCGAGCCCATGTGGAAATGCAGCAGGTTCAGCGTGTCCTGCAGGCCGGCTTCGCGCAGCTGCTTCCACAGGTCCAGCACCTGGCGCGGGGACAGGCCGAACTTGGCCTTGTCGCCGCCGCTGTTCTGCCACTTGCCCGCGCCCAGCGTGGCCAGGCGCATGCGCACCCCGAGACCGGGCTTCACACCCAGCGCGCGCGACTCCTCGATCACCAGCGCCAGCTCGGACGGCTTCTCGATGACGATGAAGGTCTGCAGGCCCAGCTTGCGGCCAATCAGCGCCAGACGGATGTACTCGCGGTCCTTGTAACCGTTGCAGACGATCAGCCCGCCCGGGCGCGACAGCGCCAGCACGGCCATCAGCTCGGGCTTGCTGCCGGCTTCCAGACCGAAGCCCTCGCCCGCGTGCGAGGCCAGCGTGCCGGCGACGCCCCGATGCTGGTTCACCTTGATGGGATAGACCGCCGTGTAGCCGCCCTTGTACTCCCAGTCGGCCTGCGCCTGCGCGAACGCGGCCTGCAGCTTGCCCAGGCGATCGCCCAGGATGTCCGGGAAGCGCACCAGCAGCGGCAGCTGGGCGCCCTGCGCGCGCGCTGCGTCCACCACCTCCGGCAGCGGGATCACCGGGCCCTGCGCGCCCTTGGGCGACACCACGATGCGGCCGGCGGCGTCCACGTCGAAATACCCTTCGGCCCAGTGCGGGACGGAGTAGGTCTTGCGGGCGTGGTCGGTGGACCAGGGCATGGCGGTTTTCCAAGGCAGGCGAGCGGAGGCGCATTCTACAGGCTGCGGTCACATGGGTCCGTTACAATGCGCGCCCTCAGCTTCTGCCCCTCTCCCCGCGGGAGAGGGGTTGGGGTGAGGGGCAACGGAAGTCCGGGCAATCCAGCGCCCTTACATCATTCGCCCCTCATCCGGCGCTGCGCGCCACCTTCTCCCGAAGGGAGAAGGGAACAGCCTCCCTTCTTCACCCGCAGGACATCGCCCATGACCGCCAACGACACCTGGTTCATCGAACACTTCTCGCACACCGGCTCCGCCATCGGCTTCCGTACGACCGGCAAGCTGGACGAGGTGCAGTCGCCGTTCCAGAAGATCGAGATCTACGACAGCACCGACTGGGGCAAGCTGATGGTGATCGACGGCGCGATGATGCTGACCACGCGCGACAACTTCTTCTACCACGAGATGATCAGCCACCCGGTGCTGTTCACCCACGCGGCGCCCAAGCGCGTGGTGATCATCGGTGGCGGCGACTGCGGCACGCTGCGCGAGGTGCTGAAGCATCCGGGCGTGGAGAAGGCCACGCAGTGCGACATCGATGAGCAGGTCACGCGCATGGCGGAGAAGTACTTCCCCGAGCTGTGCGAATCCAACCACGATCCGCGCGCCGAGCTGCTGTTCGACGACGGCGTGGCCTACATGGCCAACTGCGAGCCCGGCAGCGTGGACGTGGTCATCGTCGACTCCACCGATCCGGTAGGTCCTGCCGAAGGCCTGTTCAACAAGGCATTCTTCGAGAGCTGCTACCGCGCGCTCAAGCCCGACGGCCTGCTGGTGCAGCAGTCCGAGTCGCCGCTGGCGCTGCTGGACCTGATCAAGGACATGCGCGCCGAGATGGGCAAGGCCGGCTTCCAGTTGTTCAAGACGCTGCCGTTCCCGCAGCCGTGCTACCCGACCGGCTGGTGGAGCGTGACCCTCGCCAGCAAGCAGGCCGGCTTCGACTTTGCGTTCCGCGAAGCGGATGCCGCCGCCAAGCCGTTCGACACGCTGTACTACACGGCGCACCTGCACACCGGCGTGCTGGTGGCGCCGCCGTTCGTGGCGAAGGCGCTGGGCGAGTAAGCGACCTGCCGCCAGAGAAGAAGAAAGCCCCGCGATGCGGGGCTTTTTTTGACCTGTCGGGCTTCAGTCCGCAGTGAACATCAGCCAGCGAGGCACCTGGTAGTGGCGCGCCTGCGCCACCAGGTAGGCCGCCATGATCAGGCCGAACAGTGCGCCGGCGCTCAGCGATGTGGCAACCACCGCGACGAAAGGCTTGCCCTGCCACGACCAGAGCGCCAGCCACATGATCAGGCCCCAGGCGGTGGCGAAGAAACCGCCCATCACGAAGGCATTCACGACGAACCCATTCATGTGGGGCGGCGGGATCCGGACGCCCGCCTTCCACAACAGACGGAACATCGGCGGCGCATACGTGCTGCGTCGGATGCCGGACTCCTCCAGCCAGGCAAGCGCTTTTTCCAGGCGGCGGTCGAACTCGCGGAGCTGCGTCATCTCGGGGACTCCGTTTTCAGAGCGCATCCGCATCCAGTTCGCCCGTCCGGATGCGCACAACCCGCTCCAGGTCGTAGACGAACACCTTGCCATCGCCGATCTTGCCGGTACCGGCGGCCTTCACGATGGCTTCGACCACCTGTTCGGCCTGCTCCTCGGTCACCGCCACTTCCAGCTTCACCTTCGGCAGGAAGTCGACCACGTATTCGGCGCCGCGATAGAGTTCGGTATGGCCCTTCTGCCGGCCGAAACCCTTCACCTCGGTGACGGTGATGCCGGCGATCCCGGCTTCGGCCAGCGCTTCGCGCACGTCGTCCAGCTTGAACGGCTTGATGATGGCCATGACCATTTTCATGCAGGATCCTCCCGTGAATGCTGGGTGCAGGATAACGCGCCGCGATGGACCGCGGTTGCGGCCACGGGGCTTGTCGCGGTTCAATGGCCGCCTCGCCGCCCGGACTTTTCCGACAGTGCTGCGCAGCGATCCCCGATGGCGCGCCCTCCTGCACGCCTCGCAAGCTCGATGCACTGCCGGAGACCAGACATGATCGACCTCAACCACATCGACGACCTCGCCCGCCGCCTCAGTCAGCTGGTGCCGCCCGGCCTGCGCGACTCGCAGGAAGAATTGCAGCAGACCTTCAAGTCCGCGCTGCAGGCGGGCCTGGCGAAGCTGGACCTGGTGACGCGGGAGGAGTTCGACGTGCAGCAGGCCGTGCTGCTGCGCACGCGCGAGAAGCTGGAAGCACTCGAACGCACCGTGGCCACGCTGGAAGCCCAGCTGGCCGACAAGCCCGCGCAGTCCTGATCCCGCCGCCATGAGTCTGGCCCTGGTGAACAGCCGGGCACGGGCGGGCGTGTCCGCGCCCCCGGTCCGCGTGGAGGTGCATCTGTCCGGCGGCCTGCCGTCCACGCAGATCGTCGGCCTGCCGGAAGCCGCGGTACGGGAGTCCCGCGACCGCGTGCGCGCCGCCATCCTGTGCGCGCAGTTCGAATTCCCCACGCGCCGCATCACCGTCAACCTGGCGCCGGCCGACCTGCCGAAGGATGGCGGGCGCTTCGACCTGCCCATCGCGCTGGGCATCCTGGCGGCCAGCGGACAGATCCGGCGGGAGAGCCTTGCGGACTACGAGTTCCTGGGCGAACTCAGCCTGACCGGCGAACTGCGCGCGGTCGACGGCGTCCTGCCGGCCGCGCTGGCGGTGGCGGCCAGCGGACGCACGCTGGTCGTCCCCGAGCCCAGCGGCGCCGAGGCCGCCCTGGCGCGCCAGGGGCACGCGTTCACCGGCCGGACCCTGCTGGAAGTCTGCGCGCTGCTGGAAGGGCGCAAGGCGCTGCCCGCGGCCGTCGCACCACCGCCGCTGCCCTCCACCGTTCCCGACATGGCCGACGTGCGCGGCCAGGTGCATGCGCGGCGGGCGCTGGAAGTCGCCGCCGCCGGCGGGCACCACCTGCTGCTGATCGGCTCCCCCGGCTGCGGGAAGACGCTGCTGGCCTCGCGTCTTCCCGGCCTGCTGCCCGAAGCCAGCGACGCCGAAGCCATGGAGAGCGCCGCCATCGCCTCGGTCAGCGGACGTGGGCTGGACCCGGCCCGCTGGCGCCAGCGCCCGTATCGCGCGCCGCATCACACCGCCAGCGCGGTGGCGCTGGTGGGCGGTGGCGCACAGCCGCGTCCCGGCGAGATTTCCCTTGCGCACAACGGCGTGTTGTTCATGGACGAACTGCCGGAATGGTCGCGTGCCGCGCTGGAAGTCCTGCGCGAGCCGCTGGAATCCGGGACGGTCACCGTCTCGCGCGCCGCGCGGACCGCAGAATTCCCGGCCCGCTTCCAACTCGTGGCCGCCATGAATCCGTGCCCATGCGGATGGGCCGGCGATCCGAGCGGTCGCTGCCGCTGCGGGCCCGACCTGGTCCGGCGCTACCGCAGCCGACTGTCGGGCCCGCTGCTGGACCGTATCGACCTGCATGTGCACGTACCGCGACTGCCGCCGCATGAACTCCGGCCCGATGCGCCGGACGGCGAAGGCACGGCCGCCATCCAGGCCCGCGTCGTC
>Ga0208958_1004324_pt1 | contig 10302 bp, 9 predicted proteins | sample RifOxyB1_FD_184032 | JGI IMG/M metagenome (GOLD analysis project Ga0208958, IMG submission 184032) | Soil microbial communities from Rifle, Colorado - Rifle Oxygen_injection B1 (SPAdes) | ecosystem: Environmental > Terrestrial > Deep subsurface > Rock core/Sediment | place: Rifle, Colorado...
TAAACTTTATAATCGGTTTTCTCTATATTAGAAGTGCTTTCTTTTCTTACAATTCCATAAACCTCATATCCTTTTTCTAAAAGAAATTCTGTAAGATAGGAACCATCCTGGCCTGTTATGCCAGTAATTAATGCTTTTTTTGTCATTAAAATTTTAGATTAATCTTGTTTTTAAGGATTATTGTGTTAAAAAATATTTTTTAAATTTAAGGGGGATATAATTTGTTTCTCTTTATTCTTTTAAATTGTTTCTTATTTTTTTTAATTCAGAATCAGGATAATTTTTATTCCAATAATCTGTAAATGTAGGAACTAAATTATTTAACTGGTCCAATCTCTTTATTGTGAATCCATAGTTTCCTTCTTCAAGAGCAGTTTGTTCTTTAGGATGTACATAATTTACTTGCACTCCCCTAACTTTCTTTCTATCCAATATTGCCTGCATAACAGGAATAAAAATAGAATCCCAGTTATCGCCATAACTAATTTCTCTATTATCTTTTGTTAAATAAGATAGATTTTTCCCATTATATTTCAGAAAATAATCTGATAATTCCCTTTTCCATGTTCTTGGTCCACACCAGACATCTAAATCTGTTCCTGTTAGTTCTCTCCAGCAGTCATTTCCAAATAATTCTTCATTTTGTTGTGATGTAGGATAATTAGGCAGGAAATACTTGCCTGAAACAATTATACGCCTGTCTGGAATAACTAAATCAACTTTTCCCTCAAGTATTGGCTTGGCTGTTTTAATAATTTCCTTAACATAATCTTCTTTTTCAGGTTCCATCCAGCTTATAACTGGAGTATTAAAATTATACGCATACTGAATAACTTCTCTCCTTCCTGATCCTATTCCTTTTGTTTGTTGAGGATAAATATCTGCCCCACATCCCTCAATAGATTTTAAAAACCAATCTTCAGAATTTCCATCAACAACAATCATTTTATAGCCCATATCAACAGCTTTTTTTATTGTTCTTTCTGCAAGTTTTGCTCTTAATTCACCATTTTGCTGGTCCCTTTTGTACCAGGTTGTTGTTCCTATTGCAATTTTGCTTGTAATCTCATTTGACATATTTTTTTTGATTGGAGACAGTATATAAAGATTGTTGTTCAAAAAGATTCAGCATCTTTTAATACAGCAAAATAATTTATAAGTGTAAAAATTTCATTTAATTCTTTATAATTCTTTATCTGGACCAACCCCCCTTTGATTATCCTATATATAGTATAATTTTTATTGAGCATATTCCAAAAATCCCTAAAAAAAACTCTTGAATCTATATTGCATCCTCCAAATTCAAACTGAATTTTTTTTATCCCCCTTTTTCTTATCATTTCTTTTGCTCCCTTGAGGACATTTAGTTCATTTCCTTCTACATCTATTTTTAATAAGGATATCTCTCGAATTAATTCTTTTTTGCAGAATGAATCAATTGTTTCTATATTAATTTTTTCTTTTTTATTAAAGTATATCTTACGATAATCCAATTTTCGGTTATACACACTAGCCAGACTAGATCCTTCTCTATCATAAAATAGGTTTTTTTTAGATTTTCTCTCCCCAAATCCAATTTTATGCAAGTAGACTTTTTTGAAATTTTTTAGATTATCCTTAAGAGTTTCAAATGTCTTTTTTGATGGTTCAAAGCAATAAACCTCTGAATCAGGGATGAATTTTTTGCATTCTTGGGTATATCTCCCAATATTTGCCCCAACATCAAAAATAACTAATTTTTCCTTCTTTTTTCCTAATTTTCTTAAAATGTCCGCCTCACCATCTTTATCTAATTCAGATTCTCCAAACCCCATGCCATGCAAAGATAAAATATATAAATTTTCAAAAAAAAGTTGAAATCTCTTTTTATTTATTTTTTTCATCAGCCCAAGTATACTCTTTTTTATCGAATTTGCCATATTTAAATTTAAAAACTCCCTTCTATTTTCTCCTTAATTTTGTAAAACTCTATTAATTAGATTATTTTTAAGTATTGTTATGTTTTAAATGAATCTTTTTCTTTTAATATAGGCTTTTTAGATAAATTTAATAAGCTAATTTTATCTTTATTATTATGAAAAAAAAGACAATAAAAATAAACTTTAAGTATTTTCATGAAGGATTTAATCCAAAAAACAACTTCTTTACAAATCTTTTGAGAAAACAGTATAATGTGATAATAAGTGAAAAGCCAGATTATCTTTTTTATTCTATTTGTCCTGAGACAAACGCAGTAAAGAATTTATCAAAAAAAGGGGATTTTATTAAAAAAATCTCCCCGAAATTATATATCCGGCTAAAAAAAATTTATTCTAAAATTGTAAACTTTTCAATAAAAGACTCCTTGCCTCTTCCAGAAGGGGATTATGTTAAAATATTTTGGGATTCAGAACATATAAAACCAGATATGGATAAGGGAGGGTGGGTTTTTTCAACTTATTTTGAAGAGGAAATAAATTCCCCAAGATATATGAGGCTATTTAGAGCCCTAACAAGTGATTATAATTTAAAAAATTTAGGAATTCCCCCCCTAAAAAAGAAAATTAATTTTCAGAAAATAAAGAGGGAAAAAACTAAGTTTTGTAATTTTATTTATTCTCAGGACATTCCAGCAAGAAATAATTTCTTTAAAGAATTAAGCAAATACAAGAGAATAGATGCTCCAGGAAGATGCATGACAAATATGCCCCCGATAAGTCACGGCAATCCAAAAGAATCGAGAGTTGCTGAAAATTGGGCCATGAATAAACTAAATTTCTTGAAATCTTACAAATTTACAATTGCCTTTGAAAATCTTTCCAAACCAGGATGGGTAACGGAAAAATTAACACATCCAATGCTGGTAAACAGTATTCCCATTTATGTGGGGCATAAGGATGTAAATAAAGAGTTTAACACAAAAAGTTTTATTAATTATTCTGATTTTAAGAATATGAAGGAGTTTATAGATTATATAATTAAGGTTGATAATGATGATAAGCTTTATGAGAAAATTCTTAAAGAACCATTGTATAAAGATAATAAATTTCCAAAAGATTTGGATATAAGAACAATACAAAATAAATTTAAAAGAATTTTTGGTTAATTTGAATTATTGGTTTTATTAAATAAATTTTCTTCCAAGAAGCTTTAGAATAATCCTTTTTATTTTAGGTATTATCTTTCTTCTTTCTTCTTTCACATTTTTTAAGTATTCTTTTTCTTTTTCAGGATCTATAATTATCTCCACCTTTGCTTTGCAATTTCCCAGCCACCAGGCCATTTCTGTAAATGTGCTTTTATAAGTCCCAAGAATGTATTTTGTTTTGGAAAGAAGAAATAAATCAATTAATCCATCTTGGGTTGCTCGAACATCTGTTCTGACAAAACTGCTTTTTTGAAATTTAATAATTCTCTTTGGAAATTCGTTTTCAATTTTCTTTTCCATTTCCTCAGAGTCAGTGCACAAAAAGAATTTTATCCTTGGATTTTCTTTCACCAATTCTTTCATTCTTCCGATAAATTTTTCATCAGAAGAAACCCTTCCAGGACTGACTTTTCTGTCTGCGAAATCCCCTCTTCTTATATGGACTCCTATAAGGTTTCTCAAATTATATTTTTTCTGGAAAATATTTATTTCTTTTTTAAGATTTTTCAAGAGTTTTAATTTTTTTAGATAAAATAAAATTTCTTTTTTTACTCCTTCTGGAATATTCGAGAACTTAAGATCTATGCCTTCATTATTCAGTCCAGAATAATTTGAGAAATCTTCCTGGCTCAGGAGAAATCTCCACGTCCCTGTAATAAGATATTTTTTAGGATAATCTTTTACTGTACTGGAATAGTCTTCAAAAACTTTTATATTTTTTTTCCTTATTTTTTTTAATTCTTCCTCGTCTATCTCTTTAATTTTGTTTTCAAATAAGTCAGAAAATTTAGCCCCGCAGGTATGATTTAATGGCCAAAATAAATACACTTCCCGATTATATCTTTCTCCCAATCTCTCCATGGAAACTAAACACTTAATTCTATTAGAGATTCCCCCAAGATTTATTGCTATAATACATTTTTCTTTTTCAAGCATTTTTCTTTTTCCAGGATTCCCAAACAAAAGGGAAATACCAATTTAATTTATGGGTTTTGCCTAATTTTTCTTTTATTTCGCGATATTTTTCTTCATAATTCTTTATGTTTCTGTGGAATTGAACTTGTAAGTTTTTTATTCTTTTAATACTTTCTCTGTTGATTATATAATCTAAAAGTTCATACTCTGCCCCTTCAATATTAATTTCCATTAAATCTATTTCTCTTATTTTTTCTTTTTTCAAAAAATCTTCAAAATCAATTAAGTTTATCCTTTCCTTTTTATTTTTGCCGTATATGGAGGATGCACTTCCGTTCAGAGATATAGATTCTATCCGGTTGGAAGAAGCTAATGCAAAATTAAAGACCTTTATTTTTTTGTTCTCTTTAAATCTATTTTTCATATACTCATAAAATTTTTTTACTGGTTCAAAAACATAAACTATGCAGTTATATTTAGAATAAATGTCGCTTGTCCATTGCCCCTTATAACCCCCCAAATCAAAAACAACAGATTTTTTACTGAGTTCAGGATGATTTAATATTAAATTTTCGTCCCCTTTCATTTCTTTCCACCTTTTTATCATTTTTTGATGTTCATTAGGAAAGAATTTATTTTTTATACCACCAGTCATCTCCAAAATGCTCGCCATCTCTTTTTAGAATAATAATTTCCTTTTTAATCTTTGTGGGGATAATTGGGCATTAACTAACTTTTTTTACTTATCTTTAAAAATAGAGATTTTCTTATAGGAATATGGAAAAAAACATAGAAAATCAAAATCTCTCCAAAATAGCTGTTGAAAATTCAGTTTATTCTTTTGTCTCAATTTTCATCTCAAAAATCGGGGGATTAATATTCACAATTATTATTGCAAGAATCTTGCTTCCGGAATTATTCGGTATCTACTCTCTTGCTCTTTCAGTTATCACAATTGTAATAACCTTTACAGATTTAGGAGTCGGGTCTGCATCTATAATGTATGTTTCAGATGCACTTGGAAAAAATAGCAAAGGAAAAGCCAGAACCTATTTTAGATATCTTCTTAAAATAAAATTTTTGTTAATCATAATATCAATACTTATTGTTTTAGCAATAGCAAAATATCTTTCATACAATATATTTAACAAACCACTGGTCTTTTTTCCTCTTGTCTTTGCCTGTCTCTACATTTTAATGGAATCATTGAGGTCTTATTTGGCAAATCTTTTCACAGCAACAAAAAATCTAAAACCAACACCATTTTTAGAAGTAATTTATCAGGTTTCTAAGATATTCCTTTCTTTGTTTGCAGTATTGCTTTTATCAACCCAATTTAAAGTTGCAGGAGTTTTTGTGGCCTTTGGACTTTCTGGATTTTTGTTTCTGGTCGCTTCCTTAATAATTTTAATCAAGAGAGATAAAAAATTGTTTTTTGGGAAAATGGAAAAAATTGAAAAGCCAAGAGTTTGGCAATATATTAAATTTATGGGCTTGGCAAGTCTTTCTTTGGTCTTTTTTTCTTCAGTAGATACATTAATGTTGGGAGCATTTGTAGAAGCAAGTTATTTGGGATATTACAGAGCAGCATTAAGTTTAATCCTAACAATAGCCTCTTTATTATCTATATCTGGAATTTTACTCCCTATCTTCACTCAAATACATAAGGATAGACTTAAAAGAGGGTTCCAAAAAACCTTTAGATATATTTTAATGTTTTCAATCCCAATTTTCTTTGGATTGATTTTCATTGCAAAAGATCTTATTATCGCAATTTATGGAACAGAGTATCTTGCAGCAATAACTCCTTTATATGTTCTTTCTCTCCTGATTGTTGTAGTCCCTCTCGTTTCCCTCTATTCAACACTCTTTGCAGCAAGAGAAAATTCCAGAGATTTATCTGGATTTATCTTTATCTCTTTAATTCTTAATATAATTTTAAACTATTTTTTAATTAAGATCTTTTTAAGAATAAGTCCAGAATATGCAATAATTGGTTCTTCACTTGCAGTTCTTATAAGTCAATGCTTTCTTTTAATTTCTCTTTCTATTAGGGCAAAAATTCGTTTTAGAATATCCTTAAAAAGCTCTTCTTTTTTTAAGTTTCTTATATCCAGCCTAGGAATGTCCCTCTTCTTAATGTTATTTAATTATCTTCTGAATTTAAATTTATTTTTAGGAATCTTGGAGATAATTTTAGGAGGCGGAATTTATTTTGGAATTTTATTTTTAATTAAAGGAATAAGGGGGGAAGATTTGAAGTTAATTAAAAATTTAAGACCTAAGAATCCACAATAAATTAAGGTGATAGAGCCAAAAATATCCGTAATAATGCCTGTTTATAATGCAGGAGAATTTTTGATAGAGAGTATGGAATCTATTTTAAATCAAACATTCAAAGATTTTGAGTTCATAATTATAAATGACTGCTCTATAGATAATTCTTTAAAAACAATAAAGGGATTCCAAAAAAAAGATAATAGAATAAAAATAATAAATAATAGAAAGAATCTGGGTGTAAAAAGATCATTGAACAAGGGATTAAAAATTGCAAGGGGGAAATATGTTGCAAGAATGGATGCAGATGATATCTCTCTTCCAAATAGATTTAAAGTCCAATTTGATTATTTAGAAAATCACCCAAAGATATTCTTAATTGGAGGATCTGCAATAATTATCAATGAATCGGGAGAAAGACTTGGAATATTTGAAAAATATGACAATTATAAGCGCATAAAGAAAAAACTCCCAAAAACGAATTGTATGATTCACCCTTCAATAATGTTCAGAAATACCAAGGATATTTATTATAGGGAAAAGTTCATACGTTCAGAAGATTATGATTTATATTTAAGATTTTTAAGCCAAGGGAAAAATATAACTAATTTGCATGATTTTCTCATAAAATACAGGATTAGCCGAGGTACAGGTTTGTATAAAAATCAAAAACCTCATCAGGAGTTCTTTTTTCAAAAAGCTAAAGATTTTTATGAACAAAGAGAGAAAACAGGAAAAGATGATTACGAAAATCTCTCCACTCCATCACTGAAACCAAAAAATTTGAATTTTGGTAAGATGAATTTGAGTGTTAAAATACTTGCAGAATTTCAGGACAATTTAAGAAAAGAAACCAGAAGGGATATAAGAGAGTATTTTAAGAGATTTGGAGTAGACAAAGTACTCCTTATTTTTTATATTTTAAGTTTTTTTCCTCAGAAATTTGTCAGATTTTTAAGGAAGAGATTTTAATTTTACACCCAATCTTATAAGAAATTTGAATGACGCTTTTTAGTGGTTATTCCCAATAAAACTCTATTTAAGGTATCTTCTGCACAAAACATAGGGCACATTCCGGTTACCTTCTGCCAATTTGGATTTTTCCCCCTATTTTCCCATATCTCCCTGAAAGAATTATTTTTCAAATTTCCCAAAGTATATCCCTTGCGTCCTCTTGCATGGCAACAGGTTTTAACATTCATATCTGCATCAATTACAGTAAGAAAATTCATGGCAGGGCAGGTTTCATAAGGTCTTTTATCTTCATCATTAAAGCGGGAATATTTTTGTTCAGAGGATAAAACTTTGAAATTTTCTGTTCCTAATTTCTCGCATTCTTTTAATTGCTCTTCTATTGGAGAAAAATCCCCATGAGGAGGTCTAAATTGAATGTAATCTACTCCCAAATCTTTAGTAAGTTGAGTAGCCTTAAACATTCCTTCAACAGCATAGCTTCTTGTTAAATATCCCACTCCAATAGTACACTCAGAATTTGTGGATTTTTTAATATCACAAAGTTTTTGTATATTGCTCAAAACTCTATTGAATTCTTCTATTCCCAAACCATGAGATCTTTTATACAATTCTGGAGAATCTGCATCTAAACTTATTCTGCACCAAGAACCATCTTTTACAATAGTTTCAATTAATTTTTTCTCCAAACTTAAGCCATTGGTTATAAATCCTATATCCAACCCCTTAGACTTTGCATACTTAATTGTATCTGGGGTAGCAGGATTCAGCGAAGCATCCCCTCCCCCACTAAAAACCAATCCCCTTAATCCAAATTCTGAGAGTTGGTCAACAACATAAAATGCCTGTTCTTTTGTTAAATTGCTTTTGTTTAATCTCCCCCCAGGACAACCCTCACAGTAGGAATCACATTCATTAGTCATATCAATTTTTGCAGTAACCAGAGTTTCGGATTTTCCAAGTTTCCAATTGTTCAATTTATCTGGATGGTCAAATATCTTATACTGCCCGAATATCTCTGCATCAGTTTTATTTTCCTTACCCATTTTTTTACATAAAAGCGGAATAAAAATCACTTTATAAGTTTTTATATGTTTTAAACTATGAACCATGGTTATTTACTTTGGGATTTTAAAATTAATTAAAAGATAACTAAAGAGAACTGGAGACTTATTAGAAGAGTATTAAGGAATAATAAATCTTAAAAACAGTCTTTTCTGTTAAATAAAATAATAAAATCAAAAAAATGGAAACCCCAAAAATATCAGTAATAATGCCAATATATGATTCAGGGAAATTTCTAAATGAAAGTATGTCTTCAATATTAAATCAAACTTTTAAAGATTTTGAATTAATAATTATAAACGATAAATCAACTGATTCTTCCCTGAAAATTGTAAAGAAATATATGGGAAAAGATAAGAGGATAATTTTGATAAATAACAAGAGAAATTTTGGCTCTGCAAAATCCAGGAATATAGGTCTTAAAAATGCAAGAGGGAAATATATTGCTATTTTGGATTCTGATGATATTTCAAATAAAAACAGATTACAAGTACAATATGATTATCTTGAAAAACATTCGGAAATATTTTTAGTAGGGAGCTCAACAATTTACATTGATGAAAGAAGCAGAGAAATTCGCAGATTTAGAAAATTCAATAATTATAAGATATTAAGATGGAAACTTCCAAAAAGCTGCGGAATAGTTCATTCTTCAGTAATGTTCAGAAATGAAGGAAATATTTTTTATAATGAAGAATTCAAATCTGCCCATGATTATAATCTTTATCTTGACCTATTGTCTCAGGGGAAGAATCTCACAAATTTACCATTTTTCCTGACTAAACATAGAGTTTATTCTGGCTCAGCACATTCTTCAAATGAAAAAAAACAGGAATTTTTCAGCAATAAAACAAAAAAAGCGCATAGGAACTTAAAATCTGGATTAAATCTATTTGAAAAGATTTTTTATTCTCTTAAATTAATTATTTTTTACTTGAAAACCAAAAAAGAAAAAAAGACAAAAAGTTGATTTTTTACAAATATCACATTTCTTGTAAGCTTCATTTTAACAATTCCTTCAAATATATTTCCCCCCATTTTTCAAGGGATAATTCTTCTACCGTTTTGATTGAATTTTTAATGAGGTTCTCTTTTTTTCTTTTGTCTTCTAATATTCTTATAATTTTTTCAGCATCATTTTTATTAAAATCTTCAATTATCAGTCCATTTTTATTATTATCAATTATTTCCTGCTCTGAATCTTTTGAGCAGACCAACAAACATCCAGATGCCATTGCTTCAGAAACAACTAATGTTGGGGCTCCTCCTTCATATCTGGATAAACAAAAGAAAATATCAGAAGTCGAATAATAATACGGGATATTTTTTCTTGGAACGTTTTGTAAAAAGATTATAAATTTTTTGTCCAGTAAATGTTTGACCTTATCATAATCAGGACCTATTACAATTAAACGATAATCTGGATTCATATTATAAATCTCTTCTGATAACTTTGTTGTTCTGTCTAATCCTTTTGTCCAAAAACCGCCCCCGCCAACATATAGTCCATAAATTTTATTCTCTTCCAACTTAAGTTCTTTTTTTATTCTATTTTTATCTCTTGGTTTGAAATCATATAAATTCACTCCAGTTCTTATAACAACAAGATTTTTTTTCTTTCCATATAGTTTTTCAACTTGTCTTTTTACTTTTTCAGAAACACAAATTAATTTATCAGTATTTTTATTAGGTTTATCAACTATCCAGCTAATCCCTAATAAGGGCAATAACAATATCTTATTCAATAAATTTAGGTTTTTTAAATGATTTTTATTAAAATAGTACATTGTTCCATGAAATGTGTGGATAATCCTCTGATTTTTTCTTTTATAATAGAGGTTAGTCCAGATCCCCCATGCAGTATTTATCACATTAAAATGGTTCTTTTTAAAGAATCTGGAGAGGATTATGCTTCTTTTCAATAATAAAGGGGAATTAAATCTCCC
>Ga0208958_1004326_pt1 | contig 10298 bp, 7 predicted proteins | sample RifOxyB1_FD_184032 | JGI IMG/M metagenome (GOLD analysis project Ga0208958, IMG submission 184032) | Soil microbial communities from Rifle, Colorado - Rifle Oxygen_injection B1 (SPAdes) | ecosystem: Environmental > Terrestrial > Deep subsurface > Rock core/Sediment | place: Rifle, Colorado...
ATTCTTCGTATTTACCTTTTACTTCTCCATTGGAATACTGTTTAAAGGATTTTGCAGGATATGGATTGATGCCTAACTTCTTTAATTGTTCTAATTTTTCTAATCTTACTTCTCTTTGACCTAGTAAATCACTTTTCTGCTGGTCTTCCATTGAACAATGTTTAAAAAGTTATGTAATATATGGGGATATTATAGCACAATCACTAACCTCTTCTTATCAATTTGATATTCTTATTTATTGCCAAAACCCCTTTCCCTGTCTTTTTGAAATACAAATCCTCTTCTAAAGAATATTCTGGATCTAGGGAAACTAACTTGTACTCTCCTGGTGCTACCAAGAACCTGTACTCCCCCTTCTCACTTGTAACTCTCTTTGCAGAGAGTCTTCCAAATTCATTCTCAAGAAGACCAAGTTCTACACCTTTCACCCAATTCCCATCTTCATCTTTAACTTTTCCAAATCTATATTTACTCTGGCTTGAGAAGAGAATATTTAGCAAAATTATTAAAAGATACACTCCCAAAAGAATTGCGTTTATCTCATTTGGATTCTTAATGTAGGAATTTATGGAGAAAAGTAAACCTGCAACAACTAAAATATCTATCGTAATATTTAGGACATTAATCAGAATATTTTTCATACCTGACGATACACTTTGAGCAATTGTTCCCTTAGAAGAATCTAATGGTATCGAGAAATTTACTTCCTGTGAAGATTCGTAGCGGAACCTTCCTCCATGGTAGACATTCTCGTATGGAAGATCACTTGGTGATTGTATAATATATGAAGGGAATTCATAATTTGCTGCATTAACATCTAATTTGTAATTCCCACTTTCTACATAAAATTCAAATATTCCTAACTTGTTTGTTACTTCGGTAGTTTTTAGTGTGTTCTTTTCATCATATACCCTTATTATCGCTCCGTTTATTGGCTCTTTTGTAATTGAATCGTAGACTACTCCATATCCTCTTTTCTTTTTCTTTATCTTAAAGATACCGAGTATTAGAGAGGTAAATTTTAGGATATAGCCTTGAATATATGTACTACCAAGAAGGATGTTTATACCAGAAGATGTAGCGATAGCAGAAATAGCTGTAGTAGCTACTAAAGTTGAAGTCTCCTCTGAAATTGGAGATTGATCAAAGATACTCTTAACTTGTTTACTCGTATCTATTACAAATTTCACAACGTCCTTGTAAACCTGGGAGATACTCTCAAAGATGGGTTCCTTCTCTTCCTCTCCATCTTCTTCCTCTGGATTAGTCGTCGGAATTTCCTCAGGGACTATTTCTTCTTCCGGAACAATCACTTCCTCTGGGAGATTTTCGTAATTATCACTTGTGCTAGGAGTACCATCGTCATCTCCTTCTTCATCTATTACTACTAAGTATTTATATGATATCGCTCCTAGGTCAGAAGTGGCCGGTATCTTCCAATATGAATTTCCATCTACCGTGGCCATCACCAAACTACTACTCAATCTATATCCACCAGAACATGAAGTTGTGATTCCTTCGAGAGTTGTAATATTTGGACAAACCCAAGCGCTGTTATCATCAGGGTTTTTAGGAACATACAGATAGAAAGAGCCACTCGTTCCTGGAGCGGTAGACAATCCACTAACAACACTCTTCCTATTTACCAAATCCACATCTCCATGGACATTAATCCATGATCTACTTGCATCTAAATCAACTGTTACATTTGCTAGAGCCGTTTCTATTGCACCATCTACGCTGTATAAGATTACTTCCCTACCCGTACCGTAAAATACTAACGAAGGTTCAGATACATCCAAATCTGTTAAAACATCTATTCCTAAAAGATTACTATCTAAATCCGTTATGCTGACTGGGTCTTCTCCCTCATCTCCAGGTACCTCTGGAGGTCCTTCTGGTGTTGTCTTGATAAATTTAGCAATGAAACCATCTTCATAACCAAGAGATGTTACTTCTGCAATTCCGTCGTCATCAAAATCCAATCCACCACTATCTCCTGCTTCGCCATAGAATCTTCCAACAAAAAACATCTCATCCTCAGAATTAAATTCTACATTCTGCATATCATACATATCAGAATAAGCATTCACTAACACAACCCATGAATCTAAGTATTCACCAGAGCCACTTAGTTCTACAAAGAATGGATCCCAAGAAGAAAAAGCAGGCCCAACAGTATTGGTGACAGTTGGAGATGGATCTAAATCCATTTGATTCGCAAAATTCCCAGCAATCAAGACATCACCATAATCATTAACTTCCAAAGCCTGAACATCAACATCGTCGTTCGCATCAAATTTTTTACCCCACAGATAATCTCCAATTGGATCTAGCTTTAAAACAAATGTCGTATCTCCACCATTTGAGGTAATTGAAGCATCCCCATCCCCAGGGTCCATATCTATTCCACCAGAATATAATATGCTTGAGAAGAATATATTATTCGAAGAATCTACCACCATATACGGGGCAGTGGATATACTACTAAACTCATCTGTAACATCAAAAACTTTGGTCCAACCATACGATCCATCTGAATTAAGCTTGGAAACAAAATATGCTTGTTGATATGCAGACCCTCTGATATCTGCTCCCTCTGAAGGATCATAATCAATTTCTAAACCTCCAAATACATAACTCCCAAAGACAACATTATTATTACTATCTATATCTATCTGGTGCCAATCATCGAAACTTGCATTATTATAATTTTCAAGTGATTTATACCAAAGAGAGTTCCCAGAAGAATCTAATTTATCAATTGATATCGTTGGATTTACTTGGATGTCTCCTAGCTCTCCTATTACATAGATATTGTCCACTCCATCTACAACTATATCTGCCACATATTCACTTCCTACTTCACTCCAAGTCTTAGACCACTGATACTCACCCAAGGAATTCAATTTAACAACATATCCATTCTTGGCTCCAACAGGAGTCAGGGTAACCACAGCAGCAGAAGGATCAACATCCATAGCGACACTAAATGCACTACCGTAGTAGACATTTCCTAAACTATCCGCAGCGAGTCTTCGAGTACCGTTACTTTCATTTATGAATTTAACCCACTGAAAAACTAAACTGTCATTGAATTTAACAATAAAATTACCAGTCCCCGATGCACTCCAAGCCTCCCCAACTCCTGGGTCTAGATCTATTGGACCATTTGTATAACGTCCCATTATGTAAAGATTATCTTGTCCATCAAAAGTTGAGTCATTTATAGTTATATTGGCCGAACCAGAGCCACCGTATGAAACTGAAGCGTTATATTCATAATATGTACCATCAACATATGGATTGTAAACAGAAACAGTGTATGTTTTACTTGTCACGGTATCTTCCGCTACTAAATCTATCGTCAGAGCATTTGTTCCAAAGTCCAAAGGCATTGTATATGTTTGTCCAGATTCATAGGCATAATCGTTAATAGTTATTCTTGAATCAGCAGAGGATGACGTTACAATTACTGTGGTATCGCTATTTGTAGTATCTAATATACATACATATGTGGTTTGTGAAGAGCTAAATACTGGTGCTAATGTACAATCTCCAAATGTAATTCCTGACAAGTTGGCATCATTTGAGTAAGTTTCTCCTGGGACTCCAGGAGTACCTTCGTCACCAATGCCAGTAGAATAGATTGGAAGGAATTTACTAAAGAACATATCGTAGTGATAATCACCATTCGAATTATCAAAACCCTGCTTCATATATACCCCAGAAGAGGGATCTAAATCCACATCATTAACATACCCTCCGAAAGCATACAAAACATTGTCAGAATTGAGAACAAGGTTATCCATGCTACTAAAATCTAAACTCTCACCCTCCCCACCAAAAGAATACGTTTTTAAATATCCTCCCAATTCATCCAACATAGTAATGAAAGCCCTATCAAGTCCTGCCGAATGTGAATCTACACCTCCAGTGAAATCAAAATCAACTATATCCTGAAACCAACCTCCTAAATAATAATTATTCAGATTGTCTACAGCAATTGTATAACCCCTATCACGAGCCGTCCCTCCAAAAGTTCTTGTCCAACCGTATGAACCATCTGCATTTATCTTCGTTACGTATGCATCCTCATCTGTTAATGATGCTGATGATTTAGTATCGTCTCCTCCCGTTGGGTCAAAATCTAGCGTACCTTCAAATTGTCCTCCGAGGATTATATCTTCATTTTCATCCAGAACCATATCTGCTCTTAGGCTAGCCCCTGTTACACCTGCGCTGAAAGCCAAAAGAGTCCCAGTCGAATCAAATGCATTTATTTGAAATCCACCGCCACTATTCCCGGAATCTATATACACATCTCCAGTAGATTGCTTAACTACAACAGGTAGAAAAGTAGAATATGCTGTTCCAAATTCATAAGCCCATTCAAAGTTTCCACTTAAATCGAATTTAGAGATAAACTGCCCTTTGGTAGTTGAACTTCTTACACCACCTCCAGGATCCAAATCTATAACATCCGCTGGGAACTGCTGATTTAAATATCCTGATATGTAAAGGGCATCCCTTGTGATATCTTGATCTACCGCTATTTTGAATCCATTATCATACACATCCCCTCCAAATGTTTTTGTCCAACCATACGACCCATCTGCATTAACTTTCATTACAAAGATATCCTGTTGTGAGTCATGAGAGGTTTTCGAATCGGTTCCTCCTGCAAAATCAAACTGAACAGTTCCACTAAAATCTCCGACCAAATATATATTATTATCACTATCTGATGATACTGCACTGAAATTTACTCTGTTGCTTAAAGAAGGTCCATCATCTCCAATTCCAAATCCAAAAAGAAAAGCTCCCGTAGGAGAATATTTTGCTAAGAATGAAGTTCCAGATACGACATATGAAGCGGATGAAAGATCTAAGTCAATCTCGCCTGCTGTCCAACTTTCATCGTCAGTTACTCGCCCAACAACCAAGACATTATCTTGGCTATCTACAGCAATACCTCTACTGTCATAGGAGAAGATATCACTTTGATATGTCCTTCCCCATGCAAAACTTGCTCCAACAATACTATCTACAGCGAAAACAGGGAAGATAAAATTTACTGAAAAAAAGATAAAGCCAAGAACTCCAATTGTAATAGATAGAACAAAAGATAGAATCTCTCTCGTGGGCTTTTTCATACTCTTTCCATATTAAAGATTCCCTCTTCTAATGTCAAAATTTTGCCCTTTATTTAACAAATTTCTCATATTTAAATATTTAATATATAATTCAATATTATTAACTTCATCAGTTGTCCAATGGAAGATTTGCTACAAAAAGTAACCTCGCTATGTAAAAGAAGAGGAATAATATTCCCAAATTCAGAGATATATGGTGGTATAGGAGGATTTTTTGACTACGGCCCTGTAGGTGTAGAGATGAAGAACAATCTAAAGAGATACTGGTGGAAGAATATGGTAGACAAAAGAGAAAATGTTGTTGGTATAGATGGAGCAATAATTACACACCCGAAGGTATGGGAAGCTTCTGGTCATGTAGAGAATTTTGGAGATGAGGTTATAGAATGTAAAAAGTGTCACCAAAGATTTAGACCAGAAGATATTACTGAAAAATGTCCAAATTGTGGTAATACAGAATTCACTGAACCAAGATCATATAATCTTCTTTTTGAAACAGAGGTTGGTGTATTGGAGAATTCCAAAATGAAATCTTACCTCAGGGGAGAGGCTTGCCAAACAATATATCTAGATTTCAAGAATGTGCTAGATAGTACCAGACAGCAGATTCCTTTCGGTATTGCACAGATTGGAAAGGCATTTAGAAATGAGGTTACTCCAAACAGATTAACTTTCAGAACAAGAGAGTTTGAACAGTGGGATTTACAGTTTTTTGTACATCCAAACGATATGGAGAAATGGTTTGAATATTGGAAAGAGGAAAGAATGAAATTTTACAAAGAGCTTTACAGAAAACAAGAGAATGTGAGACTTACACAACATCCAAAGGATAAGTTAGTCTTCTACGCTAAAGATGCTTACGATGTAGAATATCTTGCTCCATGGGGATGGGCAGAGAATGAGGGTATCCATTGGAGAGGAGATTACGATTTAACACAACATGGTAAATTCTCTGGAAAAGACCTTTCCTATTTAGATCCTAATACTGGTGAGAGATATATTCCTCACATCGTTGAAACTTCTGGAGGTGTAGATAGAACATTACTTATGCTTCTATTTGATGCATATGAGGAAGAAACTCTTCCAAATGGAGAAATGAGAACTGTTCTTAAGATACACAAGGATATAGCTGCATACAGGGCTGCAGTATTCCCATTGGTGTCAAACAAGCCAGAGATTGTACAGAAGGCTAGAGATATATTTGCAACACTCTCAAACGACTACAAGGTCTTGTGGGATGCTAGAGGAAATATTGGAAAGAGATATAGATACCAAGATGAAATAGGAACACCATTCTGTATAACAGTAGATTACGAAACACTTGAAAACGGTACTGTAACAGTTAGAGACAGAGACACAATGGAACAGAAACGAGTAAAGATTGAAGATCTAGACGAGGCTCTTAATTAACAAACCTCCAGTACCTTGTACTCTACGGTATTCTCATTAATTTTCAATTTAACAGTTTTTCCAACTTTTGATTTCACTAATGCTTTTCCAAGAGGAGATTCATTTGAGATGTAGTTCTTCGAAGGATCTGCCTCTACAGAAGACACTATCTTCATTGTCATTTTCTTACCTTTGAAATCTACTTTAATCTCAGAACCAATATCTATCTTTCCAGGATTACATTTCTCTTTCTTTATAACCTTTGAATTACTTAGTAAAGCCTTAATATCTGCTACTTTTCTCTCAAGTTCAGCCTTAATCTGTAAAACCAAACTTAAGCCTTCGGTATCTTCGCTTACATCTTCTCTTCTTGCTTGCTCTAGGCTTTCCATAACCTCATCCTTTTTCTTACCTTCAAGGTTCTTTAACTCTCTCTCTAGGTCTTCTCTTTTCTCTTTTGTTAACAATACTTTCTCTGTCATATGTATACTGGTTAGAAATTATCTAACTAACGGAATATAGTATATGTTATTTGTATATACTAATCAACAATTTTTGATTATTCGGAAAACATAATGCTGTCAAGCACTTTTACCCCAATATCCTTCGAAGCAGAAGGTGAATTTGATAGATAATAATCTACATAATAGACATACTCGTCAGTAACAACTATGTAGCCATCACTTGCTCCCCCTATAAATTCCATTGAAAAACTCCAAACCTGCTTATCCCACTTAGTTACAAGTTCTCCATCGTAGGTAGCACCCATTTCACCACCGAAATCAAATGCTTTATCGAGATTTGTCTCAATAACTTTCTGGACTGTAGCTAAGTCTTTTCCTCCATCATTTTTGTAGATATCAATACTGATGTAATGTTCATTTACACATCCTTGACCACAAGCTACTGAATCAGGTAAGTTTTTTGGAAAGAATGTCATCTCTACAGTATCTTTATACAATGCTTTATCATAATAAAGAGATTGCTCATAATACTCTGTGGCATGTGATACATTCCAGTAAGAATACACATCCTGTCCATCGAATTTCTGTTTTAGTTTGTAATCTGGAACCTCTACGCTAAAGTTGTACTGAGAAAGTGAGAATAGAGCCCATCCAGCATTCTTTACACCATCTGTCTCTTCTTCTTCCTCTGTGTTCTCTACAACTGCAGGAGAAAATATGTCATTAAAATTGAATCCTTTGTAAGTCCATTTGGTATTGTATCCAAAAATTACAAAGGCTAACCCAAGTACTAACAGAAACAAGAAGATACTAAGAATAGCAGATGACCCTTTAGAAACTGTTTTAGTTTCTTCAATTATAGTTTTCTCTTCCATATGGATATATTTTTGAAGTTATATATCTAGTATATATATTTACTTGATACTACTTCAAGTCTGGTCTCTGTGTCTGTGTTAATTCTTCACTTTTAGCTTTTCTCCATAGCGATATTTTTTTGTGATCTCCTGACAAGAGAACATCTGGCACTTTCCAACCGTTAAATTCTGCTGGCTTTGTGTATTGAGAAAAATCCAAATTTTTATTGTTAAATGACTCTTCAACCAGAGATTCATCATTGCCCAAAACTCCTGGTATTAATCTGGTTATACCATCTACTAGCACAAGCGCAGGAAGCTCTCCTCCGGAAAGGACATAGTCACCAATTGAGAATTCATAATCTACAAGATTGTCATGTACTCTTTGATCAAAACCCTCATATCTTCCACAGAGTATTATCATATGCAAATCAATCTCTTTGGAAAATTCAACTAGTTTACTCTGCTCTAATTTCTTTCCTCTAGGGGTAGTAATTGCAACTACGCTTCCTTCTTTCTTCAAATCTTTTATACAATTGAATATTGGTTCTACCTTCATCACCATACCTGGACCACCACCAAAGGGAGTGTCGTCTGTTGTATGGTGTTTGTCTTCAGCCCAATCTCTAAGATTATGCACATTAATTTCAACCAATCCTTTTTCTTGGGCAATCTTTAATATACTTGTATTAATATATTCTTTTACTGATTCTGGGAATATTGTGACTATATCGAATTTCATAGAAATTTCTTTTAATTATGGTACCGCTACGGGGAATCGGACCCCGATTGCAGGATTGAGAATCCTGTGTCCTAACCGTTAGACGATAGCGGCATATCTGACAGCGCTAATTTTATCATATCCAATACTCATTTTAAACAGGAACTACAGGGCTGTATATATTTGACAAATAAACATCCACGTAATATTATTTCTCCCATTTAAAATATACTTTCCATAAAATGGAAGAGGGCTACAAAACAACTAAAGATGGTCTCTTGAAACTGAAGGAAGAGCTCAAATACCGAGAGAACGAATTAACGAAAAAGATTACAAATACTCTAGATGAAATGAGAAACCAAGGAGACTTAAGCGAAAACGATGGATATTCCATGGCCGTGGAAGATTTTCATATTAACGAAGAGAAGATTCTTGAGATAAAAGAAAAGTTAAAGAATGCCATTGTTATTAAAGATACAAACAAGAACAAGGTTTCCCTTGGTGACACAGTAACTCTAAAAGGAGAGACAACATTAAAATATACCCTTGCTAGTGAAGATGAAGCAAATCCACTTGAAGGAAAAATCTCGTATCTTTCCCCTATCGGCATGGCAGTGATGGACAAAAAGATTAAATCTAGCATCTCAATTGAAACTCCAAAGGGAATTAAAAAATACACAATAGAGGGTATTTCCTAAGGGTGTATTAGGGTTCCTTCTTTCAATATCTCCTGAATATTACCTTTTTCTTGAATATATTTTCCTCCGCACAAGAAGAAGGATATTCCTTTCTTTGCACAGAACTGAGCACAATTTACATCTATTGGAATGCTTTTATTTGCAACATGGTTATCTCCATCTACGATATTAAACAATTTAAAGTATTCTTCCCATGATATATCTAAGATTGGTCTGGCATTAACTTCTGTTTTAGGATCTGCTTCGTACAAAAATTCAACATTGGAGATTTTATAAACAATCTTTACTTCTAAAATATCTGCATATATTGCTGCATCCATATCTGTACTCCACCCTATCTTTAGACCACCACTTAGCAAAGTCTTCTGGTTCTCCTCCATTAAGAACTCATACGCATCTCCCAACTTCTTTGGGAGAAAAATATCCATATCATCGAGATATCCCTGAAGAACTGCAGCATTTGTTTGAGTAACAGACATTGCGATATTGTGTAATGATTCCTCTCCCCCCACTGAACCAGCTATTTTCTCTTGCATATTTCTAGAAAGAGACCCGCCTCCAACAACCATAGCAACATTCTTGTAGTTCTTTCTCTCCCCCAGATACCAATTCTTTACCTTACCCAACAAAGCTTCATTTATATTCAATGAATTATCATACATTACAGAGCCACCAATCTTTAGAACGAAATTTTCTCCCATATTACAATTTCAAAATTAAAGTTAAAGCGACAATTACATATATGAAAGGAAGAATATAATCTGTGATTCTTACCTTTCCTGAGAACCGGATATTCCATATTGAAATAATTAAATAGAACGCCAGCGTTCCAACAGCAGGTATTGTAAAGATACTTAAACTCCAAACCAATTGTGTAACACATGTGATGAAGATTGCACTAAGGAAAGATATGATTATTTCCAAGAAACCCATCTTGTCATGTAGTTTAAGGATGAAAAGTAATAAGGTGAAAGAAGATACTCCAACGCTTAGCAAGAAATACGCGGGACTCATTC
>Ga0208958_1004328_pt1 | contig 10291 bp, 8 predicted proteins | sample RifOxyB1_FD_184032 | JGI IMG/M metagenome (GOLD analysis project Ga0208958, IMG submission 184032) | Soil microbial communities from Rifle, Colorado - Rifle Oxygen_injection B1 (SPAdes) | ecosystem: Environmental > Terrestrial > Deep subsurface > Rock core/Sediment | place: Rifle, Colorado...
CGCTGCGGGTCCGGAACATACGTCAGGAGCCTTGCCCAGGATTTCGCGAAAATGATGGGCTCCGTCGCCCTCCTCGAGTCACTTTGCCGGACGGGATCAGGTCACTTCAGACTTCAAAATGCGTTGCTCCTGAGCCAGATCCTGGAACCCCAAGAACCCTGGAATGAATTGCCGTGCTGGATGCCGTTTGACCGCCTGCTCGAAGGTTACCCAAGCGCAACCGCCACGGAGGAAGAAGCACAGGATCTTTTCAAAGGACGTCAGAACGCTCTTTTCAACATACTGAAAAGGGCGCAGGCAGCTCCCGACGAAATGCATTCTGACCACCTTGCCGTTTACTGCCACAACCGGCTCGTTGCGGTAGCCTGCCGTGAAAATCACGCCTGGCGACTTGAGCGGGTCTTTACGCCGTAAACTGACCCGCTCGGCCCGTCATCAAAAATCAAGCCTGAGCGGCACGATTTTCGAGGTCCCCTTTTTCGAATTCCATTGGACCGTAACCATCTCACCGTAGACTCCCGCAAGTCTCTGCTCGACTTCCCAGAGATCCATGTCCTCGGCGGGCTTTGAATCAACTTGGGTCAGAATCATTCCCGGACGCAATCCAGCTTCGAACAACGCATCGGCGGGGGTTCTCTTTTCGAGCTTCTCTACGATGAGGACGCGCTCGCCTTCTCTGAAAATGTATTGAACTTCAAGTCCCGATCGATTCATGCGAACGGGAACGTCAAGCGACTGCTTGGCCAGCCAGACACGGCCATGGGGAAGATCCAGAACGAATGATCCCCGTCCCAGGAACCCCATGCCGACATCGGCGGCTGGAAATTTCTGCGAGAGGGGCCCGCGATCTGTTTCGAATTCCCGCTCTGTCTCGGGTTTGGGAAAGGATACCGGAATATCCTTTCCGAGCCGCTCCGAATTGCACACAAGACCCCAGTTTTTCCCGGTTTTCGCTGCCTTTTGCCAGGGAAGATGGAGGTCAAGAAAAGTGTCGCTCCCCGTATCCCAACGCAGGCCCTTGAACTCCTGCGTTTCGGAATGCACGGTGCAGGAGGAGCTGACGACTTCCGACCGGGACATAATGGCGCTTTCGACCCATTGAAATCCGGTCTTTTCAGGCAAAAACTTCTCGGAACGCCAGACCATCAGCTCAGCCGGGGGGACGGATCGAAACTCTATCGTCGCGCGCTGAAGAAAATCAATCCCGAGAATCCCGTCGCAACACGAACCGACCGTTTCCGGCGGACCGAAAAAGTCCACGTCATAAAGCAGGAATTCCTTGATCGGGACCGGGTAACCACTCATGTCAGCATCGGTGATCATCGCAAGCCGCGCCAAACCGCGTTCCGTGCTCCACTGCCCGCCCCAGGTGACATGCTGAGGAGGAACGCCGGTCACCTCGACGAGACCGGGCAAAACGCCCTGGTTCTCAAGCCAAGTCGGCGAGATCACGCTCTTACGCGCGCCGGAATCGATCAGAAACTGTCCGTTCAATTTTTTGCCGCCAACCAGCACGTTCAACCGCACGGAAAACAAAGCGTCCCATCGGCGTGCGGGAGCGCGCGCGAGCAAAATTTGCTTTGTTGATGCCGGCGGAAGAGGCTCCATCATTCTCTCCCAGGCAACCGGGAACACCGTCGCGCGGGGCCACTTGCATGTTTTCTCAGTCTGGGCCAAATCCCAATAGTACTGCCATTCGAGCCGATCGACGTTTTCGCGGCCTTTGGTCCTCCAATCCTGGGACAGCTCGCGCGTCCAGTTGTTGAATACGGTTTGCGCGACGACCAGCGCGATTTCGGGAGTAGTCCCCGAAACGCGCTCGAACATATAAGCCAGTTTCAGCCGCCTATCCCGGAGCAACTCTTCCCAGATCCGGGCCGCCTCGGTGACCGCGACACGCGCGCCCTCCGGGGTTGCAAACCAATCCGCGCCTTGCGCATCATGAGGTCGAACCTTTTCGCACGGGAAATCCGAAAGCCGCTGATACCAGGGCCCTTGCGCCCGCATATAAGAGCGCGCGTTCGCGCGGATTCCGTTCGCTTTGACCCCGAAACGCCCGTTCGGGAGACGAATTGCGCGAAGTCCTTCGAGTTCGATTTTCCTGCTCAGCCCCCACCGCTGACGGTGCGGGTTGATCTGCTCTGGATCGACACTCCACATCATCTCCGTCGTGAGCGGGTCCTTCGAAGCCTGATAACTATAATGCAGCGGAATTTCGAGCGGCGCTGCACCGATTCTGGAATTGCGGACGGGCCCCTCAAACGCCATTAAGCCCGGTGACGTATTGAGCGGCTCCCCAGCCTCCATCGTGGCAGGCAGAACACACCAAAAAACAGCCCACAGAAGCGCCATCGTGAAACGGCACGAGTTCATAGCCGGTATTTCTCCAACCCGAGTTTGCGCGCCCACCCCTGCTCGATTCGCAGGCGATAGAAGGTTCCCTTTTCGAGGTGCCGATTGATTTCGACACTCCCGTGCGCATAAATCTGGGATTCCAGCTTGCTTTCCGAATACGGAACAAGAACTTCCCAGACCTCAAGTCCCTTCTTGAAATGATCAAGAATCATGTCCCGCAGGCGAACCACGTCCTGAGCATCCAGCGCCGAAATCAGCATCGCCCCGGGCGAGACGAGCTTCGCCCGGTTCTTCGCCCCCGGGCCTTCGCCCAGCCGATCGGCTTTATTCAACACGATGATCCTCGGAGTCGTGTCGACTTTTAGATCGCGAAGAACCAGCTCCGTCGCCTCGAGCTGCTCGCGAGCCTGCGATGAACTCGCGTCCACGACATGAACGAGCAGATCGGCTTCCTCGAGTTCTTCGAGAGTCGAACGGAACGAAGCGACCAGAGCAGGCGGCAAACGACTGATGAATCCGACCGTATCGATGGCAACGATCGGGGGATGGCTATTCGGGTCCAGGGAACGCACGCTCGCATCCAGCGTCGCGAAAAGTTTGTCCTCCGCCCGAACCTGGCTGTGCGTAAGTGCATTCAGAAGTGTTGATTTCCCGGCATTGGTGTATCCGACCAGCGCGACTTTTAGAACATCGCGGCGCCCCGCACGCTGAACTTTTCTCTCCCGCTCGATCGCCGCCAGCCGACCGTGAAGAACGGCCATCTGTTTTTTAACCATCCGGCGGTCGACCTCGATCTGCTTTTCACCCATGCCGCGGCTTGAGGGCGAACCACCGCGCTGCCGTTCGAAATGCGTCCAGAAATGGGTCAACCGCGGCAGAAGGTATTGCAGTCTCGCCAACGCGACCTGTGTCTTTGCTTCGCGCGTTCGCGCATGCTGCGAAAAAATCTCGATAATCACTCCAGGACGGTCGAGAATCGGCTTTTTGAATTGTTGCTCGAGATTCCGGAGCTGATTCGGCGAAAGTTCCACGTCCAGGATGACGGCGTCCCCGTTCAACTTCTCGAGCTCAAGTTTCGCTTCTTCTATTTTCCCTTTGCCGATGAAAGTCGCGGGACTGATCTTTCGGGAAACCGCGTGGATTCTGCCCACGGTTTCGACATCGAGAGTCGTCAAAAGACGTTCGAGCTCGTCCATTGAGTCTTCGTCAAATCCGATCGATAAGACGCGAGGCTTTTTTCCAGAACTGAGTCCCGGCAGAAGTGATCCCACTTCATCCAGCATGAGGTCCTCCAAAGCTGCGTTTCGAGTTCTGTTCAAAGGACCGGCACTGCCTGATCTTGAAACCGAAACTTGATTCCGCCTCCCGCACGCGCGCCCGAAGATTCTCGAGTTCCGAGCCAGCGAGCCGCAGACGGCTTTCGTAACGTTCCCGTGTTTGAAGACTGGTTTCGTTTCCCGGGGCCAGGTCGGTCATGTCCAATAGATCTCGCCAAAGCGAACCCAAATATCCGATTTCGGTCCTTAAGTGCAGAATCTGTTCACAAAGCCGTGCTGCCCGACCTGAATTCCGGGCTGAGAGCTCTGCCGCCCGGTTCTTTTCATGCGGCGGCTCGGAAAGCGCGGCAAATCCGGCACGGAGAGTCTCGAGTTGCGGGTCCAGGGCGGCTGCTTGCGAAACATTCCATTGCGCGGCGTTCAACGCGTCGGCGGTTTTGGAAAAGAGCTGCAGCACGAATTGCCGCTCGGCGGCGGTATAGGAATTCATCCTCGGTTCGTTTCGCCAAAGCGCGCGAAAAATCGCGTGAATGGCCGTTTCGAGATCAACCCCTTTTTGAGGTGTCCAATCGGCTTCCTTGAGAAGATCGTATTGGAAATGTAACTCTTCCTTGAAGACGAGAAAGCCGCGACTCAAGCGGGTCGGGAAGAGCTCGGCAACACGATCGACGCACTTCACGTAAGGAAGCATCGAAACGGGGCGTTTTGCGGGAATGGACGCACGGTACTCATTGCAGAGCACCAGGGCTTCGGGAAGGCTCGTTGCGTTCTCCAAGGGAACGGATGGATGGAAGGCGGGGACCGAGGCGCAAGCCATGAGAAGAACACCGATCGCGAATGCCACACGAAAATTTCTCACGCGAAGAGAGTTTGACATGACAGTCCTATCCCTACCAACTATAACTGCTTTTAGCTATGCAGAACGCGATCATAAACGTGAATGGACGGATTTTGAACTGCGATCATTCGGCGGAACACGCGAAAATTTCGGTGTTCGACCGGGGATATCTCTACGGCGACAGCCTCTATGAAGTCACTCGAACTTATAACGGAAAGTTCTTTTTGCTGGAGGAGCATCTCCAAAGATTGGAACAGTCCGCGGCCCTCTGCCGGATGGTCCTGGGACAAAGCACCGAACATTACCGTCTGGAAGCCTACCGCGCGTTGGAACAGTTCCGAAAGCAGCCGGGATTTGAGAATCGCGAGGCTTATTGCCGCATCATCGTCAGCCGCGGCGCCGGAAAGATAGGCTTCGGTCTTTCATGCCTGGTCACGCCGACTCAATACACGATGATCCTGCAACCTGTCGAAGGCCCGAGCACGGCGCAGTTCCAAAAAGGCCATCATCTCAGGATCGCCGAGCGGATCCGGAACAACCGCAAAGCCCTCGACCCCGCCATGAAATCGGGTAATTACCTGAATAATGTCCTCGCGTTTCTGGAAGCCGCTTCCGACAAGAAGCAGAATTTCGACGACGCTCTTCTCTGCAACGAAGAAGGGCATGTGACGGAAGGGACGACCTTCAACATTTTTTACGTCCGCCGAGGGATCATCGTTACCCCTCCGCTCGAAATCGGGATCCTGAACGGGATTACCCGCCGGCACGTTATCAAAATCGCCACTCAAAGCGGCTTTCACCTCCGCGAAGTACGCTTCCCGCGCGAAAGGCTCTATGAGGCTGACGAAGCATTCATCACAAGTTCCTTGAAAGAGGTTTTTCCGGTAACCCGGATCGATGGCCGGATGATAGGCACGGGCCTGCCCGGCCCGATTACTTCAAAATTACACTCCGAGTACCGCAAAACGATTCCAGCATAGGAGACCTGACCATATGAAATCGACGAAATCGGCAAAGAACCCGCGCCGCCCCTCTCCGAGCCGTCTCGCGGAAAGCGCCATCGACGCCGCGCATGCGGCCGGAACGGTTCTTTTGCGTTATTTCAGAAAGAACCTTAAAGTCAGGGAAAAAGCCGATGCGGGACTCGTCAGCGAAGCAGACCTCGCCGCCGAGGACCGAATCATCAGGACGCTGCGGACGCGCTTCCCGGAATTCGGTTTCCTCACCGAAGAGGCCGGGGAAAAAAGTATCGAAGCCCCGGGACGGTGGATCGTTGATCCATTGGATGGAACGACGAATTACGTACATGGATTTCCGGTGTTTTGTGTTTCGATCGCGGCCGAGTGGCAGGGCGAAGTCTTGGCCGGCGCGATTTATCACCCGGTTCTGAAAGATACCTACGTCGCGATCAAGGGACGGGGCGCTTTCGTGAACGGGCAACGCATGAGGGTCTCGAAAACAGCTCGGATTGAAGACTCGCTGCTCACGACGGGGTTTTCGTATCGAAAGTCAGAATTTCTTCGCGACGAGATGACTTCGTTCGAACGACTGAGCGAAATCACGCGCGCAATCCGCCGCCCGGGAAGCGCTGCGCTAGATCTCGCCAACACCGCCCGTGGGATTTTTGACGGTTTTTGGGAACGCGGCCTGAGCCCCTGGGACGTAGCCGCCGGATGCCTCATTATTCAGGAGGCAGGTGGCAAAGTCACGGATTTCAAGGGGAATGAATTTTCCTTGGGTAAAAATGAGATCCTCGCCTCCAACGGTATTCTTCACGACAAGATGACGGCGCTCCTCTGAGCACCCCTGGCGGTACGATTCCGGACCCGAACTCGACCCTTTGATTTGACAGGCCTTTTTTGTCTCCCTAAAATGATAAGTGAGCAGGCCTAGGAGGGGCCCACAATCATGACGTCATGGGTATACGTCTTCGCCAAGTTCACTCCCGAAGCACTCCTCTTTGAAGCTTTGCTCATCTCCATTCTCGTCGCCTCTTACGCGGCTTTCTGGGTACTGCACAAAAGAAAGTTCGGCGCGCTTCACTCCGGCGTCCCCACGGGCGTCGTCAAAGACTATTTAAACGAACTCATCGTCGACGCCGAACGCATGCGCGCGCAACTTTTCGGGATCCTTGCAGGTCGGGACCTTCCCGTCTCCGCCATGAACCCGGGCACGGATTACGCGCATACAGCCGCATCCCTGAATGTTTCTGACGATCCGGCGATGGCGAAGAAGCTTCTCCTGCTTGAGGCGAAGATGGCGGAGCAATCGATGGCGATGGACCGGTTGCTTGCGCAGAAAACCGAAATGGAAGTCGCTCTCGCGGCAGCGAAGTCAGCGGCCCCGGCCACCGGTTCAGCCGCAGCCCCGGTCAACACCGCCGCGACGGCCGAACTCGAAAACAAAATCAAGAATCTTGAAAGCAAGCTCGCCGAGTACAGCGTCATCGAAGATGATCTGGCCAATCTCAAACGTCTCCAGCAGGAAAACGCGCAACTCCGAGCCCAGCTGAACGGCAAAGGCACGATCTCGCCGACGGCCGAGCCCAGCATCACCAGTTCTCCGGCTCCCGCTCCGGCTTCAAGGCCGGCACCCGTTGTCGAAACCGCTCCCGCGCAGGCAGCTGCCCCGGCGGCTCCCGCGCCCGAAGCAGAACCGGCGTCCGAACCGGATCTGACGCCCCTTCCCCTGGACGCCACCGAAGACCCTTCCTCTATCGATGCGTTATTCTCAGGCGCGGCGGGTTTGGCGGCCTCGGAGCCGAAAAAGGATGCTCCCGCGGATTCGATTTTCGAAGGTCTCGTGGATCAAGTCGAAAAGAGCCTCGAGAAAACTCCCGCGCAAGCTCCCGAAGCTGCCCAAGCTCCCGCGAAGCCTGCACCGGCTCCCGAACCCGCCGCCGCTTCGGCCAAGCCAACCTCTCCGGCGAGTCCCGCAGCGCCGATCGAACAACCCTCGACTTCCAAAACACCAGCGGCTAATATGGAGCGCTCGGATGCAGATCTCGTTGCAGAGTTCGAAAAAATGCTTAACGGCTGATGCTTCGGCTTTCTGTTTGATCGCGCTGGCGACCTTCCTGTTCTGCGCCTCCGCGCACGGGTCAGTGCCAAAACCTCGAGGGTCCTCGCTTCAGCACTTACTCCAAAAGGAAATCAGGAATCGCCCCTCGAACAACTTCGACTCTTTACTGAAGAAATGGGAATCCACTTACAGCACCGCAGCCGTCCAACCGCTTCTTTCAATCGCCGCCGATCGCAAACTTTCGGATCCCGATCGTTACATCGCGGTCATGGGCGCGGCAAAACTCGGAGGGACCGCGACGGCCGTCCCCATTATTCCTCTCCTGAAAGATCCGTCATGGATGATTCGCAATGCCGCGCTACGCGCCTTGACGGCGCTGAGGGACCCGGTGACCGCTCCCGCCATTCTGCCGCTTTTGCGAGATCCGGCGCTCGTCGTTCGCGTGGAGGCGGTAACAGCGGTCGAGACGCTCCGACCTTTGGGGGCAACCGAGGCGCTGCTTGAGACTCTTCAAAACCGCGCGAATTATCATGGCGGCAAAGCACAGTGGGTTCCGCAACACGCGCTGCAAGCCCTTGTCAAACTTCGGGCAAAGAACGTCGCGCCGAAACTCGCTCCGCTTCTGAATTACGACAGCGATTCAAAATTTCAACATCTCACGATCAACGCTCTCGAAACCCTGACCGGTGAGAACAGAGCGCCCGGCCGACCTCTTGCTGAAAAAGTGCGGGAATGGAAACGGGTTCTGGCGAAGCAATAGGGGGTTTCAGAAACTAGTCTCCCCAGTTGCTGAGCCGCCACTCGATATAGTCTTCAGGGTTCCTGGCCAGCGCGTGAAAGTCGAGACTGCGAAATTTCTGACGGACGGTCATCCCGTTGCTGAGCTGCAAAGCCGTCGAAAGGACATCCCCCAAGGACGCGCCCGCGCGATGAGTCGGATTCGAAACAAAGAACAGCCACTCGAATTCCGCGATCTTTCGCCGCTTGAGTCCCAAGTCACTCGTCTGAAAGACTTCATTCCAAAGCGTCTCGAGTCGCCTGGCCACGGCAGGGACATCCGTTGAGAACGTGCTGAAAACCGCATAAAAAGGCGGAGTTCCCTTTTGGACCTTTCGACGAATCGCCATAACCGGAATCGGCTTTTTCTCTCCCGGAAGCGTAATATTACGAATCAGCCATTTCTGGTCCTCGACTTCAAGCACCTCCCGAGGCACGAACTTTCCCAGTTTACCGGCTTTACGAATCCGACGTTCGAATTCATTTTCTCCTGGGACAAAGAAGTTGGTCTTCTCATCCAGATCCCGAACGAGCTGGTAAAGCTCCTGTGAACGCTCGCTCCTTCCCTCAAAATTCGGATGAAGAGGAAAAATGTCCGTGTGAGTAGAAAGTTCCCCAAGCTCTCCGGAAAAATGACGACGCGCAATTGAATCACTCCCGCTGAGAATGGAAAGGAGTTTTTCCTCCTGATCGATCACGGTTTCTTTGAAGTCCTCTCGAGCGGCCCTCAGCTCGGCGCCCGAAAAGCGGCTTGAGAGCGCTTTGTATTGTTTTCGATATTCCGCGAGGTGCTTTCGGGAAATCTCGGTGCGTTTCTTCAGGAAGAACTCAAGTGATTGCCGAAAATTGCCCTCCTTCGCCTTCCACGAGAGCAGTGCCTCGGAGAATATCCGGGCATAGTCGTCCGTCGGCCCCGCCAGGGGCGAATCCAACTTGGCCCCGAGAGCCCGCATCAGGCACTCAAGCTGAGCCGTTGCCCCAAAAACAGGCGCTGCCCAAAGGCAACATCCGAGAACGATCAGGATCTGGCGAGTGCGGGAAGAAGAGAACTTCATCAATTCCAGTATCCCTGAAATCCGGGTGTTTCGCACGAATCTTTAAAGAGCCAAGCAATTCTAAGTACCTAATTCCCGATGTCAATCGCGAATTTGAAAACGACTTGGCTTGGGTAAACTGTTCTCGCCTTTTAACCGATACAGAATTATGAGGTTCGCCCTCCTTTTGATTCTCATTGGCTTTTGGACGTTTCCCGCGCTGGCTGAAGATCCCGGCAACGCTGAGATGCAAGCACTCATTGACTCCATGAGCCGCCTCGAAGGCCCTCAAGCGCCGAAGCATTGCGATCCGGAGGGCAAGAAAGTTTCTCAACCCGATTGTTCGCGCCTCACCGACGACATCTGCGAAAAGCTATGGGACCCAAAGCATGACGGAGTCCTTGAACTACAAACAGGCAAAATCGACGCCGGAAGCAAAGGCAAAAGCGGCATAAAGTCAACGGTTCGAGCCGACGTCCAGGCCCTACTCGATGCCGAAAAGCGATTGCCCTCAGATCTGAGGTCAAAAGCCGAACCGATCATGAATCGCTTACGGGAACTCCTGAAAAACGAAATAGACTCGAAAAAATGGCATAAAGACTTTGGAAACCTCTTGTCGGACTGGAGTTCCGTTATCGAAGAAGTCGCTGAGGATCGCGCGAAAGCATCCCCGCCGAAAGACGAAAAATCAGCGTCTTCCTTTGAAAGAAAGGCTCGCCTCGGCCAAAAGGAGATCGAAGTCAGCGACCAGATTACCCGCGCCAAATACGGTAATAGCCCCAATTGGAAGCGGGTAGAACAAACCTATACTGCCGCGAAAGCCGACATACTCGCCGTGATTGACGACTTGAAGCTCCCGGCCGCGGTACGCGAAAAAATGAAAAAGAAACTCAACTCCGTCGAACTCAGTCTGCCGCTACTCGACCCAAGGATAATCGATTCAGGCGAGGAATGCGCGACCACAGAAGTAAACGCCTTTTATGATCCCA
>Ga0208958_1004337_pt1 | contig 10273 bp, 11 predicted proteins | sample RifOxyB1_FD_184032 | JGI IMG/M metagenome (GOLD analysis project Ga0208958, IMG submission 184032) | Soil microbial communities from Rifle, Colorado - Rifle Oxygen_injection B1 (SPAdes) | ecosystem: Environmental > Terrestrial > Deep subsurface > Rock core/Sediment | place: Rifle, Colorado...
GCTCGAGAACCTCGACAAGGACCGCGCCTTCCTCAAGAAGGGCGGCGTCATGGATGACGACTTCATCGACAGCTACATCGAGCTGAAGATGGAAGAGGTGATGCGCCTGCAACTGCACCCGCACCCCGTCGAGTTCGACATGTACTACAGCTGCTGATCCCTTCGGCGGCCTGACTTCAGGAGAGCCCCGGACGGTCCGCCGTCCGGGGCTTTTCTCTGCGCCCTTGGCGGATGGGCCGCTATTGCCGCCGCCTTACATGCCGCCGCGGCCCATGCCATAAGCCGATCGTCTTCAGGGGGATCCGCATGATCAAGCGAGTGAAGGGTTCGGCGCCGGCGCGGCCTCAGGGCGCCCCTGTCCGGGCGGCGGAGACGGAGCTGATCTGCTATGTCCGCGAAGGCTGGAAGCCTCGCGTGGCCCCGGCCTCGCACAAGCGCGACTGGATGACCGAGACCCCGGACAGTTTCGCCTATCGCTGCCTGCCCCTGGCCATCGCCAACAGCCACGGCTGGGAAATGCTCAGCCCGTGCGGCTTCAAGGCGCGCTGGCATGGCGGCGTGGACGCCAGCTCCGTCGAGATCGTCCTCGACCCCGGCTCGGATCCGAAACGCGGCCCCGTCTCCCTGTTCGGCAGCGGAACCCTGACCTTCCACGTCGACGGCATCATGCGCACCTCGGAAGGCTGGAACCTGTGGGTCGGCGGACCGCCCAACGCCATGAAGGACGGGATCGCGCCCATGGGCGGAGTGATCGAGACCGACTGGTCGCCCTACACCTTCACCATGAACTGGCGCTTCACGCGACCCGACGTCTGGATCCGGTTCGAAGCGAACGAGCCCTTCTGCTTCTTCTTCCCCACCCCGCGCGGCGTGGTGGACCGGCTGAAGCCCGAACTGCGCCCCATGGAGGACGAGCCCGAGCTGCTCCAGACCTTCGACGCCTGGCGCGCCGCACGCCTGGCCTTCCAGGACTGGGTCAAGCGCACCAAGCCCAAGGCGCCGGCCGACCAGTGGCAGAAGCTCTATTACCGGGGCCTGCATCCGGAGGGTCACCCCGGCCCGGCGGACCACCAATCCAAGCTCAGACTGTCGCCCTTCCGGCAGACGGGCTCGCGGCGGGTCTGCCCCGTCGACCATACGGCGGGCAAGAAGCGGGACTGAGGCCCTATGCCAGACCTTCGGCCTCGTCCGCCTTGCGGCGGCGCAGCTCGATCAGCCGGACGCACCAGATCGACACCTCGTAGAGGATGACCAGGGGCACGGCCAGCATCAGCTGGCTGATCGGGTCCGGCGGGGTGACCACGGCGGCCACCACCACCACGGCGACGATGGCGTAGCGGCGGCCCGACGCCATCATCTTGGAATTGATCAGCCCGGCCAGTCCCAGCAGGGTCGTCACGACCGGCAGCTGAAAGCACAGGCCGAAGGCCAGCAGCAGCGAGGTCACCAGACTGAGATAGTCGGAGATTTTCGTCGTCTGGGCGACGGAGATGCCCTCGCTGACCACCTGCTGGCCCAGGGAGAACAGCATGACGAAGGGCAGCATGACATAATAGACCAGCGCCCCGCCCAGGCAGAACATCACCGGCGCCGCGATCAGGAAGGGCAGGAAGGCCCCCCGCTCGTTGCGATACAGGCCCGGGGCCACGAACCGGTACAGTTGCCAGGCGAGGACCGGGAAGGTCACGACGGCCGCGCCGAAGGCGGCGATCTTCATCTTGGTGAACAGCTGTTCCAGCGGTGCGGTGGCGATCAGTTGCACCACGCCCGCCGTGCCGGGCGGATAGGGGCGCAGGCCCGTCATCATGCCGATCAGCTCCAGCGGATTGGCGTGACCGCCCGAGGCCAGGGCCGCCGCATGGATGGCCGCCGCCGCCTGATAGGGCTTGATAAGGGCGATCTGGATCTGGTTGGCGAAGGCGAAGCACAGGATGAAGCCCAGGGCGAAGGCGATCACACAGACCAGCAGCCGGTTGCGCAGCTCGATCAGGTGATCCATCAGGGGCGCACGCGACGCCTCGATCTCGGCCTCGTCACGATCGGAGAAAGTCAAAGCTCGGCGGCCTTCTTGCGCGGGGTCCGGGGCTTGGCGGGCGTCTTGGGCGCAGCGGACTCCGCGACCGCCGCAGGCTTGGCCTTGGCCGAAGCGCGGGTTTTCGCCGGGGCGGTCGCCGCCTTGTCAGTCGCCTTGCCCACCGTCTTGGACACCGCGCGTTTCGGCTTGGGCTTGGCCTCGACCTTCGACGGCTCGACCACAGTGGGCGTGTCCGGCCATTCATCCACCGCCGGCGTCGCCACGGCCGCCTCGGGGGCGGGCAAGGCGGCAGCCGTCGTCGGCGTGGTCAGGCCGGCGTTGATTTCCTTGAAGGCCGCGTCGGCCTCGGCGCCCAGGGGATACATGGGCCCCTGCCCGCTCCGCAGCGCCTCGACCTCCTTGCGCAGCTCGTCCAGCTCGGACTGACGCGCCATCTCGTCGAAGCTGGAGCGGAACTCGTTGGCCATGGCCCGCGCCTTGGCGACCATCTGGCCGACGCGACGCATCAGGACAGGCAGATCCTTTGGCCCCACCACAAGCAGGGCCACCAGACCGATCACCACTAATTCGAAGCCCCCGATACCGGGGCCGAGCCCGCCCATGCGTCAGCCCTTACAGACGACGACTAGCGCTTCAGCTCTTCCTTTTCCGCATCGGTGCGCGGCAGCGAGCTGACGCCGTCGTGCGGGCCGTCCTTCTTGTCGTCGTCCTTCAGGCCGTCCTTGAAGGCGCGGATGCCCTTGGCGGCGTCGCCCATGATGCCGGACAGCTTGCCGCGACCGCCGAACAGCAGGGCGATCACGACGATGACTAAGGCCCAGTGCCAGATGCTCATGGCGCCCATGGAAAATCTCCTCGCTGGAACCGGTGATCGATCCCATCCACTCTTCTTCGTTCCGCATATAGGCGTAGTGATGGCCTCCCGCCAAGGGAGGCTGTAGGTCTGCGCGACCATGAGTCCCTCCGATCACGTCATCATCCACACCGACGGCGCCTGCAAGGGCAATCCCGGCCCCGGCGGCTGGGGCGCCCTGCTCCAGACCGGCGGCGGTCACGAAAAGGAATTGTGGGGCGGCGAGGCCAATACGACCAACAACCGCATGGAGCTGATGGCCGCCATCATGGCGCTGGAAGCCCTCAAACGCCCGTGCAAGGTCGAACTGCACACCGACAGCAAATACGTGATGCAGGGCGTGACCGAATGGATGCGCGGCTGGAAGGCGCGCGGCTGGCTGACCGCCGACAAGAAGCCGGTCAAGAACGCCGACCTGTGGCAGCGCTTGGACGCCGCCCGGCTGAAGCACGACGTCAAATGGCGCTGGGTCAAGGGCCACGCCGGCCATGAACTGAACGAGCGCGCCGACCAGCTGGCGAATCGCGGGGTGGCCGACCTTCGGCGCGGCTAGTTCGAACTGACCGTCAACAGAGAGCCGCTGACCCCGCGCACCACCACATCCTGCCCCACGTCAGGCGCCGCGCCCTCGATCACGGCGGGCCATTCGGCGCCGGAGACGAAGACCCGGCCACGCCCGCCGACGAAGGCCTCCACCACCCGGGCGCGCTGATCAATCAGGCGACTGTCGCGGTCATTGATGTCAACACCGTCCGGATTGGCCTTTTGGATCAGCCGTCGCGACAACAGGGTGGCGATGACCGTCAGCACGGCGAAGACCGCCACCTCGCCCGGCAGGCCCAGTCGCACCCCCACCGCCGTCATCACGGCGACCAGCCCCGCCGCGACCGCCGGCCACAACAGCCACTCCGTCGAGAACATGGCTTCGACAGCCAGCAGCAAGACCCCGACGGCCAGCCAGATCCAGAACGGCTGGGCGGCGTACAGATCGGCGACGACAGTCATGGCCTAGGCTCCCGGATTAGGCGGTGGGCGGAACGGACGGACGACGCGGCGCGGGCGCAGGCTTGACCGGCGTCGCCTCCTGCTGCTGCCCCTTGGCCAGGTTCACCATCTCGCCGATCCCGGCGATGGTGCCGACCAGGGCGCCCATTTCGGCGGGCACGATGACGGTCCTCTGCTGCGGGCTGCGAGCCAGTTCGGCGAAGGCCTCGACGTATTTCTGCGCCACGAAATAGTTGATGGCGTTGACGTCGCCGCGGGCGATAGCCTCCGACACCATGGCGGTGGCGCGGGCCTCGGCCTCGGCTTCCCGTTCGCGCGCCTCGGCGTCACGGAAGGCGGCCTCCTTGCGGCCTTCGGATTCCAGGATGGCCGCCTGTTTGGCGCCCTCGGCCCGGGTGATGGCGGCCTGTTTCTCGCCGTCCGCCTCGGTGACCACGGCGCGGCGCTCGCGCTCGGCCTTCATCTGGCGGGCCATGGCGTTGGTGACGTCGGTCGGCGGGGTCAGGTCCTTGATCTCGATCCGGTTGACCTTGACGCCCCACGGCTCGGTCGCCGCGTCGATGACGTGCAGCAGCCGGGTGTTGATGCTGTCGCGCTGGCTCAGCACCTCGTCCAGCTCCATCGACCCGACCACGGTGCGCAGATTGGTCATGCACAGCTGAGAAATGGCGTAGGGCAGATCGTCGACACGGTAGGCGGCGCGGGCGGCGTCCATCACCTGGATGAAGACGATGCCGTCCACCCGGACCATGGCGTTGTCCTTGGTGATGACCTCTTGCGTCGGCACATCAAGAACCTGCTCCATCATGTTCATCCGCTTGCCGATCCGCTCCACGAACGGAGTCAGGAAGCCGATGCCGGGGCTCAGGGTTTTGGTATACTTGCCGAACCTTTCGACAGTGAATTCACGGCCTTGCGGCACGATCTTGATGACGCTGAACAGGAGCGCGATCGCCAGGAACAGCAGAACGCCGGCGAAGATGGTGACAAAGTCCATGGATACCTCCCTATGCGAGGAGGTTACGCGCCAGACGCGAACCGCGCCATAGAAACCGGACGCCGTTCGTGCGATTTCACCGGTCCGTCGCGGCATAGACCTTTAGCCGCTCCGCAACATCCGCTTCCAGATCGCCGTAAAAAAGATTGTATGGTCTGGCTTTTCTTCGATCCGCCCAATTGCCGGTCTCGCGGAAGGATTCCAGATCGGGCCAGCTGTGCCGCAGCAGGCCCTCGCGACACTGGGTCGCCACCTCGCGCGCCATCAGGGCCGGCCGCGCGCTCCATTCCAGCCCCGTCGCATTGGTGGCGCCCCGGTGATGCCGCGCCGGAACCGGGGCCTCGCTCGTCCCCCCGATGACCGGGTTCACGCAGACCGTCGGGCGGTCGGCCAGGTCGACCAGCCGCCCCCGTGCGTCCCAGACCGTGGCCCGCCGCATGCGCCGCCGCGCCGCCCCGTCGTCCTTGTCGCCCACCTGGGACCAGGCTACGACGCAGTGGATCCGGCCTCGGTCGGCGCAGGGCGGAATGGACGCCGGCAGATTCTCGGCCGCAATGATCGTGTCCATCAGATAGGCCGCGACGAGCCGGTCCCGCACCGCCGAATCGGGCGCGATCCGCTCGCGGATCAGCCGGTCCAGCAGATCGGCGCCCTGCTCCACGCCGGCCAGGACGATGGGGCCCGACGGATGACGCGCCAGCCAGGCGTCGAAGGCGGCCAGCACGTCGCCATAGGCGAAGGCCCGGGCCTCTCGCGCATCGTCGCGCAGGGTCAGGCGCGTATAGAGGCTGGCCTGGCGATAGAGCGGCGCGCTGACCGCGCCCGCGCGGGCGAACGGACCTGCGTAGTTGGGCAGGACCACCCGATACAGATAGGCGTCAGCCTTGGGATCGCCGATCGCCCCGTTCCAGTCGCGCCCGCCGTTGAAGGTGGTCGAATGGAGGAAGAAGACGTTGGCCTGGCCCGCCCCCGGCGCCCTTGCGTTCCACAACGCCCATGCCTTGGGGTCGGCGTAATCCGGCGCCGGCGGCGGATCGTAGGTCTGGAACGGCACCTGGGGGTCCAGGCCGGCGCGCAGGATGTCGCCGCGCCACACCGCCACAGCGGCGGTCAGCAGGAACACCAGGAAGAACCCGGTGTAGCCGATCCACTGCCGGACGGTCAGCCGCCTCATCTGTATTGATCGGGCTTGGCCAGGAAGTCCTGGACGTAGCGACGCACGCCCTCTTCCAGGGGGGTGGACTGACCCTCGAACCCGGCGGCGCGGATGCGGTCCATCCGGGCTTCTGTAAAATACTGGTACCGGTCGCGGATCGCCTCGGGCATGTCGACATACTGGATCGACGGCGCCTTGCCGGCGGCGGCGAAGGTGGCCTTGGCCAGATCGTCGAACGATCGCGCCTGACCCGATCCGGCATTGAAGATCCCCGAGACGTCCGGCGACTGCAGCAGGAATTCAATGATGTCGACCACGTCGTCCACATAGACGAAGTCGCGCAGCTGGCCCCCGTCCGGATAGTTCGGATTGTGCGAGCGGAACAGGCTCACGGTCTCGCCGGCCGCCACCTTGGGCCAGATCTGGGCCACGACCGATTTCATCCCGCCCTTGTGCCCCTCGTTGGGGCCATAGACGTTGAAGAATTTCAGCCCCGCCCACTGGGGCGGCGCCTGGCCGCGATCCGCCTGACGCACCGCATACTGGTCGAACAGCATTTTCGAATAGCCGTATGCGTTTAGCGGCCTCAGCTGCGACAGGGACTCCGCATCGTCGTCGTCATTGAACCCCGTTTCTCCGTCGCCGTAGGTCGCCGCCGACGAGGCGTAGATCATCCGCACATTGCGGATCGCGCACCAGTCCCACAGATCCCGCGACAGGGTGAAGTTGGTGCGCAGGATGAGGTCGGCGTCCGGCTCGGTCGTCGAGGAGATCGCGCCCATATGGACCACGGCCTCGATCCGTTCGGCGTGGCGCTCCAGCTGCTCGAACATCTCCTCGGGTGCCCAGAAGTCGGCGATGGAATGCTTGGCCAGGTTCTTCCACTTGGCCAGGTCGGCCGTCTCCAGCCGATCGCAGACCGCCACGTCATAGGCCGTCTCGGCCGTCAGCCGCGCCACGATATTGGAGCCGATGAAGCCGGCGCCGCCGGTCACCACGATCATTCTGGGCGTCATTGCGCGCTTCCCGTCATCTTCTCGATCGTCCGGGTCGTCGAATACCCATCCTTGAAATCGGCCAGCCGCACCACGCCGCCCCAGCTCTCCACCAGGTCACCGCCGACCACGCCTTCGCGTGTATAGTCCGACCCCTTGATCAGAACATCGGGCCGCAGCCGCTCGATCAGGGCGATGGGGGTGGGGTCGTCAAACGAGGTCACCCGGTCCACGCTGCTCAGTCCGCCAATCACCACGGCGCGACTGTCCAGATCATTGACCGGTCGGCCCTCGCCCTTCAGCCGCTTGACCGAGGCATCGGTGTTCAGCGCCACCACCAGCCGGTCGCACCAGCCGCGCGCCTGGGCCAGATAGGCCACATGGCCCCGGTGCAGAATGTCGAAACAGCCGTTAGTGAAGCCGACCTTCAGCCCCTGTCGGCGCCAGGCCTCGACCTCGGCGGCCAGCTCGTCCAGCGGCGTCACCTTGGCCTGTGCCGCGACCGCGTGCTGGCTCAGCTCCGCCTCGATCAGTTCGGACGGCGTGACCACGGCCGTCCCGGCCTTGCCGACCACCACGCCCGAGGCCAGGATGGCGAACTGCACCGCCGTCTCCAGCGACTCCCCCGCGCCCAGGGCCAGGCCCAGCGACGCCAGCACCGTATCCCCGGCGCCTGACACGTCGAACACCTCGCGCGCCCGGCCGGGAAAATGCCGCACAGCCCCGTCGCGCCGCGCCAGGCTCATGCCCTTGCCCGCGCGCGTGACGATGACGGCCTTGGCCGTGGTCGCCGCCAACAGGGCCGCCAGAGCCGCCTCGACCTCGGCGTCGGTCTCGACCGGCAGGCCGGTGGCCCCGGCCAGCTCCGACGCGTTCGGCTTGATCACGTCCACCGCGCCATATCGGGCGAAATCCCGCCCCTTGGGATCGACGATGACCGGCGCGCCCGTCTCGCGGCCCGCCTTCAGCGCGGCAGCGATCAGGGCCTCGCCGACCACCCCTTTGGCATAGTCCGACAAGAGAATGGCCGAAACGTCTGAAAAGGCGTCAGATTCTGTCAGAGGTGTGGGCGCCTCCTCCTCGTCCATCCGCAGCAGCTGCTGGCCGGCCGCCACGAAGCGGGTCTTGACGATGGTGGCGGCGCCGGCGGGGCGGGCGATGAAGTCGACGATGCGATCCTCGGCCGCGATCAGGTCGCGCAGCTCTGCGCCCGCCGCGTCCTCGCCCGTCACGGCTCCCAGATGCGCCGTCCCGCCAAGGGCCGCGACATTGCGCGCCACATTGCCGACCCCGCCGGGCATGGCCGTGGTCCGGCGCGTGCGCAGCACCGGGATCGGCGCCTCGGGCGAGATGCGGCTGACCTCGCCATAGACATAGCGGTCCAGCATCAGGTCGCCGACGCAGGCCGTCTTCAGACCGCGCACGCGCTCCAGCAGCTTCTGCAGGGCGCCCAGATCGAGGGTGTCAGACATGCGCCCGACCTAGAGGATTCAGGCGGCCTGCGCCACCGGCGCCTTGGCCCCGATCTGGATGGCCAGGTCGTCGAAGGCGATCAGCTGGGCCGCCAGGGCCTCGAACTGGTCCAGCGGCACCATGTTGGGGCCGTCCGACGGGGCGTTGTCGGGGTCCGGGTGAGTCTCCATGAAGACCGCGTCCACGCCGACCGAGACGGCGGCGCGGGCCAGAACCGGCACGAACTCGCGCTGACCGCCCGAGGACGTGCCCTGCCCGCCCGGCTGCTGCACGCTGTGGGTCGCGTCGAACACGACCGGGCAGCCGATCTCGCGCAGCACCGGCAGGGCGCGCATGTCGCTGACCAGGGTGTTGTAGCCGAAGCTGGCGCCCCGTTCGCAGGCCATGACGTTCGGATTGCCGGCGCCGACCACCTTGGCGATGACGTTCTTCATGTCCCAAGGCGCCAGGAACTGGCCCTTCTTGATGTTGATCGCCTTGCCGGTCGCGGCGGCGGCCAGCAGCAGGTCGGTCTGACGGCTCAGGAAGGCCGGGATCTGCAGCACGTCGACCACCTCGCCGACGGGTCCGCACTGGGCCTCGGAATGGACGTCGGTCAGGGTCGGCAGGCCCGTGACCTCGCGGATCTCGGCGAAGATCGGCAGGGAGTCCTTAAGGCCGATCCCCCGCGCCGCAGTTGCGCTGGTGCGGTTCGCCTTGTCGAAACTGGTCTTGTAGATGATGCCGACCTTCAGACGCTCGCCGATTTCCTTCAGCGCATGGGCCGTCTCCAGCGCGTGCTGACGGCTCTCCATCTGGCAGGGACCGGCGATGAAGACGATTCGGGCGCCGCCGCCGATGACGACAGGCGTCCGACGACCTTCGGACAACGTAATGACAGCGTTGGGTCGGCTCACGGGGCGGCTCTTTCGATAGTCAGGCTTTATGGGCGCGGCCTTTGCCGCATCTATGAGGCCATCAGGTGGCGTGCATTCGCCGCAGACGCAAGTTTTCATGGAGTCGCCTGCGTGGCCGTCAAGCCTGTCGTCCTTTGGTTTCGCCGCGACCTGCGCCTGAACGACAATCCCGCCCTGAACCAGGCCGCCGCGACGGGCCGTCCGATCCTACCGGTCTTCATCCTTGACCGCGACCCGGACCGTCCGACGGGCGCCGCCTCCCTGTGGTGGCTGGACAAGTCCCTGCGCGCCCTCGACGCTTCGCTGCGCGAGCGGGGTGCCCGACTGATACTGCGCCGCGGCGATTCGCTGATCCAGCTTCGCAGCCTGATCGAGGAGACCGGCGCCGACGCCGTCTTCATGAACCGGCTGTTCGAACCCGCCGCCTTCGCCCGCGACGCCGAGATCGCCCATGAGCTGAAGTCGGACGGCGTCGAATGCCGGGGCTTCAACGGGTCGCTCCTGGCGCGGCCCGGCGCCGTGCTGAACGGCTCCGACGCCCCCTACAGGGTCTTCACCCCCTTCATGAAGGCCCTTCTGGCGAGCGCCGAGCCGCCGCCGCACACGACCGGACCGCGCCGGATCGAGACCCCGGCCGAGGTCGCGAGCGAGGTCGTGGACGACTGGGCCCTGCACCCGACCCGGCCCGACTGGTCTAAAGGCTTCGACTGGACGCCGGGCGAGGCCGGCGCCGCGGCGGCCCTGTCCGACTTCCTGGCGCGCGGCGCGAAAACCTACGCCGCCGACCGCGACCGCCCCGGCCTGCCGTCCACCAGCCGCCTGTCGCCCCACCTGCACTGGGGCGAGATCAGCCCCTGGCGGGC
>Ga0208958_1004344_pt1 | contig 10259 bp, 21 predicted proteins | sample RifOxyB1_FD_184032 | JGI IMG/M metagenome (GOLD analysis project Ga0208958, IMG submission 184032) | Soil microbial communities from Rifle, Colorado - Rifle Oxygen_injection B1 (SPAdes) | ecosystem: Environmental > Terrestrial > Deep subsurface > Rock core/Sediment | place: Rifle, Colorado...
ATTATTTTTTAGTAAATTTAGTTATTATGATTTGATGATTTTGTTTAAATATAATGTCCAAATTGAACCTAACACAAAAGATACGCCAGCAATCCAATATAATGCAGATTTAGATAAAGATAATTCAAATAGGGTTAAAGATTGACCAACATTATTAAAAATAATAAATGTTGAAGAGACCAACATAATTGTAATGGCTAACAATCCCTTCATAAATTCATTTATATTTTTAGATTTTTTTGACATTTATTTAAACACCCCAATGATTGTTAAAAATAACCATAAAAAAAACCCCAATACAACAGAGTATAATATTGTTAATAATGCATTTTTTAAATTTTGTTTCATTTTTACTGTGTTTATATAAAATTTTTATATAAATATTATATTGTTTTAGTTTATATATTTATTTAATTTTTTAAATTTATTAGAATTAACATAAGGGTAATGCAATAACAGTGTAGATGTATTTATTAATCAAAAATAATGCAATCGTTAATAATACACCCAACAAAAATCCTAAAAATGTACCGCCGCGTTTATTATAAAACATTGTTAATGTGTCCTCATATAAGATTTGGCGAATTTAATTGCCGTCTCTCTTGATTTTGGATAATTTAAAATTTGATGACCCGCGTCTCCTCCATCAACAAATACAATCCATTTACCATTTTCTGTTTTAACAACTAATGAAAATTTATTATAATTCCCCATTCTCAAATCTTGTTTTAACCAAACAACATAGTTCTTTTCATAATCGCTTAATTTCCAATCTTTTAACGCCATTTTATTTTAATCCGAAAAGAGATTTAAATATTGAATTATCATAAATACTAGAGAGTGGAATGATATTTGACGTAATTAATACGAACGCAGAGATTGTTAATATTAAACTAAGTCCAAAGATAATCCAGAATTCTGTTTTGAGGATATTCTTCCTTTTTCCACCAGTTAATAAACCAAAGAGTAAACAAAAAAAGACAAAAGAGAATAATAAAATAATCCCCATTGTGTAAGTTTCTATTGATACCATTATATTTTATCCTCTGATGCCATATACCAGGTATAAATAACCGTTAAAATCAACCCACCCCAAGAAATCCACTGCACAGGTACATAAATATTAAATTTAGTTAATAAATCAGTAAGATTATTAATAAATAGTACCAATGAAAATGAAAAGAACAACGCAGCACTAATCCATAAATTCTTCATTTTCCCTCTTTTTGTTGCCATTTTATCTCTCATCTTCTATAAATTTAAATTCGAACTTTAGATTTTTATTTTCTTTAGATAATTTTCTTTCTAATTCCTTTGCTTTTTGTGGTGATTCTACTACTTGAACGAATCTATTTCTTCCGTTTTCTAAGACTATTACTCTTACTTTCTTTTTCTTAATCGATTTTGTTGTTATGCATGGCATTTTACATTAGTTGATAACATCTCGTTCCACAAACTGAGCAAAGTCCAGTTATTGCGTTTCGATTATTTTTAGTTTTAATTTGTTTAGCACTAACAATTGGAACTTTCTTTTTACAATGTACACAATATATATTTGTCATTTTATTTGTATTGTTTCCATGTAAAATTTAAAAATTTTTCAAAGCCCCTATCGGTTGAAACCAGCCTTTCAACATTTTCTTGATTCTTTTTGGATAAAGACTTGATTATGTTAAGCATGGCAGATGCAGTAAATAAATCAATTGGTTTGTCTCTATATCTAACCATTGTTTTATCCCTAACTGCGATTTCTAATGTTTCTTTAAATGTCATTTTATTTGAATATTATTTTTTTTAATTTCATCATTCTTTCATATTGTTTTTTTGTTAATGGGTGTTCTAAACTATAGTTGCTTAATGCCCTCAATTCTGCCATATATCTCATTTTTTCAAAGGAATCTATTGCTTCTTTTCTTCTTTCTTTTAAAGTTGCCATGTTTTTCCACCAAGTTTACGATATTCTTCATATATTTCATTATCTTGACCATATGGTTTTTTAAATGCTCCAATTTGTACTAATCCTTTGCATAATGTATGGAAATTGGCATCTTCAAAGATATAATAATAAATAATATCTAATGTTTGTGGTTTAACTACTTTTGAAATTTCTTGTGAATAGGTTGATTCATTTACATCATTTCCGCTCTGCCAACCATATTTATCCCATATCTTACCATCTAATTTCATCAATTTCCTTGCCTTTGATTCAATTAATTTTACTTGTTTTTTATTCATTTTAATTTTTTCTTATCTATTTTGTGAGATTCGATAAAAAATATATCTGATTCTCCAATAAATTTAATTTTAACCCAGGGAGACCAAGCAGTAGACTCTGTATAATCTGCAAGTTCTAATTCTTTCCCTTCTACATACCTTTTTCCTTTTGAAATTACTTCTTTTTTTCCTTGTTTATATATTATCTTTGTCATTTTTTGTTGTTTGATTTATTTAATTATAAAATAAAAATAAAAAAAGTAATAAAAAATTTATTTTTATTTCAATATCTTCATTTCATATAGTGTGAATAATAGAGCACCAACTCCGATTAAACTATATAAAATTGTTGTTACTAAAGCTGTACCAAACAGTGCTGTAACTACATTGAAGTTGAATAACCCGACTAATCCCCAGTTAAGTCCTCCAATTGCAGTAAGCCAAGTTGATAAAGGTTTAATCCATTTTATTGCCATTGTTTTTTTTTGTTTGTGAAATTTAGTTATTATAATTTAATATTCTTCAAATTGTTTATTTTCTTGATTATATCTCTTTATTTTTCCTTTTGTATCTAATCTCCAAACTTCAATATCAGATAGTGCATTTTTGGTGAACATAATTTGGGCTTGAACAATTTTTCTTTTGTTCTGCCATTTTTTTGCAATTTTTATTGCCTGTCCAATAGTTTCAAAATTCTTTGAAAAAATATGTTTATCGCTTCTTGCACTAAGACCATCTACAAAATATGTTCCTGTTTTTCTTTCTAGTGCCATTTTATTTCCTTCTCCTATATATCCTAATCAAAATATGACAGCCCCAACCTATTAGGAATCCGACAATTAACCAAACTATTGGATATTGAGTTATTTGTATTTGTAATGGGTTGTTCCAACAACAAAACATAGCCTGATTGGTTTTTATTTCATAAAATGTAAATATCTGATATATGATGCCACAAATTATCATACCAACATAACTTCCATACATCTTGAACGGATTATATAATTTTTTCATCTTCCTATTTCCTTCTCCTATAAACATATTTAATTTTAGATGTGGAATTACTTGGTTTAAGTAATAATATCATTGCTATGACCACTATAATGCCCCCAATAATCAATATAAACAACCCATAATCATATTTACATTCACTTACTTCTTTTGGCTGTGTTATTCCTGTTGAACATAATAAATCGTACCAATCACAACTCTTTGTTGTTGAAATTGAAGCCGGAATTAATCCCCCTAATTTGTCTGTGCAATTTCCTCCAATAATTGATGTTGTGTCATTATCACATTTCGCAGAATATGTGTCTGTTCTAATACACTTACTTGTACAAACCTTAATTGTATTTAATTTTTGACCCGTTGAATCACATTGTACAATTGTTTTATCATTACAAAACATCTCGTTTGGAGTACAAACGCCCGTTGGAGCATTTACACAAACATTAACATTAGATGATACCTTATCAACAGTGCCTTGAGCATATAATGTACAAGATGCTTTTGTTGTTGTCGTAGTAGATGCAGTTATTGGAATTGTAATAGATTGTGATGCTCCTGCTTTAAGATTTAGTTCGGTTCTTTCTGCTGCAAATGGTGAATTACATTCAGCCCAAACATCTATATTTCCTTGTTCATCTCCAACATTTTTAATTGTTGCCTTTATAATACCACGAATCCCTGTTGTAAAACAATCGCTTGAAGTAGATGTAATTTGCGGTTTACTTACGGGGGTATATATTCCAAGCCAATCTGTTTTTACATAAAATGTTAAAACCGGATATTCTATACTTTCTGTTACAGCTAATATTGCCTGTGCTCCTGTTATTTTAGACTTACTATCAATTGTACCAAAAGTTTGTTGATTTGAATATAATGTGTCTGTTTTTTCATTTAGTACATTTATAGAAGATTTCATCGTAGCCCAAGTACTACTAGATGATGAATAATCTCCCGTATAAATTGCAGTCTGTACATTTGTTAATTGAGATTGATAATCAATATATTTAGACGATGAAAATGTTTTCCATTCACCACCCCAATAAATTGGTTTATATACGCTTGAACTAGAACAACTTCTACCAGTATTTAAATTACCTTGCCAAATTACATAAGCATATGGTCCCAGAGTATCTTTAATTTTTTGTTTAGTATTGATTATTGTTGAATATGTTTGTCCATTTGCTGTTGATGAGATGCCCAACTCACTCACAATAGTTGGAGAATCAAAGTATCCAATTGTATTTGCCTGCTCAATTGCTCCAATACATACACAAGTAAAAGAACTAGATAACTTACCCTTCGCGACAATTACTCCACTATTACAATTGTTTGTTGCCCCAGATTCTGTAAATGCTGCACAACCCCACTCTTTATAATAAAATTTATATATCTTTTGAGCATTATTATCTGTTAAAATATTATATTCACATTGTTGTTTTGCATAATTTAACTTAATATCAAAGTCATATTTTGGTTTTTCGTTACCACTATATTTATCACCAACCGCGTCTTTTTTAATTATCCCTTCTGCATATTGTCCTAATCCTCCTTGTCTTACAGTTAAAATCCACTGTTGACCATTTAAATATTCACTTGAACTTCTTAAATCTGCTTTATCTAATGCAAGGGTTGTGAATCCTGGAACAATAGATTGCGTCACTCCACTAAATTGAATTAATATTAAAAGAATAGATAATACAATCAAAAATCCACCGAATTTTTGACTTACTGATTTTTTAGATAATAGTATAAAAGAAACAATCAAAAGAAACGCTCCGCCAATTGCAAAAATATTAGTTGTTATAAAATTTAATAAAACTCCAAAACCAACCAATAACAACGCGATTATGACTGCTATTACAACAAGCGTTCCAACTGTAAGAGTAATACCGATTGCTGGAAAAAATCCTTTTTTATTTTTAATTAGTTTATTCATTGTTTATATAAAAATTCTATATAAATTATTATCTTTTTATATTTAAATATTTATTTATTTATTTTTTGGGCATTTTAATGTAACATTTTAGCTATCTGTTTGGGTTTAAGGAATATAATTGGAGTTAAACATAATAATATAATTGGTGTAATAATATAGGTAACAAACCAAACAATATTTAATGGCAGAAATAATTGATATAAACTGGCAAAACCAACATCTGCTGAAACGAACCAATATTCTACAGTATTTACTAAAGCACCATCTGTTGTGACTAAATATGGTGCTGCTATAATATCTATTGCTAAAATCACAACAAGTGTAAGTATTGCTATCTTTAATCCTTGACCGTTGCCATTTAATGAACGACATAATAAAAATAATCCTAAAAATAATATAATACTATAAATTAACATTGCATAAAATGGAAATAAATTACTTAAAAAAGAAGCAAATATATTTTTTAAAAATAAAAACCAACCAACTATCAATAATATTCCAAGTAAGCTAAAATATAGTTCTTTTTTTTCTATTTTTAGATTTTTCATTTTAATTAATGTTTTTTAAATTTAATCCAAAGTATAATTCCAATTAATACTAAAAATATTCCACCAATAATATAATAAAGAGTATTTGAATTGTCGTCTCCACTAGTATTTGTTGGTATTGACGTATCTCCGGTCGTTTGGTTTGTTGGAACATTCACAACAATATTGGCGTTTTCTCTATCTTTGCAGATTTTAGTATTACTTAAACATACTTGGTCTTCTCCACAAGTTTGTTTAATACTACCCAACATTCCACAACTGTCCATATAATATAAATTATTATGATAACACACTACTTGGTCATCTTTAATACATTCATAAGTTTTTAACGTACAATTTGCATTAATACACTGTTGTGAACCTGGACATGCTTTGATTAATGTATCAACTATTCCCTTATTATCGTACCAATAAATATCATTTCCATAACATTTTTGTTCAAACTGTTTAATATGTGGTTCCGTATAAACATATGTTCCAGGCTTCTTTAATATTAATTTAACTTGTACGGATGTTGGTTGTTCAATTGGCAGTGGTATATCACTCGGTGTTATTCCAGTAACAGTAATATATCTTGAATAAAATCTTATTTTAATATTATTATCACATTTAATACCGTCCCAAGTACACCCACTTCGTGTTGGGTTAGCATTACATCTTGAAGTATTAATTACTTCTTTATCCACTTTCTGACAATTTACTAAATTATATTCATGTTTCCACAAATATTGACTTCTTGATATTGTTAGAGTTGATGATGGGTCTATATCGTAGTTATCTAATAAATACATTGCTGTTGCAAACCCCGGGGCTTGACAATAACATTCTTCTTTAGATTGGTATGCATTTTTACATTCTGTTACAGTGGGTAATCTTTCTTTACATATTTGTAATGCTTGTGTTTGTGTTAATCCTGCATTAGCATATTGTATTTGTATTTCATTATCAAATCTTTTATCTTCATATTGAGAAATTTGTTGAAAATCAGAAATCATTATACCAAATTCATCACCCGATTTTAATTTTTCTGATTTACTTTTAGCTGATTCCTTAATTGTTGCAGTTATAAGAAACTTATCTAATTCATTTGTATAATCTGAGGTATGGATTCTATAGCTAGTAAATTGTATTTGGGTGTTTTCATAACTTTGTCTTAATACAGTATTTAATGACCCGCTAAAATATAATGCACTAAGAATAAAACCAACGATAATAATTCCTAAAATAAAATTATTTCTACTTTTCTTTTTCATTGTATATATTAAATTTCTTTAAACATAAAATCATACCATTTATTTTGATAAGACATTGTACCATTAACTACCACATATTCATAACTTCTTTTAAATTGAACTAAATTTAAGAATTTAGATTGTTTTTGTATCGATAAAATAGACTGATTATATCTATTTTGATATAATTTTGGTTCACTATAATTTCCAAGCCTAGACATCTCTTGATTCGATACTTGATTCATCACATTATTTAAAATTGTTAATTCTTCACTGTTCTTATATTGATATGTCATTATAGATTTATTTGCTGTTTGCAATCCTTGCGCACCTTGAGCCAATGAAAAATTAATTAATAAGATGTTAAAACATACTAAAAATACTAACAACACAATAAATTTACTCATTTTTTATATTAATTATTATCTTTATTAGTTTATATATTTATTTATTTTTATATAGGTTTTTTATATAACTGCAATTATATATTTATATAATTATTTTATCTCTCCATCTGCAATTAAATGGCTGGCGTAAGCTAAAAATCCGACAATCGCCAATGTCCAACTAACAAAAATTATTGGAATTGAAAATAATAGTGCTGCTAAAAACGAATGTATTCTGCCACGATGTTGTAAAAATAACATTAATATCAATACACTCGCAGAAATAATTCCAAAAATAATCTCATTTTTTAAAAAACAGAATATAATAAATGCTAATAAACAAAATGAAATTAATAAAAAAGCCTTACTTGTTTTAATATCTAAATCTGGCAATATTGAATATAACAGTGTAACTCCGACGGCAAAGATATACAATTTCCAAGAATCTCCAAATTCAAAAAAGTTACCAAACCCAAAATAATAGGCAATCACAATAGCTATTACAACAAAGACTAATCCTAAGACTAAGTGTGTTTTATAATTCGGCACTGGCTATAAAACCTCCTATTTTGTTTACAATGTCTAATTCAGATAATTCCTTTAGTTCATGTTCCCAAATAATTAATGTTTTATATCCATATTTTGAATATGTTTTTAATCTTTCAATATCTCTTATTTTGGCATCTTCTCTATTGTGCCAATAATCTCCAAATACTTCAATGATATGTTTTGGATTCTTTGATAAGAAATCTGGATTAAATGAATGATTTTCTCCTCTAAACCAGATATGACCATCGCCGACATAATTAAATGAGAGATTATTTTGTTCTATAAGATTTTTAAGTATTATTTCTGGTTTATTTGGTTTAATTTTTCTTCCATCTGACATTTTTTGAATCCAATTAATTTTATATTTCCTATTTAATAATCTCTTTAAACATCTGTTTGATAATTTTTTTCTTGTTTCATACGTTAATTTTTTACCTAAATGAGATTGTCTATTTTTTTCATTTGATATTTTTTTATGTGGTATTCCCTTATTCCATGCTATGTGCCCTTTCCTCTTTTCAGATACCATTCTAACAATTTCATTGCTTTCTTTTGTTAATCCTCTATTCCAGGGAATTCTTCCTTTTAATGATAGACTTCTTTTTAATTTTGATTCTTCTAATTGTTTTTTTCCAATTTTTGCTAAACTCAGTTTTTTCTTAATTTCATTGGATTTTTCAACCCCATATTGTTCTTCATAATTTTTATCTTTTCTCTTACCTTTTAATCCAAGCCCAATCTTTATTTTAGTTTCCTCAGAAAGATGTTTTCCTTTCATCCAATTGCCAAAACCTTTTTCTTTTGAAATTATTTTTAATGCATTACTTATTTTCTTTCTAACTTCTAATCGTTTAGATGGATTTCTATCTCCTTTTTTAGATTCACTCATTCTTTTTCTTGATTCTTCTGTTATCATTTTTTATAAATATTTTTGTATATTTAAAAATAAAAAAAATAAAAAAAATTAAAATTCTTTTTTATCTCTAGCAAACACCAAATACAATTGATGAATTTACTTCACTTCTATCATATGTTGTAGATATTTGTACGTCTGTTGTCAATGGTGCACCCGCGTTGACAATTTCTTTTATGCCAAAATCGCTTGTTGCTCCAGCTGGATTCAAAATATATATAGTCATAATTTGCGTTCCTGCATTTTCAACATAATATTGGGTCCCTACTGCACAACCAAAGTCCAAAGTAACATCACTTAATGGTGAATTTGCTACGACCGTATACATTATGTTTCTAGCATTTGGATTTGTTGTTCTATGTTGAATTGTATACTCATCTCCTGCTGCAATAGATTGTACTGGAAAATCATATGCAACGCCTGTATTCAAAGGCAACCCTGTCCAAACACCTGTTGACCAATCATAGTATTGAAAATCTTGTCCTTCTGTAATTGAAACATGGGTTGTAGAAACAAGAACCGTATATGCTGCAACTAATCCAATCAACAAGATTGGAATTCCAAACATCAATAACTTTTTATTCATTTTTTAACCTCCTTTTGTAAGATTTAATTTCTAAGAGTATGAAAAGAAGTATTAATGCGAGAACGACTAATCCTAATATAAAATATCTCCAATTTATTTTAATAAAATCTACTAATATATCAAACCCGTTTTCTTCGGGTTTTCCAATATCTAAATTACAACTAACATCAGCACAATCTGTCGCCATACTCGGTATTATTATATTCTCATCTCCTTCAATTTGAGTATTATTTTCAGAAGCGTTGTAATAATAAATTGTTGTATTTCCTAAATAACCTTCATAATAAGTGTGGGTAGAACCATCTGCTAATTTTTGATAAACTGTTATATCGAAAGATTGTGGCGCGACTTCACAAGAAGTAAGAATATTGACTAGGGTATAGTGGTTTGAATTAATAAGAGAAATATTAATCCCGTGCAGTGTAGTTGGATTAGTAACAAACCAACTTTGCAAAATATGTTGAGAATTATTTAAATAATATGTTTGATTGTCACACTCACTAATATCTAAAGCGTTTACGCTCGAAACACATACAAACAATATACTAAATACACAAAGAAGTGAACAAACGAGGGTTTTATCCATTTTAAATTATATAACTATTCCTATATATAAATATATAACTTTATCCATTTATAAATATATTTATTTTATATTAACAACAGTATTATAATAGAGGAAATAAAACCAGAAAGAATACCCAAAACAGCATAATATTCTACCTTCAACGATAATAAAATTATCATAACTAATGAGGCAATTGCTATTAGAGAAACTAAAAATATAGACCAATAAGGTATGCACACGTTAGAAACCATCTTACATTGATTGAATAACTTATTAACTAATGCAGTCAACGAGAGTGCACTTGCTTGAGAAGACATTG
>Ga0208958_1004345_pt1 | contig 10258 bp, 8 predicted proteins | sample RifOxyB1_FD_184032 | JGI IMG/M metagenome (GOLD analysis project Ga0208958, IMG submission 184032) | Soil microbial communities from Rifle, Colorado - Rifle Oxygen_injection B1 (SPAdes) | ecosystem: Environmental > Terrestrial > Deep subsurface > Rock core/Sediment | place: Rifle, Colorado...
GTTGGGCCACATTGGACTGTAAAGAATGATACGCGTATTACGAAATTTGGTAGTTTTTTACGCCAGACTCACATTGATGAAATCCCGCAGTTTATTAATATTATTAAAGGTAATATGTCTTTTGTTGGGCCACGACCCGAAGAAAAAGCTTTAGTTGATTTATATTCTGATACTATTCCTTTTTATCGTATTCGGCACATGGTAAAACCTGGTATTATTGGTTGGGCTATTTTAAATTATTCACACGGCGCTTCGGTAGAAGATGCTGTTCAGAAATTGCAATATGATTTATATTATATTAAAAATCGTACTTTTTGGTTAGATCTTGGTATGATGATTAAAATTTTTCGGATTCTTTTGTTACATAAAACACATTAGGATAAACTCCAATCCGCCTCGTCGGCGGACCAATATTCAATAACCAATTAATCCGCCCACTGGCGGATTTTTATTAAGGTTGACACTGCACCTTTTGTGAATAAGTCCGTCGACGAGGCGGACAAAAACGTAAATAATTCACAAAAGGTGCGGGGTTGAAAATCGCTGAAAATGAGGATATAATGATTTTATGCTACAATCTAAACTTTTCGGTCGTACACAAAGAGAGTTTCCTAAAGATGAGGTTTCAATTAATGCGCAGTTTTTAATTAGAGCGGGTTTTATTGATAAGTTATCAGCTGGAGTTTATTCTTATTTACCTTTGGGCTACCGAGTTTTTAAAAAAATTGAAAATATAATTCGAGAAGAAATTAATGCTATTGGTGGGCAAGAATTATTTTTGCCTGTTTTAATGACCAGAGAATTATGGGAAAAAACTGGAAGATGGGAAGGATTTGGTTCAGCTTTATTTAGATTAAAAGATCATAGTGAAAAAGATTTTTTATTAGGACCAACACACGAAGAACCGATTGCAGAATTAGCTAGAAAAAATATTCAAACCTATAAAGATTTACCCATAGCAGTTTATCAAATTCAAAATAAATTTAGAGATGAACCAAGAGCTAAAGCTGGTTTAATGCGAGGTAAAGAGTTTATGATGAAAGATTTGTATAGTTTTCATGCCGATGAACAAAGTTTAGAAATGTATTATGAAGAAGCCAAAAAAGCTTATCTTAAAATTTTTAGTCGCTGTGGATTAAAGGCTTTTAGCGTAGAGGCTTCTGGGGGTAGTTTTACTAATAAATATTCTCATGAATTTATGGTGAAAAGTATTGCTGGAGAAGATAGCACAATCTTGTGTGAATTGTGTGGTTGGGCACAGAACAAGGAAATCGCCGGTGTTTTAGCTAAAAAACCTTGTCCAAAATGTGGCGGCATCTTAAAGGAAGAAAAGACAGTAGAAGCAGGAAATATTTTTAAATTAGGCACAAAATTTAGTGAGGCTTTAGGAGCTTATTTTATTGATGCTTTGGGGCAAAGAAAACCAATTATTATGGGTTGTTATGGTATTGGCTTGAGTAGATTAATGGGTACAGTAGTAGAAGTTTTTCATGATGAAAGAGGGATGATTTGGCCAGAATCTGTAGCGCCATATCAAATGCATTTAATTAGAATTGATGGCCCAGATGAAAAGAAAAATAAAAAAATTAAAAAAACAGCAGATAAAATTTATGAAACTTTATTGAAAAAAGGAACAGAAGTTTTATATGACGATAGGGTGGGATGTTCTGCTGGAGAGAAATTTGCAGACAGTGATTTAATAGGCATTCCTTGGAGAATTGTTTTAAGTGAAAAAACTTTAATAAAAAACGAATTAGAAATAAAACGTCGCGGATCCAAAGATTTACAGTTTGTTAAAATTAAAGACATTGTAAAATTTTTTAAGAAATAGATATGTTTAATAAAATACTTTCATCATTATCAATTGGTTTAGGGATAGATTTAGGCACATCCAATACTTTAGTTTATGTAAAAAATCGTGGTATTGTTGTTAATGAACCATCAATTGTAGCGGTTAATCAAAAAACTGGCGATATTTTAGCAGTGGGTAGGGAAGCTCAAGATATGGTTGGGCGTACACCTTCTCATATTAATGCAGCCCAACCAATTATTAATGGAGTAATTTCAGATTTTGAATTAACCGAAGAAATGTTAAAATATTTTTTCAGAAAATTTAAAAATTCTCCTTTAGGAGTTTTGCCTTATCGTCCAATCGTAGTAGTGGTGGTGCCATGCGGAATTACTGAAGTAGAAAGAAAAGCAGTAGAGGACGCTGCTTATAATGCTGGTGCAGGACAAGTATATTTAGTAGAAGAACCAGTAGCAGCAGCTATTGGCGCGCGCTTACCAATTTTTGAGCCATCAGGTAATATTATTGTTGATGTTGGTGGTGGTACTTCTGAAGTGGCGGTAATTTCTTTAGCTGGTATTGTAAAATATAGAAGCTTGAAAATAGCCGGACAAAAATTTAATGAAGATATCATAAAATATGTGCGTGATGAACATCATTTATTAATTGGTGATCCAACAGCTGAACAAGCTAAATTAGAAATAGGCTCAGCTAAACCACTGGTAGGAGAAAAATTAGAAACAACCATTCGTGGTCGTGATTTATCTTCCGGCCTACCTAAAGAGGTGGTATTAACCAATCAAGAAATAGCTAAATCTTTAGACCGTTCTTTAAAGATTTTAATTGAAGCTATTAGAGCAGTTATTGAAGAAACTCCCCCTGAATTAGTAGCTGATATTTATTTAAAAAATATTTGGCTTTCTGGAGGGAGTGGTTTATTGAGAGGATTAGATAAATTAATAGAGAATTATTGTGAAATTCCAGTACGTTTAGTAGACGATCCATTAACAGCAGAAGTAAGAGGCACTGGTATAATTTTAGAGGATTTAGAAAAATATAAAAATTTATTAATTTATGAAGAAAAATCCCGTTAAAAAAACCTTATTTTTTGTTATTGTTTTAGGAGTTTTTATTTTTGCCTTTTCTTTCTTTATTAATCATGGCTTAGCAGCTGAAAGTAATTTTATTGCTAGTTTATTTAATCCTTTTCGTGAATATATTTTAAAAACTACTGATAATATGGCTAGTTTTTTTAGCGGATTTTTTTCTTATAAAAATATTAAAGATGAAAATGACCAATTAATACTCCAAAATCGTAGTTTAAAATCTTTGCTAAATAATTTTGTGGAATTAAAAAAAGAAAATGAAGCCTTACGCGAAGCTTTAAATCTTTCAGAAAAGCAAAAACTAAGTTTTATTCTGGCTGATGTAATTAGTCGTTCACCTTTAAATTTTTCTCAAAGCTTCATTATTAATAAAGGAAGTGAAAATGAAATAAAACTTAATCAAGCCGTTGTTTGGGGTGGACAAGTTTTAGTAGGAGAAATTAAAGATGTTGATGTAAATTCTGCTAATGTTCGTAGTATTAACGATAGTGAGTTTAGAACCTCGGTTTTTATTGGAGAAAAAAGGGTTGAAGCTATGTTTAAGGGGCAGGGATTAGAGCCAGCTAGATTAGATTTAGTATCAGCTAAAGAAGAAATATTAGTGGGCGATAGGATTATAACCTCAGGTTTAGATAAAAAAATGAATCGAGGTCTTTATATTGGTGAAGTAAAAGAAATAAAAAAAGTAGAAGGAAAAGTGTTTCAAGAAGTAATTGTGGAATTAGCTTTTGATTGGAGTAAATTAGAACAAGTTCTTATTATTAAATAATCAAGTGAATGTAATAAGATTAAGTCGTTAGTTGAAATAAATGATGATTTTAGAATTATACTAAAATCTTATTTAATTAAGTGAAGACATTTTTTCAAATAATTTTTGTTATATGTTTGGCAATTTTACAGATTTCCCTTGTTTCTAAAATATCTTTATTTGGCGTAAAACCAAACATGGTTTTAGCCGGAATGCCGGCGCTTTTTTATTGGGGTAGTTTTTGGGAGATTTTACCAGCTGTTTTAATTGGGGGATTGTTTTATGACCTTACTGATTTTTATATCGGTTCTTATTTAGTCCCGTTTTTATTAACTTTTCTAATAATTTGGTTATTAAATAAAAAATATATTTCTAGCTCTAATTTTTTAACTTTAGGGATTTTAGCTACTATCATTTTTAATCTTTTATATTTAGGATTTGGATATCTTTTTGGTAAAGATGGATTTTTTGATTATTTTTTGAGTTGGAGGCACTTATTAGAAATAATTATTAATGGAACTTTAGCCGTAGTTCTTGGCTTGATAGTTTCTTTTTTAAAAAATAGAAGATTATGAAATTTAATTTTAGAAAATATAGAAAAATAAATAGAAAAAACGATTTTTTAGAACCGGAAGAGGTTCTTTTTAATAAAGAGGCGTTATCTCGTTTAAGCCCAGAAGAAAATATTCAAAAATTAGAAGTAGAGGTTGGCAAATGGGGGTTAAAACTCATTTCTTATTTAGGGGCTTTTATTTTTTTGGGGAGTCTTTTATTTATCTCCTACTTTAATGTTATAGAATCTGATTATTATAAAGCCTCAGCAGAAAGAAATTCTTTAAAATATATTTCAGTTCCAGCAGAGAGAGGATTAATTTACGATAGATTTAATAAACCATTATTATATAATAAACCTGTTTTTGATTTAGTATTTTTTCCAAATTATTTACCGATAGAAGAAAGTGAAAGAGATGAATTGTTTAAGAAAATGAAAGATGAAATAGGATATTCTTCCGAAGAAATAGAAGAAATTATTAAGAAAAAACCAGGCGCTTTTTTAAAAAGTTTTGTTTTAAAATCAGATTTAAAAAATCAAGAAGTTATTAGTTTAGAGAGTGCTTTTGTAGGTTATCCAGCTATTCAAGTAATTAGACAGAATATCCGTGAATATGAATCACCATTATCTTTTAGTCATTTACTTGGTTATTTAGGAAGAGTTTCCGAAGAAGATTTAAAAAAAGACCCTAGTTTTTTAGATTTTGAAAGAATTGGGAAAATAGGATTGGAGTCTTTTTATGAGAAAGAATTACGAGGAATTCCCGGTCAAATTACAGTTTTAAGAGATGCTACTATGCAAATTCTTGGTCAAAGCGCGGTTGAAGCATCTGTGGCGGGTAATAATTTGTACCTTTCTATTGATAAAGAATTTCAAGAATATTTTTATAATCGTTTAAAACAACAAGTTAATTCTTTGGGCGGAGAAAGAGGAGCAGTAGGCATTGTAATGGATACACAAACCGGAGAACTTATATCATTAGTGAGTTATCCCGGTTTTGATAATAATGCTTTTAGTGTCGGCATTTCACAAGAATATTATTCTTATTTAATTAATTCTAAGAGTCAGCCGTTTTTTAATCGTATTATTGCTGGCGCTTATAACCCTGGTTCAACTTTGAAACCAATATTGGCAGCAGCTGGATTGGAAGAAAATTTAATTGACCCTGATAAAAAAATTGAAACTCATGGATATATTTCTATTCCTAATCCTTATAATCCAGACAATCCTTCCATTTTTCCAGATTGGAAAAATCATGGTTATGTAAATATGTATGATGCTATTGCACGGTCCAGCAATGTTTATTTTTATATTTTAGGTGGAGGATTAGGAGATATAAAAGGTTTAGGCATTGATCGTATTGCAGAATATTTAGAGAAATTCGGTTTTGATAAAATTACAGAAATAGATTTAGTGGGAGAGAATACAGGGTATATTCCTACACCAGAAAATAAAAAAGGAGATATTTGGCGTATTGGTGATACTTATCATGCTAGTATTGGCCAAGGCGATGTTTTGGTTACTCCTATTAGACTTTTGACAGACTTGAATTCATTAATAAATGGTGGATGTGTTTTACGACCATTTTTAGTAAAAAAGATAACGGATAATCAAGGGCAAACGATAAAAGAAGCTCAGATAGAATGCGAAATGAAAGATGTTATTAAAAAAGAGAATTTAGAATTAATAAGAAAAGCCATGATACAAACAGTTAAAAGCCCCAATGGCACGGGCAAGATTTTAAATGATTTACCATTCACTTCTGGAGGTAAATCAGGCACAGCACAAACTGCTAGTAATACTAAATTAAATGCTTTATTTTTTGCTTTTGCGCCAGTAGAAAATCCCAAAATCTCCATGTTAATTTTAATTGAAAATGTTAAAGATGGAGCTTTAAATGCTATCCCAGTGGCAAAAGATGCTTTATTATGGTATTATCAAAATAGAGGATTGTAAAAAATAAATTATGAAAAAATATTTATCTAAAGAGAAACAAGAACAACTAAAGAAGGAATTAGAAGAATGTAAAACTTCTGTGCGTTTTGAAATTGGAGAAAGATTAAAGAGAGCTAAGGAATTAGGCGATTTATCCGAAAATGCTGATTATACTGATGCTAAAGATGCGCAATTGGCTAACGAACGTCGTATTTTGGAATTGGAGGACATTATTCATTCTTCTGAAATAATCGGAGAATCAAATGATTTTTCTATAGGTCGCGTTCAAGTAGGAAGTAAAATTAAAGTAAAAAATAATAGTGGAGAAAAAGAATTTAAAATAGTTGGTTCTTATGATGCTAATCCCAGAGAAAATTTAATTTCTAACGAATCTCCTTTGGGTAAAGCTTTTATAGATAAAAGAGTGGGGGATGAAGTAGAAGTAAAAACTCCCTCAGGAGTAATCAAATATCAAATTATTAATATTGAGTAAATAATATGGATAGTGAGTATAAAATAGAGCAAATAAGGCTAGAAAAAATAAAGAAATTAGAAGAACTAGGCAGAGAAGTTTATCCTGGATATTCTAATAAGAATGTTATTATTTCTGATGCTAAAAAATATTTTCGTCGTTGGAGTTTATTGAGAAAGAAAATTGTTGTTGCTGGTAGGATTATGAGTCAACGTGGTCAGGGTGGAATAATGTTTTTAAATTTACGTGATAATTTTGACCATCTACAAGTGGTTTTTAAAAAAGATACTTTAAATGATTTATTAGTAGCACAAGATAATCTTGATATAGGCGATTTCATTGAGTGTGAAGGAACTTTATTTAAAACTCAACGTGGGGAAAAATCTTTATTAGTAAAAAAATGGAGAATGCTTGCTAAGTCTTTAAAACCATTACCCTCAGAATGGTATGGTTTAAAAGACATGGAAGAAAGATTTCGTAAAAGATATTTGGATATTTTAATGAATCCAGAGGTAAAAGATATTTTTTTGAGAAAATCCAAATTTTGGCAATCTATTAGAGATTTTTTATTAAAAAAAGGCTTTTTAGAAGTAGAAACTCCGGTTTTGGAAAGCGTGCCAGGAGGAGCAGAAGCCAAGCCTTTTATTACTCATCATAATGCTTTAGATATGGATGTTTATTTAAGAATTTCTCCAGAATTATGGTTAAAAAGATTAATGGTGGCTGGATTTTCTAAGGTTTTTGAAATTGGTAGAATTTTTAGAAATGAAGGAATGGACGCAGAACATTTGCAAGATTATACACAAATGGAGTTTTATTGGGCTTATGCTGATTATTATGATGGCATGAAATTAGTGGAAGAAATGTATAAAAAAGTAGCTAAAGATGTTTATGGAAGAACAAAATTTAAGATTAAAGGATTTAATATTGATTTAGATAAAAAATGGGAAGTTTATGATTATACTAAAATAATTCAAGAAATGACTGGGATTGATGTTTTGAAAGATGATTTAAAAAATATAGAGAAAAGACTTCAAGAATTAGGAATTGAATATGATAAAAAAGGATTTAATAAAACTAGAGCGATTGATAATTTATGGAAATATTGTAGAAAAAGTATTGCGGGCCCAGGATTTTTAATTAATGTGCCAGTAGTGATGGAACCTTTAGCGAAAAGGAAGAAAGATGAACGAGATTTAGTAGAAAGATTTCAAGTAATTTTAGCTGGTTCAGAATTAGGCAAGGGATTTAGCGAATTAAATGACCCTTATGATCAATTAGGACGTTTTAATGAGCAAGCGAGTTTGCGGGCTCATGGTGATGAAGAAGCTCAGATGACTGATTTAGATTTCGTAAATGCTTTAGCGTATGGTATGCCTCCAACTTGTGGATTTGGTGTTTCTGAAAGACTTTTTTCGTTTTTTGAAGATAAACCAGTGAGGGAAACAATTATTTTCCCCTTGATGAAGAAAAAGGAAGAGTAATAAAATATAATTCCTCGCCTAAAGGCTTATCCGCCAGCCGGTGGATGCTGAATGTTGTAATTAAATTTGCTTCATTCAGTAATGTCGAATTCGCAAATTTAAACAACATTCGCACATGCTTACAGAATTATTAAAACAAATCAGAGAAAATCCGGAGTATTTTAAACAAGGCATTCAAAAAAGAAATGCTAAAATTGATATTGATAAAATCATTTATTTAGATAAAGAATGGCGGGGCTTTGTGGGTGAAGTAGAATTTTTGCGTGCTGAACAAAATAGAATTTCCAAAAATAAACAATTTAGTCAGGATGATTTAGAAAAAGCCAAATCAATGAAAATGAGAATAAAAGATTTGGAAAGTCAGATAAAGAATACAGAAGAAAAATTAGATGAATTGCTTTATTCTGTGCCTAATATACCGCAGGATGATGTACCAGTAGGAGATGAAACAGCTAGTGTTGTTTTGCGTGAAGAAGGCAAAAAACCAAAGTTTAAATTTGAGCCAAAAGAATATCTAGATTTAGTGGAAGATAAATGGATTGATATTAAAAGAGCAGCTAAAGCTATTGGTGCTAGATTTGGATATTTGAAAGGTGATGCAGTTTTATTGGAATATGCTTTGGTACGTTTTGTTTTTGATAAATTAAGTCAACATGGATTTATCCCAGTGATACCGCCGGCTATGGTTTCTAAAAAATCCATGAAAGGTATGGGTGTGATTGATTCGGAAAAAGATTTATCTGAAAGATATTATTTTCCGGAAGATGAGTTATTTTTAATTGGCACAGCCGAACAGGCGATTGGCGCCATGCATCAGGATGAAGTTTTTGAAGAAAAAGAATTGCCTTTGCGTTACATTGCTTTTTCTCCTTGTTTTAGAAGAGAAGCTGGTTCTTATGGTAAAGATACTAAAGGAATTTTACGTGTTCATTATTTTGAAAAATTGGAAATGTTTGTTTTTTGTAAACCAGAAGATTCTCAAAAAGAACAAGAATTGATATTACAAATGGAGGAAGAATTGATGCAAGATTTAAAAATACCTTATAGAGTATTGAGGGTAGCAACTAGTGATATGTATAATCCATCATCTTCTAGTTATGATATTGAATCTTGGATGCCAGGGCAGAATCAGTATCGGGAAACCCACTCCAATAGTAATTGCACAGATTTCCAATCTAGAAGGTTAAATATTAAATACAAAACAGCTGATGGTCAAAAATTTGTTCATACGCTTAATGGTACGGCCTTTGCTATTGGTAGAATTTTAATTGCAATTATTGAGAATTATCAGCAAGAAGACGGTTCTATTGAAATCCCTAAGATTTTGAAGAAATATATGTAACCCATGTATGAGAATTTCTAAATAGGCGTTAATACATTTATTAATTAGATAAAATCATTATTATTATGTATTTCCTCATGTTTATGTAATAATTATTGATTAACGCCTAAATTATAAAAATAGTGAAAATTTCTCTACTGGGTGTAAACGATTAATCCGCCGATGAGGCGGATTTTTTTATAGTAAAAATTGTGGTAAAATTTAATCATGAAGACCTTGCAGGCACACCATTTGAAAATAAAGCAAAAACGTAGAAGAAAAATAATGTTTTTTTCTTGTTTTTTGGGACTTTTAATTATTTTTAGTGGAATTGTTTATTTTTTTCTATTTTCTGAGATATTTAAAATAAAAAATATTGAAATTAATCAGATAAAAATAATAGATTTAAATATTGTTAAAAGTGGCTTAGAAAACATTTTAAAACAAGGTTCGGTTTTAGGCTTTTTAGTAGTATCCGATAATATTTTATTTATGCCATCAGAAAGAATTAATAATTTTTTGAAAGATTTTCCAGCGATTGAAAGTTTTTCTTGGAAGAAAAACATTTTTTCTAGAAGCTTAAAAGTTGATATTAAAGAGAGAGAAAATATAGGTATTTTAAGACAAAAAGAAGATAAGAATTATTATTTTGATAAAAACGGTATTCTTTTTATTGAAGCGCCATCAAGTGAAGGAGGAATGTTTTTGATTATAGAAAATGAATTAAATTACAATTTTAATTTAGGTAATCGTATTTTAGAAATGGAACCATTCAATAATTTAATAAGTATCATAAATTTTTTAAATGATAATTTTCAATTACATCATATTAAATTGCAATTAGATAAAA
>Ga0208958_1004347_pt1 | contig 10256 bp, 13 predicted proteins | sample RifOxyB1_FD_184032 | JGI IMG/M metagenome (GOLD analysis project Ga0208958, IMG submission 184032) | Soil microbial communities from Rifle, Colorado - Rifle Oxygen_injection B1 (SPAdes) | ecosystem: Environmental > Terrestrial > Deep subsurface > Rock core/Sediment | place: Rifle, Colorado...
GCTAAAACCGCATTAATTCTCGGCATTTCCCGACATAACCAAACCAAACTCACTCCCATAATCACAAAATCCTCCAGTCTTAAGGCCACTTGGCTACCGGGTATCGAAAAAAACGGAAACTTTGGTAAAAGTGGTACCATAAAAAACAGCACGACCACTAAATACTTAAAATTTTCATCCTTAAGCCCGCCAAAAAGCTTTCGCATATGTTTTAAACTCTGTTCTACCCCTAAGTATACCCAACAAAAGCATCCTTCCCAAGGCGCCAATCTTAAGTAATATTCTAAGGACAGGGTATTGCCATTTTTGATAATGCTTTTTATAAAAAGTCTTTATCCCTTCAAACTCTCTCAAAACTGTTTTTTCTCTTGTTCCACTGGCCCCCCCAAAATGTGTTATTTTCCATTTCGGCAGATACATTACTTTCCATCCGTGTTTCTTCGCCCGAAAACAATAGTCCACATCCTCGGTATACATAAAATAATCTTCATCCCAAGCTCCTTTCTCCACAACTTCCCGCCGCACCATCATAAAAGCCGCTGTGACCCAATCAAGTTCCCGTTCATTCCGATAAAAACTCTTCTTCGGGTGGAATGGTTTAATCACTCTATCCATAAGCGGTAGATCCTGAATAGTCATCCAGGAAGTAACTCTCAAAAGCGTCGGGAAATACCCCCCCGTTTCTTGCACACTTCCGTCTTTGTTTTTTATCCCAGAAGTGGCAATTCCCACCTCGGGATTTCCCTCCATCCAGTCAACCATCTCAGAAAGGATATTGTTATGAATCAAGGTATCCGAATTCAAAAACAATATATACTTCCCCTTAGATTTTTCAATTCCTTGATTATTTGCCCCCGCAAAACCCAAATTCCTTTTATTCGCTACTAATCTGAGATTCCGTAACTCATTTCGCATATCGCTTATCGCATCAACTGATGAATCTGTTGACCCATTATCAATCACGATAATCTCAAAACTAATCCCACTAGTGTTTCTTACCACCGACTTCACACAATCTACTGTCAACTCCTTCGTGTTATAGCTCGGAATAATAATTGATAAATCCATGTTCAATGTGTTGGCACAAAAACTTTCGTCATACATCCTCCCAAACACTCTTCGTGTTCTACGGCCACCGAACCAAAATAATCATCCCGACACCCCCGTCCAAAGTAAATATCTACCCTGCACCTTATCCCCCCCCATGTATCTTCTCCACCATTACCTATCCACGTCGGGCCGTTTCTATTCAATCTTACTTGCGCCACCATACAACCATTCTCTCGATAAACATGCACCGCACCCGCTGTTCTCAAAACCTTTTCACAACAACCCTGGGGATAATAAACATGGATAGACTCATCTCCATTCTTACAAGCACCTAGTGGGCGCGGTACTTGCCTCATCGCCTCAATTCGCTCAATTGGATCAATTCTTTCCACCATTCCCTCATCAAGAGATACCCCAAAAGAGTCGTCGCTGTCAACACAATCATTCTCACCCACCATTCACTTGGAATATACCGTATCGTTATTTTCTCCTCAAAATGTTGCCCCCTATACCAAATGTCATCTTTCTCCTGCTGAGCTATAAACCCATTAATAAACAAGCTCTCCCGCAATGGATGTACCAGCTCTTCCAAATACCAACTTCGTGTTTGGTCTCGAATCAAAGTCTGAGCCTCCTCCGGTGGATAATTGAGATTAAACATTACTTTTCTGGCAAAATGCACCTTGTAGTGCTCAACCACCTGAGCTCGAGTGTAGTTTGTAAAATACGCCCGACGAAACGGCGTCTCCGTGTCAGCCTCCTCCATCGACTGCACTGCATCCGGCGGTGGCACTGGAAAACTAGGGCTCTGAGGCCACATATATAAAAATCCCAAAAACAATATTATCCCAAAAGTAGCCCTCACTAATCTCATCACTGAAATAATCTCGCCCTTCCTAATCGATAGTTAAGATCTTTCAATTCTCTCTCCCCAATTACTTTTGCCGGTACTCCTCCTACAATCGCAAAGGGAGGAACATCATTTGTAACGACCGCCCCCGCCGCAACCACCGCCCCCTTCCCAATTTTTACTCCCGGCAAAATGATGGCTCTTGGTCCAATGAAAACATAATCACCGACCACAACTTCCTCTTCTGTCGCACCAAACTTTGGATCCCTCAAATCATGTTCACTGTTATAAATCATCACTTCGCTCGCCATATCCACATGATCGCCAATTGTTAATTTCGCCCGCCCATCCAAAAAAGCACTCGCACCAATGATCGTATCTTTACCAATCACCACGCCACGCGGTGAAAAAAACTTCGCCCCCATATGAATGGCGCTCCCTTTCCCAATCTTCACTCCTACCGAACGAAAAACCAACTTTCTTAATAAATGAGATGGCACACAAACACTTACCAAATGCACCCCCATCAACTCGAAATCAAGAACTATGTTCCTAAGCCTATTTAATATTTTCTTTATCCCCACATTGAAGGAAAGATTCCTCCCATCTTTATCTACAAATCCAATCCCTTTCTTTGTAACTTTTATGTTATTCATCTCTTCCTGTTCCTTCCAAAATCTTTAATGTCTCCTTTGCCGTCTTTTCCCAAGAAAATTTCTTTACTTGTTTAAATCCCATCTCCACTCTCTTATTATATTCGCTCATAGGCCAAGACAAAACCCTATCAATTGCTTCAGCTATTTTTTCAGGTTTTTCAGGATCAACAAGCAGTCCCGCTTTCCCCACAACTTCGGGCAAACTGCCCCGATCTGAGGAAATAACCACCACCCCACTCGCCATAGCACTTAGTGCGTCCAAACCAAACCCTTCCCAATAGCTTGGAATGACAAAAATCTTCGCACCTTTAATAAGGACAGGCTTATCCTCCTCCATCACGAAATCAGTAAACACCACGCGATCCTCAATCCCCAATTCCTTCGCCTTCACAAAAATGCTTTCATACAACCAGCCCTTCTTTCCAGCAATTACTAGTTTTACATTCGTGTGATCTTTCAGTTTACTCCATGCGTTTAGTAACCCTTCCACATTTTTACTAGGCTTTAAAGTCCCCAAAAATAGCACATACTCACTCGCACCTATAGCATAGCGCCTTTTTATCCTCTCTATCCTCTCCTCTTCCTCACTATCGTGACGATCGTTAAATCGCGCGGTATCATACCCCAAGTGCACAACCTTAACTTTTTTCGCCAACCTCGGGTTATACTTGACGATGTCTACCTTTGTAGCATTTGATATTGAAATGATACACTTTGATACTATCATTGACATAGCACTCCACAGTCTCAACTGCCAATAATCATATCTTTTAAATTGTCCCGAACTTTCGAGATAACCTAGGTCCATAATTGCACAAACCTGGGGTATCCGAATCAGAAGTGGGCTATAATGACTCGGTGAGAAGAATACACCCAAGCTCAATTTCGTAAAGAAAAGCTCGGGCACCAATCTTCGAAAAATCCACATGCCACTACCAGGTAAAACTCTGTACTCCCATCCGTCCCTTACCTTCGGCAAGTCACTACGTGGTTCACGACATAGATACACCACATACCGATGTTCTTTACTCTCACCCTGTAGTCTATACAACCCTCTGAGAACTTCAAAAGCATATGTGTTCACCCCTACCCGGTTCTTCACATTCGCTTCATTCCCATCAATCCCGATTACCATTCCCATATTTTATCATGCAAACCCCAATCTTTTCTTCAAAAATCTATAACATACCAAATTAGAAAAACCCACCTGTATAGCCAAAAACATCAAAAGTGATATGTTCTGATCCACTAAGACCCACTCTCCGCACTATTCCAACGCAGTTACAACTTTACTTACCTCGCCAGAATGCTCACGATAGTGTTCAACATCCATCTCCACACACCAACTCACAAACTCATAAAGCATCTCGTTTGTTTCACCACCTCGCACCGATGCATATTCTCTATATAACCTCTCCCGCAAGTCTAAAAATTCTTTGTGTATCTCCTCTCCACTCATCTCAACCCGCTCAGCAATTTCTCTCTCATTAAACTCTCTCCAATCGCTATCAAACTCAAGTACTGGCACCGGCTCACCTTCACCGTTCTTCACTTTCTCTATACTCTCGATCGTCAGCGCAGCCCAAGCACTAAAATGAATGACCATTTCCCTAAGACCCCAATCTCCAAACACTTTCTTCTCCCAACCTACACCATCCCCAATCAACACCTTTATCTCATTTTCAAACTGGCTCGACCAATATTTCAATTCATCCAAATCAGTCAGAAAATCCAACACATCGATATCTTCTCGTAATGCGAACTCAACCATGAAACGTATTCTATCAAAATAGATCACCATTGACCAAAGTAATCCATCCATTTATGATCAAATAATGAATAAAAAAGATAAAGAGGACAGCCATGAAATCATTGCCGACGCCGTCCACGAAGTTGTTGTGCCGGCACTTGAGGACATGGAAACACGACTCAAGAACGAGCTGGCTTCAAAAGAAGATATCGACAGATTAGAAAGAAAGCTTGATGCACAACAAAACCAACTCGACCGCCACGACAAAAGAATTCAAACTTTAGAAGCTACTTCACTATAAACTCCAAGTGTCTCCATCGCCGTTTTCTCCCAACTAAATCGCCTCACATTTTCCATCCCCTTCTTCGTATAAACGTCTCTATTCTTAAGAATCTTTTTCACACCGAAGGCAATATCATCTGGCTCATTTGGATTAACCAATACCGCCGCACCCCCAGCGACTTCCGGCATGCTGCTAATATTACTTGTAACGACAGGGCATCCACACGCCATTGCCTGCAAAATCGGTAGTCCAAACCCTTCGTATAGTGTTGCATATACCAAAGCCTCGGCTCCAGAATATAGCCGCACAAGATCTGTATCGCTTACATATCCTAAATACTTCACCCCTCTTGTTTCTCCTACCCCTTCCAGTTTATTTCCTGTTATCACGAGTTGCCTCTCATCCCTTCGCGAAAGCTCAAATCCTCGAATAATATTTTTTAAATTTTTTCGTCCGCTTGTCCCGACCATCAGTAGATAATTATCATTCAATCGAAACTTTCTTTTCATCTCATTAACTTCTTCCTCATTTACCTTTTTGTATCGCTCTTCAGGTGCCTCATAAATTACACTCATTTTACTTTCATTAAATCCAAGTTCCACCAAATCATCTTTAGTGGAATTCGATGGCACAATGATCCTATCAACTTCTTTTTTCACCCACCCAAGACGTCGCCTGTGTGCCGCCACCACTCTTGGGTGTGTCCATCTAGGAAACTTCAGGGGGGCCAAATCGTGTACTGTTGTTACTTTCCATGCCGTGCTCGGCGCCTGTGCCCAATCACTCGAATGATAAACATCAATATTTCCTGTAAATCTCTCAAAATCCATCCTGTGTAATCGGTTCCACAAAAGATCCAAGACCGTCGGTGGTAAACGATAAAACTTACTCTCAAAACTACCTTCAAAACCCATACTTATACTTTTCAGTTTCGATCTCTGTCTTAAACTTCCCCCAAACAACAAATACTCGTTCTCTGTGTCGATTTTGAACAAACTCCTCACCAAATTCTCCGTATAAACGCTCACCCCGGTTCCATAGACAATCTGACTAATATCAATCCCTATCCTCATCTCATTTAAACCTCCTCATAAAAACTTCATCACAAGCAAGCATTATAAAGCTCATCGCTAACATCGCAACCGTAAACAAACTAAACGGCAAACTCCAAATATTGCTGTCCAATGTCAACAGGCCGTATACCAACAATAAAGTCACCACAGGTATCACTACCAACTGTGTCCTCCATAAACGTCCATGCACTATTGTTCGGTAAAAACTCAACCCAAATATGAATGAAGAGAACAAGACAATATGAACATCGTAACTACCAGAAACCTCAACCTTCCCATTCATCTCCAGAGACGCAAAGCTTACAAGAACTCCTACGAGTGAGGTGTAAATCATATTATGCGAAACATAACCATGAAGATTGTGCACCTCATCCCTCCAGCTTTTTTTTACTCCCCTAAATCGCCTTCTATCCTCATAGTACTTCGCTAACATGTGCAATAGTACCGAGAACAAAAGAAATGCGGTAAATAAATATACATATAAATAGCCAGAATAAACCAAAACAACCTTGCCCCAATAAACAAAGTAAAAAAAGACAATCATAAGTGCCGTTGCCATAAAATATAGAACTTCGCTCGGAACAACAAAAACTATTCTTTTATTCTTCCAATCAAGCTCATAATACCAAAAAGTTCCCGCTAGATAAAAAAGTGAAACAAGCATTAATAAGCTATTCACGAGAGTACCTCCACACTATCACACCGTTAAAGTTAAGTTCTTCCTTTTTGTTGTATCCCCTCTCCTCCACTTTCATTCGCACACTATCAGTAGGATCAAAAATGTCCCACACATATCTCATCAACCAAACTTCCTCCAATCCGTCAATCACTCCATCTTTGCCAAAATACAACTCTTGCTCGCTATCATAATATCGATATCCCTCCATCTGAGAATCTGCCACAAATAATACTTGATAATTCTTCCCCCCTGTCTCTTTCTCTATCTCTGTCACTAATCCTCGCCAATCTTCTCGGTGAAACCGCTCCTGTTTAAAGTACAATCCCAAAAATACTGCATTTCCAATTAATATCGTAAGAAGAAATAGAAAAAACCACTTTTCATGTACTCTCAGCAAACCAGCCGCCAATAAAATATAAAAAGCCGGCAAAACAAACAAAAATCTAAAGTACGATAATACCGGCACAAAAAAGGCTATACCCATTCCGAGCACCAATGGCCCTAAAAACCAGGCCCATACAACCAGAAGCTTCCCCATTTTTTTCCTTGTCATGGTAAGTAAATAAATCACCAAAGCCCCAAACCCCAAAACTACTATCCCGTATAAATACCGGCTTTCAAATCCCACCCTCCCAATCATTAATTTAATTGGAACTAAAACCACGTTTTTTAACGAGAGAGCCCCCAACACTCCCCACCAGCTTGTTCCCTTTACACCGAACCCCCCAATAAGTTGCTGACTAAATATAGGCCACCAAGCAATCAGATTTATCACCAAAGGCAAATGCCAAAGGCAAAACAGCCTCCACCACTTCCCTTTTTTATTAAGTGCAAGTGCTAATCCCCAAAAAATCGGTAGAATTAAAATCAACAAATAATCCGTCATAAAGACAAAAAGCAATGCCAGCCCAAATCCTACCCACTCCCATGTCTTCACCTTTCCTTTAATAACTCTCAAAAAAAGATAAACTGCGAGACTCACCCCCAAAGCCCCCATCGCATACATCCTTGCTTCTTGTGAGTAATAAACGTGCAGTGGCGCAATCGCCATTAGTAAAGCCGCCAAATTTCCCAAGGATCTATCTTTCGCTTCCTCACCTATCAAATAAACCACATAAATCGTGATCAAACCAAACAAGATCGATAGTCCTCTTAACCAAATCTCACCCGTCCCACCAATCATCGACCACAACTTCAAAACTAAATAATAGAGCGGTGGATGAAAATCAGCCAACGCAAACTTGTTAATGATTTCAACAAAACCAAAATTTCTTACCACCAACCCACTCGTCGCTTCATCCAACCAAAATGACTGGTCAATCGCAATCAAACGCACAATGAATCCCAAAATCAATACATAACCAACCACCGGGATCCTCTTCTTAAACCTTAGACGAAGTCGCAAGCTTTGCTTAAACTTGAACTGTTTTTTCATTTCGCCCCTTTCCCAAATAGATAATATTCCAATATTCCAAATGTCACCCCCGTATTATAAACAATTTTAAAAAGTAAAAACGCTGGGGTTTTATACTTTATCGCCTTATAAACCCCCACCATTTTCGCAACCGGTAATGATGCCCTCAACAATGCAACCACTACCCCCAAAAAACCTAATTTGTATTTCCTCTTTCCTACCCATTTTGCCTGAATAAAAACTTCGCGCAAACTGTCAGGATTGTTATGATAAAATTTCGCACCTACCACTTTTGCTTCGTATCCCAACTTCGCACTCAATGAATAGTCATCTCTGTAGCCTCCGCTATCAAATCCACCAACTTTTTTAAATTCCGATTTCAATACTGCCCGAAAAACTCTATCAGTTTTTGCCCGTCGCCTTAGCATCCCTTTGCCCTTATTTTGATTATAATTCCAGGCACGAGCCCAAACATTCTCCCAATTTCCCACCTCTTCGTCATGGCTGTTCGTTCCTTTCACATTCTCCCCATCAATCTGACCAACCAAATTTTCCAAGAAATCATTTTCAAAAAACATGTCGGCATCTACAAAAACCAAGATGCTTCCTTTTGCATGCTCCGCTCCCAAATTTCTCGCCGTCGCCGGCCCCCGATGCCTCTGCTTCAATATTTGAAAATTGACGCCGAAGGCGCAAGTTTGCTTGTTACTTGAAAATTGAAAATTAGACAAAACATCTAACGTTTTGTCTGTACTCCCATCATCAACCACAATCAACTCAAAATCCATCAAAGATTGCTTTGAAAGGCTCATTAAGCACTTTCCAATCACTTTCTCCTCATTGTAAGTTGGAATTATGACGCTTACTTGCATATTTCTAAAAACAACTTCTCATACTCTCTAGCTATTCTCTCCCAGCCAAATTTCTCTGCCTGTCGCCTTGGCTCACTTCCCCATTTCCTTTTCAAAGCTTTATTAATCGCCTTTGCTAATTTTCCAGAATTCCTGGGGTCTCTCACAAGCACTCCCGCATCACCCACAATCTCTTGCCTCTGTTCATCTTTGATTGTAACGACAGGCAAGTTTGTCGCCATTGCTTCCACAAATACAATCCCAAAAGCCTCGCTTCGTTCAGGCGTCAAGCAGAACACATCACCCGCTCGATAAATCTCGGGCATCTCATCATGCCCAACCGAAATCTGTTCGTACCTCTCTCCCAACAATCTTTTACCCAATCTCTCCAACTCATCTTTTTGCTCGCCATCACCGACAACTAACAAGCTCACATCTTGAAGTTCAGCTACCGCTCGAATCACAAATTCAATTCGCTTCTGAGACACCAATGCCCCCACACACACCACAACCGGACGTTTCAACCTTGTTCGCACACTCTCTCCCCCGGACCGAAACACGTTTAGGTCTACCCCATTCGGAATCCGTTTCAGCCGTATAAACCTATTTACCCGTCTACACCAACTAAAAGCTGCTGACGAAAGTGGTACAAATGCATTCGGAAAACACCACAAATTTATTCGTTCGTCCCATCCCACACCACTCTGCCCTATTCCCACCATTTTCGTGCCAGACAACCAAGTCGCCAAACGCACGAGAATTGGTTGATAACCCCCATTCAGAGGAACAACCACATCATATTTCTCCCTCAAAATTTCTTTCGCCACTCGAAAAGTAAATTTCCCAATCAACATACTCCAGTAATCTAAATAAAACCGCCGCGCCAAAGTTCCTGTCATATCCTTTTTATTCCAATTTACATCCGCCGAAACCTGAATTATTTTATATTTCACGCGATCTTTAGGTTCGCCTTGTTGATAAACCACTACTTCGTGCATCTTACCTAAGAATGACGATAACTGATCAACGAAAGATTCTACTCCCCTATTCACCGATCCGCTATAAAAACTCAAAAAAGCAATCCGCAGCTTGCGAGGATAAGATTTTCTTATTTTTATCGCTTTTCCCATAAATAGGTTCCCTCCCAAACCATTTCTCTCTTATTATAGTTTTCTTTAATCCAATTTGTAATTTCTTTCGGTTGATATTCGCCCAACTCGCTCTCACCCATCTTTGATTCTCGCCATAAAACAAAATCGGGAGGATCTACAAACCATCGTGAAATAATGTTCTTTTGTACCCATTCCATCTCTAAATACCAACCAAAATTATCGCTCCATCTTCCCGCTGGCAAACGACCACTCAAAACATACAAGCCCGAATGTTCCCCCAATAGATAAATTTTCTCATCTATCCCAACTTTCTCAGAAATTATCTGAGATTTTCTCAAATCATCTTCCCCCCAAAATCTTGTCTCCTCACCCCATTCCTGAGCAATCACATACCTATGGTTTAGTACCATTATCCCGAGGACTATCACAAATATACTTAATACTTGATACTTGCTTCTTGATACTATTTCCCCATAAATAATCACCAAAAACGCAATCGCCGCCTGCATATGAAACCAGGAAAATCTTGGGTAAACTG
>Ga0208958_1004350_pt1 | contig 10253 bp, 13 predicted proteins | sample RifOxyB1_FD_184032 | JGI IMG/M metagenome (GOLD analysis project Ga0208958, IMG submission 184032) | Soil microbial communities from Rifle, Colorado - Rifle Oxygen_injection B1 (SPAdes) | ecosystem: Environmental > Terrestrial > Deep subsurface > Rock core/Sediment | place: Rifle, Colorado...
AACTTCAGCCCCTGTCTTTGGTGGCGGATGTTTTGCATTCGTGGCCGGAATATTGGGATAGTGAAAAAATGATTTGGAGAGGTGTTGATCCAACTTGGGGAAACACAACAGGAGGGGTTGATTTTTTTAGCAAGCTTGATTTACGGCACTTTGTTTTTGTAATTCATGGTGAAAGCGCGGAAAAACCTTATCCACCGGGGTCATATAAGTTGGGTCCTAACCCACAAAAAGATGTGCTGGTTCAGTTTGGAAAATTGCCTGAGGAGAGAAATTCAAAACTTTCAGCCAAGATTGAAAAAAAATCAAAGTTTCCTATCGGTTCGGTAAATTACGAGTTAAATTTTTATAATTCTGGACCAGTGGCGATTTATAATGCACCCACGAGCCTTATGTTTGATGATAAGGAGGTGGAAAAGTTTAGTATTGAGACAGTACCTCCCTTTGGGACGTACACAAAAACAGTTAAGATACGGGCGGGTTTTTTGGGTGTTAATATGCCAATGAGAATTTCAGTGATAGTGGGTGATGAGTTAGTTGGAATTTCTACAGATAAAGAAATTATTTTGGTAAGCATTTTGGTGGTGGTACTTGTTTTGATATTCGCAATTGCTGCTCACGCAGTAAAAAGATATCGACATGCGAGAAAGCATTAAGTCAGTAAAAAATGAAATTAAATTCTTGCCGAAAACTCCAGGAGTTTATTTGTTTTTTAGTGATGATGGACCAATTTATATTGGTAAAGCAAAGAATTTACAAAGTAGGTTGGGTTCTTATTTTGGGCATGAACTACTTTTGAAAACAAAACAAATGGTAAAGGAGGCGAAACGTGTTGATTTTGTGCGGGTGGGTAGTGAATTTGAAGCGTTACTTTTGGAGGCAACACTAGTTCGGAAATACATGCCGAAATACAATTCGGCACTCAAGGATGATAAAACGCCTTTGTATATTGGGATTACAAAAGAAAAATATCCAAGAATAATTTTATTAAGACAGACACAACTGGTGGAGTATAAACCTCGCGTCGCTCGTGGGTTCGCATTAAAGAAAGTTTTTGGTCCTTACATAGATGGTAAAAGTGCTCGAATGGTTCTTCGTAAGTTACGAAAGATTTTTCCCTTTAGCACGCATAAATTAGGAAAAAGGGCTTGTGTAAATAGTCAGATTGGCCTTTGTAATCCTTGCCCAAATTGGATCGAGACAATATCTAATTTTGAGGAGCAAGGGAAGCAAAGAAATTTATATTTGAAAAATATTTTGATTATTCAAAAAATATTGATGGGAAAATCAAAACATGTAAAAAATGATATGAAAAAAGAGATAGGAGAGTTATCTCAAAATGAGAGCTATGAAGAGGCGGAATTTAAACTTAATCAACTGAGAGGTTTAGAGTATGTAACAGCTAAGCCTTTTGATACGGCGGTTTATTTGAAGGATCCGAATATTTTGGTCGATATCCGTGGATCCGAATTGGATGAATTAAAAAAAATAATAGGAAAATACACATTCTTAGATAAATTGAATAGGATTGAGTGCTACGATGTGGCCCATTTGGGCGGGACTTATCCGACGGCTTCAATGGTAACTTTTGTAGATGGTGAGCCCGATAAAAATTATTATCGTCATTTTAAATTACGAAGAACAAAAAAAAGTGATGATTATGGAGGAATGCGGGAGGTTCTGACGCGGAGAAAGAAGCATTTTGAAAGTTGGGGAAAACCGGATTTAATTATTGTGGATGGGGGGAAGGGGCAATTGGGGGTGGCACTGGAAATAATTGGAGGTGAAATACCAGTGGTTGGATTGGCGAAGCGCTATGAGACTTTAATTTTTAAAACAAAAAATGGCCAGCCTGCCGGCAAGGCAGGTTTTCAATCGGTAAGGCTTCTTGATGGGTCGGCAAAGAGACTGGTACAAAGATTGCGAGATGAAAGCCACCGGTTTGCGCGACGTTATCATCATCTTCTGGTGGCAAAGGCTTTGAGGGAGAGTGGTCAGGTCAAGTAGGGTTTGAGCGCTCAGTTCAAACGATCTAACTAGCCTGACCTCGGAGATATTTCAGATTTTGTACCTAGTTTTCCCCTCTCCGAGATTCCTGTTTTTTGTTTCCAGGGAGGGATTCTTCACGGCGCGGCCTTTCACTTGCGGGGGCAAGCTTTGGACTCCACCTTTTTGTGAGTAGACTCAAGGTGTGGCTGCCTTATGTTGCCTATTTAGAGTCTGAGCGTTTTTGACTTAGCATCTTAACCTCCTGCTTGCTAAGCATATTTGTATTATACTGAATTTATGAAGCGATTGGCACGCCTTTTTGTGGTGGAGTTTTTTGGACTTTGGGTGGCAAACGAGCTGGCCTCGGGATTGGTCTTTCAAAATGCAATTGAGGGAATGGCAGTAACAGCAGCGGCATTGGCTGTCGCGACCACATTAATTAAACCAGTGGTTAATATTCTGCTTTTGCCATTGACCTTGGCCACATTAGGACTTTTAAAATTTTTGGGGCACACAGTGACTCTCTATATCGTGGACCTGGCACTTGATCAGTTTGGCGTGACGGGATTTTATTTTGCAGGAATGACTTCGCCGTATTTGGATTTACCAGTGATTTCTTACACCTCACCAGTGATGGCTTATATTGCTTTCTCAATTGTGATTAGTGTGGTAACAGGACTTGTCCACTGGCTCATGAAGTAGTATTTGAGGTATAATGGCTTTCATATGCAAGGCGTTTTATTGATTGGGCAGATTGTGGTGGGGGTGGTGCTCTCAGTGATGATATTGATCCAAGTTAAGGGCACGGGTTTTGGGAGAGTCTGGGGTGGACTATCGAATTCATTTGCGCGCCGTGGGCTTGAAGGATTGGTTTTTAAGCTTACTTTTGTTTTGGCCGCAGTTTTTGTGGTGATTTCGATGGCAGGAATACTAAATTAATAATGCGCATGCTTCGCTACTGGATGCGATTAATCTTGGCTTTTGCGAACAAGTTTAAATTGGTTTTGTTTTTTGGGGTTGTTACTGGTTTCTTTGGATTTGTGTTGGCCAGGTTTTTGTTGCCATTGGCTTGGGGCGGTCACACGGAGAGAATTGGTCTTGTTGGGCGGTATCATGTTGAAGATTTGCCCCAGAGTGTAATTGAGATGGTAAGCATTGGATTGACTGTGATTGATGATCAGGGGAGAGTTCAGCCAGGACTAGCAAAGGAGTGGGATTCGGAGGAGGAAGGTAAGAAATGGACATTTAAGTTGAAAGATGGTTTGGCTTGGCATGATGGGGAAAAAGTGATTTCGGAGACGATAAATTATAACTTTGAGGGTGAAATGAGAGTTGATTATCCCAACGAAGGGACGATTGTTTTTGAGCTTAAAAATCCTTTGGCGGCATTTCCATCAATTTTGGCGAGACCAATATTTAAAAAGGGGCTAATCGGGGTGGGTGAGTGGAAAGTGAGTAAGGTTTCTTTAGTTGGTGATTATGTTGAAAAAATAACATTAAGGAGAGGTCGTGATCGAAAAATTTACAGTTTTTATCCGACGGAGGAAAAGTTAAAAACGGCTTATAAATTGGGGTCTGTGGATGTTTTGGAGGATTTACTTGATCCATCGCCTTTTGACGAATGGAGTACGGCCAACTTGATCGAGGAACCAAATAGTGATCGTTATGTGGCAATATTTTTGAATAATCAAAGTGAAGTTTTTTCCAGTAATAAAGCTCTCCGGCAGGCTTTGTACTACTCAATCGACAAAAAAGTTTGGGGTGAGCGGGCTTTTGGACCGATTAGTCCGAATTCGTGGGCTTATAATCCCCAGGTTAAAGATTACGAGTATGATCAAAGGAGGGCCAGGGAGCTAATAGAAGAGGTGGGGAGCGAAGCAATTGAAGCTTTAAATATTCAGTTAGTAGTGAGCCCAGTGCTACTTAATGTGGCTGAAAAGGTGGCTCAGGATTGGCGTGTGGTGGGAGTAAAGACGACAATTTTGGTTTCCTCGGTGATTCCTGTGGATTATCAGGCATTTATGGCAATTGTTGATGTTTCACGCGATCCTGATCAGTACGCAATGTGGCACTCAACTCAAATGGAGACAAATATTAGTAATTATTCAAACCCAAGAATTGATAAGTTACTGGAGGATGGACGGAAAGAGTTAAACGAAGACGATAGAAAAAAAATCTATCTTGATTTTCAAAGATTTTTGTTGGAAGATGCGCCAGCAATTTTCTTGTATCATCCAATATCGTATACTGTAGAGCGGAAATGACGACGAACAAAATAGTTTTGGGGGTAGTTGGAGTGATGTTAGCAATTTTTATTGCCGGTTATTTTTTGATTCAGAAGGACAGAATACCAACGGGGGATTTGAACAAAGATAATGAAGAAGTTATGATTACAGAACCGGAGGAAGAAATGAAAATTGAAAAACCAGAGTTGACGATTGATGATTCAAAAAGTTACTCCGCGAAGTTTGTGACAAGTGAAGGGGAGATTGTAATCGGGTTAACTGCAAAGGAAACGCCAATAACAGTGAATAATTTTGTGTATTTGGCTAGGCTTGGGTTTTATGACGGAACAAAGTTTCATCGCGTGATGGCGGGATTTATGATTCAGGGTGGAGATCCCGAGGGTACGGGTATGGGTGGCCCGGGGTATAAGTTTGATGATGAACCTTTTAATGGAAGCTATACGCGCGGAACAGTGGCGATGGCAAATGCTGGAGCTGACACGAATGGAAGTCAGTTTTTTATTATGCACACGGATTATGATTTGCCGCCTAATTATGTGATTTTTGGTAAGGTAACAAGTGGTATAGAAGTGGTTGATAAAATTGCAATAGCTGATGTAGTTAGATCGGCTTCGGGAGAGATGAGTAAGCCAGTTGTACCGGTGGTCGTGGAGAAAGTGGAGATAGTAGAAGAGTAGGGCAGGAATTACGAAGGCGGGGATTACAGAGTGTAAAGCTTTGACTGGTACTCCTTGAGCATTCTTTCGGTGGAGTAGTTTTGGCTGAGTTTAATCGAGTTTTTCATCATAGTGATCCATTGGGATGGTAGGCCTTCAGCGCGATCATAAAAAAGTGGGACTATTTCTTTTTGGAGCGTGTTTTGGAAACCTTCGGTGATATTGGTGTGATCGAGAATCCAGCCAGTATTTTCCCAGTTTGGTTCGGCGGCCCAGCCATCTGCTACAGTACAGTTTATGACGCCGTTTGCGAGGGCCTTCATGCCGCTGGTGCCACAAGCCTCTTTGCCGTATTCGGGAGTATTGAGCCAGACATCGACGCCTGATATCAGATGGGTCGCGAGAGCGATATCATAATTTGGGATGAAAAGAGCGTGGCCAGATAGTTTTTCGGATAATACTTTCATAACATCCTGAATACAGCGTTTGCCACTATCATCTCCCGGGTGGGCTTTGCCGGCAAGGAGGATTTGAACAGGACGGTCGGGATTGGTGAGAATCTGATAAAGTCGCTCGCTATTATCGATAATGCGCTCGATTTGTTTGTAGCCGGTGATGCGACGAGCCCAGCCCAAAACAAGACGGTTGGGATCATAATCAAAGCCGGAGCGTTTCTTGACAACGCGGGCAAGATCGCGCTTTTTGCTCGAGTGAATTTCCCAGAGCTCGTGATCAGAAAGATGGGGATTGCCCAGCCGACTACTTTGCCAGCGGCGTATATGAATACCATTGGTTATATACTCCCAATCGTAATTAGGCCAGACTTCTTGGCAAAGGTCGTAATGACGCTTGCTGACGGCGGAGCGTTTATTGGCCACTTCTAAGCCATATTTGGTAATGGAAAAATGGTTTTCTTGGGTAAGACCGGGCTTAATTAAATTTTCGCCTGAGAGCTTATATTGTGTAGCGTAATCATCGGCATATTTTTTAACAAGATCCAGGTCGTAAGTAAGATTGCCATCGGGAACGAGAGTGTGATTGGTGTAAATAATGGGCGTGTCTTTTTTGGTTCGCAGAAGTTCCCAGTGGGCAAAAATTGGTCGGCCTTCTTGGAAATGAAGATGGGAGGGAGTGATTTTGAGGGCCTCCATGAGGCGCATGCCGCCGAGCCCGAGAACGAATTGTTGCATAAGTTGTGCTTCATCCCCACAGCAGTATTCGGCAGACATGATGTTTCGCCACGGCTCTGGGTTTTGATCAAAGTCACTGGTTAATAAATAAAGCTGAGTGTACTTGCCCAGGCGCTGTTGATACGCGGCGATAGTGATTTCTTCCCCGAAAAAGTTAATTGATAGTTTTAGCTTTTTGCCGGCTTTTTCGATGGGGCGGACAAGCTGGGTATTCTCTGGCTCAAAGGGGGAGGGATCTTCAATTTGCCAACCATCGGGGGTGAATTCTTGCAAAAAACGCTTGCCTTGATATAAAAGGCCAATACCAATCATTGGGAAATCTTCACTAGCGGCTTCGAGGAGGGTATCTCCGGCTAAAATGCCTAAGCCACCAGCATAAGTGGGAAGGTTTGTATCGATGCCGAACTCAGCGGAAAAGTATGCAACAGGGTTTTTGGGAGAGGGCAGCATACTTCAAGAATACCAGTAATGAGTGATGAGTAACAAGAAGTTATCTTCTTGGGTCGGGGAGATCACCGCTCAGAGGTGGAGCGAACTTGTCGCGCCTTGGGCTAGTCTGTTTGGCACCTTTGATGCGATATTCTCGTTCAGCGCGTAAATCATCAGGGGATTTAGGTCTAGGGGAATCTCCAGGTCGCTCTCTGTTTACAAAATCTAAATTTTCCGCTGCTGTGTGCTCTGAAGGGTCCCAAGGAGCAGGATCTATAGTTTTATCTTCTTCGCCGGACATAAATTGATATTACACTTCTTTCTGCAGGTTTTCCATCAGTAGAGAGTAGAAGCGGAGGTTGTGGATGGTGGCGAGCCTCATTGCAGTCATTTCTTTAATTCTAAAAAGGTGGGCAAGGTAGGCACGGGAATAGTTTTTGCAGAGCTGGCAATCGCAGGTGGTACTTACGGGGGAGGCATCTTTGTAATGTTTTTCTTTATCGGGGACATAGTAGGAGAAATGCTTGGGGGAGTTCTCGTCAAAGACGTAGAGCCGTTTGTGGCGGGCATCGCGAGTAGGAAGCACACAATCAAAAATTTGGTAACCGAGACGAAAACAGCCAGCAATTTCATCGGGCTTGCCGACTCCCAAACCGTAAAGAAGATAATTTTTGGGGGCGTTGTCGGCGATGACTTTCCCGACGTCATAATTGAAATTGCCTTCGGGGGTGATGGGCCAACCGCCATAGCCAAGTCCGTCAAAACCGATTTTAACAAGTTCTTTGGTGCAGAATTCTCGTAGGTCTAAGTAATCGCCACCTTGAACAACACCAAGCAAGTAAGGTTTTTGGTTCATGTTTTTAGTGAGTTTTTCAAAGTGATCTTTACTGCGCTTGGCCCAAAGAATGGTTCGTGTGACCGTGTCTTCGGCTTCCTTGTGGGTGCAGATGGGAGGAGTAAAATCGTCGAGAACGACGACCATGTCAGTCTTTAGGGCGAGCTGAAACTCGATGGAGCTTTCGGGGGTGAGTTTTTCTTTTTTGCCGCCAGATTTAAAAACAACACCTTCGTCGGTGATCTTACCACCGCTACCGTGTTGCTTGGCAATAGACATCACCTGAAAGCCACCAGAGTCGGAAATAACGGCGCCTTCCCAATTCATGAAAGGGCGAACGCCACCAAACTTTTTAAAAATGCTGGTACCAAGTTCTCGTTGGAGATGGTAGGTATTAACCAATATGCCAGGGGTTTTTGTGTTTTTGATATCTTCGGTGTCGAGGGTTTTCACGACAGCGCGAGTCGCGTCTGGGAAAAAGACGGGGAGGGGGATAGATTCGCCAGTGATGGTTTTAAAATGTGTGGGTCTTGCCATATGGGTATTATATCGCAAGACCCCGTTGGCCGCGGCATTACTGGTTTGTGGGTTCACCAACTCGCTTGTAGAATTCGATGAGGAAGGCAATGATAAGCGTGCCCCCAAAAACGTAGATCATATGATAGAGGCCTGCCAGAATGCTGCAACCTGCGAACGTTACTACTATTAAAAGGACGAGAAATGCTTTGACAAATTTCGTAGCCATGTCCGCTCCTTTGGATCCTTGTGGCTCACGAATGTTGAGTTGAAGTATAGCATAGGGCACGCTTTTGATCGGGTGATCGGGTAGCGTGCCGAACCTACTCACTTCCTGACAAGGATAAATTTGTGTGCTTGGTTGAGCGGCCAGGGATGCCAGCGGTAAATTTTTCGAACTCCAGCGAGCAGAATGGTGCAGCCATGATGTTGGCGCCAAAGTGCCTTGAGTGCAGGATTGGCATCTATTTGGAATTGATCAACTGTACCCCATGTGTCGCGCCCATACAGGTGTAACCCGCCTAGGTCGATCTCGCTGGCGTATCCGAAAGGTCCCCAAAGGTCACCTTCATACTTGAGGGGTGTTGTCTTTGGAGGAAGGACAAATGCCACAACACCGTGCAAGCCTGTTTTGCGATACGGATCTTCGAAGAGGAAGACTGCCGAGCCAGGAATGCCCTTGGGTCGTGTCTTGTCTTTTCTCTTTCGGTGAACCCGAACTGCGTGGATATAGAGCTTGAGAAAGAGCAGGAGCTTTCTCATGTACAACTCCTTTCTCCTTGTCAGGATGGAGGTATTATATCAGTTGTGTGGTTTTTTGAGGAGTTTTTGGGGTGGTTGACGGGGATCGAACCCGCAACCTCCTCCTCCACAGGGAGGCGCTCTACCATTGAGCTACAACCACCAAGATGCCACATTATATCAAAAAAATACTGCTGGTATCTTCTTTATTGAATAGGGAGTATACTTACCAAGTAAGGAATAAATGAGAGATTTTAATAATCGAGGTGGAAGGTCTAGCGGTGACAGAAGGCACGGCGGTGGTGATTTTCGTAGGCGTGATTCTGGACCGAGAGAAATGTTTAAGGCGGTGTGTGATGAATGTGGCAGGGACTGTGAAGTGCCTTTTCGACCGAGTGGGGATAAGCCAATTTATTGCAGTGATTGTTTTGAAAAGAAAAACGGTGGACGTAGCGACGCTCCGAGAGGCCGTAGTTTTGGGGGAGGGGACAACACCAATAAAAAGCTTTTAGAGCAAGTTGAGATGCTTAATGCAAAATTTGATCGAATACTGGCCGTTATTGAGCCTAAAAAAGTGAAAGTGGAAGAAATAGTTGAAGTTAAAAAGAAATCTTCGAAAGCTACAAAAAAGGCAGAGGGTTGATCGTTCCGTTTGAGTTTGGGGCTAAACAGGCGTACAATGAGCCTAGTAGTAAAGTTATGACTTGGGCAAGTGAACTTAAAGTTGGGGATGTGATTGTGGACGCTGGGAGCGTTTGTGAGGTTTTTAAGATCGAGAAGGACTTGATTTTCTTCAGGCCGTATTTTCAAATTAATAATTCGCCGATTATTTGTTCTATTCCAGCTGAGAATATGGGTAAAACTAAAATTCGTAAGGTAGTGACTAAAAAACGACTGGGTGAAATTATGCAGGAATTGGTGGCAAGTTTGGAAGAAGATTTTGAAGTGGATATTGAAATTGCCAAAACGGCGGTTGGGGAGAACCAGCCAATAGAAATCGCGAGAATGATAAATAAGCTTTGGGGTGAACAGCAGGATGAGGAGGTTAGTTTTTCCAAATCGAGGCGAACAACGCTTGAGCTTATGCTTGACACATTATCGGAAGAGGTGGCTTATTTGTATGGATGTGATCTAGATGAAGGAAAAAAGAAAATAACTTCTAGGTTGAAGCGAGCGGTGAAGTAATTATTCTTCTGGTTCGTCAGGTTCTTCGTCTTCAAGGTTTGGTTCGTCGTCGGGGAGAGGGTTGTGGCGAATATCTTCTTCGTCGTGGTCAACTTCTGCAGCAATATCTAATGGATCCGAGGATTCGGGAACATTACCAATTTCTTTTTCCATCATCTCATCGACATCGTCGTCTGATTGCGGTGCCGGATTACTGCCGGCGTATGTTTCATCACCATAAAAATCATCGTCTTGTTGGGCAACTTGTTTGGCAATTTTGGTTGGATCTTCTCTTACCATGCTTGTGGCATTGTAAACAAATAAAGAAAGTGGATGCAAGAGGGAAAGTGAGCGGCATAAATAAATTTGTCCCGTTGAGCGGCATAGGGGAATCGAACCCCTCTGTCCAACTTGGCAAGCTGGCGCATTACCACTATGCTAATGCCGCGAGAGACTAATTATACCAAACTGTGTCGGGGTGCCCGGGCTC